>Ga0255347_1006938_pt1 | contig 12043 bp, 7 predicted proteins | sample wastewater_treat_2_FD_192479 | JGI IMG/M metagenome (GOLD analysis project Ga0255347, IMG submission 192479) | Wastewater microbial communities from Lulu Island WWTP, Vancouver, Canada - plant24 | ecosystem: Engineered > WWTP > Wastewater > Unclassified | place: Canada: Vancouver, British...
TGAGGTCGATGCACGCGGCCTGACGCCACACATGGTTCGTGATCGCCTTGTCGAGGAGACGCAGCGCCTTCTCGCCGCCCTCGCCGCCCTCGAGCTCGGTGAGCTGCGGCGTGTGGTCCCAGATGATGGCCCGGGCGCACGGGGGCGCGTCGCTGCGCAGGTGGTGCGGGACGACCAGCCCCGGGAGCCGCCGGCCGCGGACGTCGATCTCGACCTCGTCGTCTTCGAGGACGCGGCTGTCGAGATAGGCCAGCGCGATGGAGCGCAGCTCATGCTCCTCGGTCTGGAGGGAACAGAGCCCCTCGCCCTCCACGCCCCAGTACGGCACCGCCGTGCCGCTCGTCACCCAGCCGAGGAAGGCGTCCTCGCCGAGGCGTGCGGCGTCCCCGGCGTACACGGGCGCGCCCTCCCGCGCGACGCCGCGGCCGGTCACGGCCACCGGCCGTGTGAGCCGCGGCAGGTCCTCGAGGAGCGAGTAGTCGCGTTGGAGGATGCGGGCGTAGGCGCGCTGCTGCCGCTCGAGCGCGGTCCGGCCGATGAAGTCGCCCTTGCGCGGAGAGAAGCTGACCGCGAAGGCCGCCGGAGGGCAGCTGAAGATGGGGATCTCGGCGCCGTCCGGGGCCGACCCGAGCTCGTGCCCGTACAGAGGCAGGCCTGCCTCGAGACGCAGCGTGTCGCGGGCGCCGAGCCCGACGGGCGTGGCGCCCGCGTCGACCAGGGCGTCCCAGAGCGCCGGCCCGTCGGACGCGGCCACGAAGAGCTCGAAGGCGATGGGCTCCCCCGTGTAGCCGGTGCGGACGATGCGTGTCTCCACGAGCCGCCCGTCTCGCGGCAGCCGCAGGGTGGCGATGCTCAGCTCGTTGCGCAAGGGTTCCGGGAGTCGCCCTTCCTCGAGGAGGCTCCCCAGGATCTCCCGCGTCGCCTTGCCCTGCAGCGCGACCATGGCGACCTCGCCGGTCACGTCGCTCATCTCGACTTCGGGGAAGTGGGCGAGCCCGTCGCGGAAGTGCTGCCAGTCGCTGAGCCGGTTGGAGGCATTGACGACCAGGGTGTACTCCCCGTCCACGAAGCGGTAGAGGTAGGCGTCGTCGAGCGCACCGCCGGTGGGCGTGGGGACCATCGTGTACTGGGCCTGGAGGAGGTCGAGCGCCTCGGCGTTGTTGGTGAGCACGTGCTGGAGGAAGGCGACGGCGCCGGGGCCGCGGAACACGAAACGGCCCATGTGCGAGACGTCGAACAGGCCCGCGCCGCGGCGCGTGGCGAGGTGCTCGGCCAGGATTCCGCCGGAGTACTGGAGCGGCATCTCCCAGCCGCCGAAGTCCACCATCCTGGCGCCGGCGGCGACGTGCTGCGCGTGGAACGGGGTGCGTAGCAGCCGGTCGCCGCCCATGGTCTCAACGGTCATTGCGCCCACTCCTTCAGTCGGCCGAGCCCCTCACGGATCAACGCGGTGCTGATACCGGAGTAGGCGATGCGTACGTAGCGGCGTTGCTCACCGGGGAGGGCGCGGCCGAAGTGCTGACGGGTACAGAAGCTGACCCCCGTCTGCTCCAGCACCGTGCGTCGCAGATCCTCGTAACCGGCGAGCCCCTTGCGATCCATCAGCTCCGTCACGTCGGGATACAGGTAGAAGGTCGCCTCCGGCCGGTAGCAGGAGACGCCGGGGATGTCGTTGAGCAGGTCGACGGCCACGTTGCGCCGCTCCTCGAGCGTGCGGACGATCTCGCGCGCCCCGGATTGGTCGCCGGTGAGCGCCTCGACGCCGGCCCACTGGGTGAAGTGGGAGGTGCACGACTCCTGGTTCACGTTGAGGGTGGCGATGTGGGCGATCACGTCCTCGGGACCGATCGCGGCGCCGAGGCGCCATCCTGTCATCGCGTACTTCTTGCTGAAGGTGTACAGGATGACGGTGCGCTCGGCCATGCTGGGCAGGGCTGCGATCGACCGGCTCCGCCCTGAGTAGCGCACGTCCCAGTAGGCCTCGTCGGAGAGTACGCGGAGATCGTGCCGCAGGCACAGGTCGGCCAGCGCCTCGATCTCCTCGTCGGAGCTCTCCGCGCCCGTCGGGTTGTGGAGGTTGTTGTAGATGAGCAGCTTCGTGCGCGGCGTGACGGCCGCCTCCACGGCTTCGAAATCGAGGAGGAAGTCGTCCCGTCCGGGCACGAACCCGTAGGGCTTCGCGACGCCGCCGAGGAACTCGATCTGGCTCTCGTAGATCGGGAACCCCGGATTGGGGTAGAGGACCTCGTCCCCGGGGTCCATCAGGGCGAGGAGGAACTTCCCGATCACCGGCTTGCCACCAGGTTGCACGGCGACGTTCGCCGGCCCGCAGGCGACGCCGCGGGTCGCGGCGATCTCCGCCGCCAGCGCCTCACGCAGCTCGGGGATGCCGGCGTTGGGGCAGTAGCCGGTCTTGCCCGCGCGCACGGCGCGGAACGCGGCCTCGACCACGTTCTCCGGGGTCGGCAGGTCCATGTCGCCGAGGTGGAAGGGATAGACCGTGTTGCCGAGGCCCTTCCAGGCCGCCGCCTCGGCGGAGACGGCGAACGCGGTCTCGGTCCCAAGGTGGCTGATGCGCTCGGCCATCGGGGTCGTCCCTGGCTCGCTCATGCTGCTCATCCCCCATGCATCGATGGACAGGGTGTCGTCCGCACCGCCCTGCCCGTGGCGACGTCGTCCGTCGCTCCAGGGGCCCGCTCCGCCCTGTGTCGGCCCGCTGGATGTGGCAGCGCGTCATGGCGGTCCCGGACTCCCGGCACTGTAGCATCGCGCTTCCGCCGGCCGCAACGCCGGGCACGTCTCCGGGCCGCGACAGTCGCATCGACCGCGCCGGTTGGGTAGACTGCGGGGCCGTGAGCGACCAGCCAGACAAGCCGCGGCGTCGGCCGCGCGTCTTCAGCGGCACGCAGCCGAGCGGCACCCCGCATCTCGGCAACTACCTCGGCGCGTTCCGCAACTACACGGCCATGCAGGAGACGCACGACTGCGTCTACTGTGTGGTCGACCTCCACGCCATCACCGTCCGCCAGACGCGGGCCGAACTGCGGCGCAACACCATCGAGCTGGCCAATACGTTCCTGGCCTCGGGCGTGGACCCCGAGCGCTCCATCGTCATCGTACAGAGCCACGTGCCGGCGCACAGTGAGCTCATGTGGATCCTCAACACCATCACGTATATGGGCGAGCTGCGCCGCATGACGCAGTTCAAGGACAAGACGGCCGGCGCCGAGGGGGAGAGCATCGGTGTCGGGATCTTCGATTATCCGGTCCTCATGGCGGCGGACATCCTGCTCTACCAGGCCGATGCGGTGCCCGTCGGAGAGGATCAGAAGCAGCACGTGGAGCTCACGCGCGATCTCGCGGAGCGGTTCAACAACGCCTTCGGCAGGGCCTTCGTCGTGCCGGAGCCGATCATCCGGACGGAGGGCGCGCGCGTCATGGGCCTCGACGACCCCACCCGGAAGATGAGCAAGAGCGCCGGCTCCGCGGGCAACTACATCGCCTTGATGGACCCGCCGGACGTGATCCGTCGCAAGATCAGGCGAGCTGTGACGGATTCCGGCACCGAGGTCCGCGGCGGCCCGGACAAACCGGCCCTCACCAACCTGCTCGACATCTACAGCGTGCTCGCCGGTGAGCCCGTCCCGTCTATCGAGGAGCGCTACGCCGGCAGAGGCTATGCGGAGTTCAAGACCGACCTCGCGGAGGTCGTCATCCGCGCGCTGGCGCCGTTTCAGGAGCGGATGCGCGAGCTGGAGGCCGACAAGGGCTACACGCTCGAGGTGCTCAGGAACGGAGCCGAGCGCGCCGAGGCGATCGCGTCGCGCACGCTCGCGAAGGTCCGCGAACGCGTCGGGCTCGTGCCGCGGCCGTAGGCGACTGCGGCCCGGCCGCGCTCGTCAGCGACGCGGCCTCCCGGTAGACTGGCGTCGGCAACGTCCCCTCATGGAGGCGCAATGATCTCCAACGACCTCATGCGTCGTCGCAACGCCGGCGACCTGATCGATCACGTCGTCGACGTCATGATCTCCGTTGAGACGATGAAGGAGCGCAGCGCGAAGCTGCTCGGAGCCGAGTTCCCGCTCGTGTTGTGGCAGGGCAACGGCCGCATCGTCGCGTCGGACGACGTCGCCGTCTCGCTTCTCGTGCGCGGCGTGCGCGTCGACCTCACCTGGGAGCGGCTGGCGGGCACCTGGAGCCGGTTCCTCTCCAACCACACGCTGACCGTGGACGAGCTCGGCGGCGCGGCGGACGGCGTGGGCATCGTGAGCCTGTTCGCCTTCATACAGGGCCACGGCGTGTCGGTGCTCGACACCGAGGGCCTGCTCGTGTTCGACGAGGTCCGGGGCACGCCCGTGCACCAGTACGCCGACATGTCGCGGCCCACCTCGTGGGCGCCGTGGCGGCGTCGGATCCACGCGGACTGAACGTGTCCGCGCGAAGGGCCGGGGCGGCGCGCCGCCCCGGCCCTTCGCCGTTGTACGCCCGGCATGGGCAATCGCCTGGGGGTGAGAGTCCCCTGGAGGAGGAGGTGGTGCCAACTCCGAGCCAGAGGCAACGGCGTCACCGTGAGGTGGGGTCGGAAGGAAGCCCGAAGGCAAGACCCCTGCACCGAGGAACACGAACCGCATACGAGGCGGGCCGGCCTGGGTGAGCCAGCTACGGATGGTGAAGCCCGTCACCGCCAAGAGGGGCCGGCGCGTAGATGCGGCGGGCGTAGGGGGACGGTGGTTGCCCTTATCCGGGGAGACCTGTCCGGGTGTCGGTGGTCCGAGAGTCGGTGGAAGCAAGCCGACGGCCCTGCGTCGCAAGGCGTGAGGCTGACCGGGCAGGAGTCAGCAGAGGTCATAGTACCGGCCGCACGAGATGCGGGCGCGCCGGGAAGGACCGAACGTCAGGCATGGAGCGTAAGAGACGGTGCTGCTCGCATGAGTCGCAGTGATCGCAGCCATCCCGCGAGGCGCGGGCCTGCAGGGGGAGCAGACGGTGAGCCCGTCGGAGCCCACAGCAGAGCGTAGCGACCGATCGGCGCGTACCGAGGACGACGCCCACCGCGCACAGGAAGACGGTCTCTGGGAGGCGTTGCTCTCGGCTGCCAACCTGCGCGCAGCGTTGAGTCGCGTCCAGGCCGACCGCGGCGCCCCGGGCACCGACGGCATGACCACGGAAGAGCCGGCCCCGTGGCTTACCGCCCACTGGCCCGAGGTCCGCGGGGCTCTGGACGAGGGCACCTACCGGCCCTCGCCGGTGCGCCGGGTCACGATCCCCAAGCCCGACGGCGGCGAGCGGCTCCTGGGGGTGCCCACCGTGCTGGACCGGCTCATCGGGGCAGGCCATCGCACAGGTCCTCGTGCCGGTCTTCGACCCGGCCTTCAGCTCCTCCTCCTACGGCTTTCGCCCCGGCCGCTCCGCCCACCAGGCGGTCGGCGCAGCGGCAGGCCACATCGAGGCGGGCTACCGGCAGGTCGTCGATCTGGACCTGGACCGCTTCTTTGACCGCGTCTGTCACGACGTGCTCATGGCGCGCGTGGCGCGCAAGGTCACGGACAGACGGCTCCTTCGGCTCATCCGAGCCTACCTCGGGGCGGGCGTCATGGTTGAGGGGGTCAAGCGGCAAACCGAGCAGGGCACCCCCCAGGGCTCCCCGCTCTCGCCGCTGCTCTCCAACATCATGCTCGACGACCTCGATACGGAGCTTGAGAAGCGCGGTCACCTGTTCGTCCGCTACGCCGACGATGTGCGCATCTTCGTGCGCACACGGCGGGCCGCGGAGCGGGTCATGGCGGGCGTCACCGGCTTCGTGGAAGACCGCCTCCGCCTGCGGGTGAACGCGAGGAAGTCCTCCGTGCGCCCGGCGAGCAGTGCCACGCTCTTGGGCTTCGGGTTCTTCTTCGCACCCGGGGGCCGGGTCAAGGTGCGCGTCGCCCCCAAGGCCGTCAAGCGGCTCAAGGCACGCGTGCGCAAGCTGACCGGTCGCAGCTGGCGCGTCTCGATGGAGCTTCGCATCGGCGCGCTCAACAGGTTCACCCGCGGCTGGATGGCCTACTTCCGCCTGGCCGAGACGCCGAGCGTCTTTCGGGCGCTCGACAAGTGGCTCTACCGCCGCCTGCGGCAGGTCCGCTGGAAGGAGTGGAAGCGCTACAGCGCCAAGCGGCGAAACCTGCGAGCTCTCGGCATCCCAGCGAGGGATGCGCGTCATTGGGCGATCTCGAGCAAGGGCTGCTGGCGCATCGCTGGTTCTCCTGTTCTCCAGCGAGCCCTGCCGCGATCCTACTGGGACGGCCTTGGCCTGCAGAGCCTCAGCCAGTCATGGCTACGGCTACGAACAGCGACCTGACGAACCGCCGGATGCGGACCCGCATGTCCGGTGGTGTGGGAGGGGGGCCGGGCGACCCGGCCCCCCTACCCGATCGGCCCCGGCCGGGGTCAGCGTGCGGCGAGCGCCTCCGCCGGCACGTCGAGCTGCTCGGCGGCGAAGCTGACCAGCAACTCGCGCACGCGTTGCACCTGCATGCTGGTGTAGCCGATCGCCGCGCGGAAGCTCAGTCCGTCGGACAGCGCCACCATCCGGTGGGCGATCTCAGCGGCCGGAGCCACAGGCCGGAACGCTCCGGCCGCCGCTCCATCCTCCACCAGTCGCTCGAAGAACCCGGCCCACCGGTCGGACATCGTCGCGCACTCGGCGAGCAGCCTCGGGTGCCGGCGGGCGCGGGCCCAGGTCTCGATCCACAGCACGTACTCGTCGCGCAGGATGCCCTCCGAGGGGATGGCGAAGTCGATGGTCCGGCGCAGCAGTCCCACCGGGTCCGCGGTCTCCTCGCGCAACTCGTGCAGAGCTGTGCTGGTGTGCTCGTTGGCCCATTGCAGGGCGGCCAGGAGCACCTCGTCCTTGGACTTGTAGTAGTAGTGGATGATCGCGCTGGAGACGCCGGCCTCGCGTGCGATGTCGGAGATCCTCGTGGCCGAAGGGCCGTGGGTCGCGAAGGCGCGGCAGGCCGCTGCACGGATGTTCTCCCGGGCGCGGGACGAGCGGTCCCGGGCCGGCGCCCCGTCGGCCGCCCCCGGACTCCCTGCCTCCCGGCGCAGCCGCTCCAGCAGGTCGGCGTCGGCGCTGCCCGGAGCGAGCGCGTCCTCGAGCCTCCTTTTCATGCGCAGCGCCGTCTTGTAGCTCACGTTCAGGACTGCGGAGAGCGTCCGCGGCGCCACGTCGGGGTCGACGTCCATGAGGCGCCACGCGGCGAACCAGGTGGCGATGCGGAGGGCGGATCCTTGCATGAACGTGCCCGCCGTGGGGTAGACCTGGGCGCCACAGTGGTCGCAGGCGTAGGCGCGACGCCTGGTGACGCGGTGGAAGCGCCGCATCGTGCGGCAGTGTCTGCACACGGTGCTTACCCCATCGGGGGCGTACAGAGTGGTCCACAGCCAGTGCAGGCACGCCCGCTCGTCGCCGATCGGCGGGAAGACGGCGGCGCCGGTGGCGACAGCGTCCTCGCGGCCCGGGTGCTCCTCGTTCACACGCCCTCCTTCGGCGGGGTACTTGGCGCATGGTACACCGTCCCCGTCGACTTGTGAAGAGTTCTCTTCGTTCATACCTGCTTGACATTCCCATCCGAGCGTGAAATAAGTTGACGCCGTAATCAATCAGTGTGTGCGAAGCGCAGCTTTCCCCGGCCCCGGCGCGAGGAAGACAGCGCGTCGCCGCACCGTGGCGTGAGGGGGGTCGCATGGGTCAGGCCAGGCTCGCCGTCTGGGATGAGGCCGAGTGCCGGCGTCTGCACGAGGCCACGCTTGCAGTGTTGGCGGACACCGGCGTGGAGGTCCGTCACGAGCCGGCGCTCGAGCTCTTCCGGGCCGCCGGCGCTTCCGTGGACGGCCGGCGGGTGCGCATCCCCTCGCGACTCGTCGACGCGGCGCTCGCGAGCGCGCCGCGTGAGTGGCTGCTCAAGCCGCGCGGAGGAGACACCGGGGCGCTGGTCCTGCGTGACGGGGAGGTCTACTACGGTACCGGCTCGGACGTGCTGTACGTCCGCGATCTCGAGACCGGCGAGCGGCGCCGCGCACGTCGCGCCGATGTCGAGGGCATGGCGGCGCTCTGTGAGCGGCTGCCGAACATCGACTTCGTGATGTCGATGGGCCTGCCTGAAGACGCGCCGCGGGAGATCGACGACCTGGTACAGGTCGTGGCGATGTTGCGCGGCACGCGCAAGCCCCTGCTGGTGGCGCCCCGCGACGGCTCCGTGCTCGCCCGCATCCAGGAGATGGCGACGCTCTGTGGCGAGAAGGAGAGCTTCGCGATCTACGCCATGCCGTCGCCGCCGCTCATGCACGACCCGGATGCGCTCACCAAGGTGATCGGCTGCGCCGAGCGGCTCATCCCCCTGGTGTACGCGCCCGCGCCGAACATGGGCGCCACCGCGCCGCGCAGCATCGCCGGCGCGGTGGTGGTGGGCAACGCCGAGACCCTGAGCGGCCTGGTGTTGCACCAGCACGTCAACAGAGGCGCTCCGTTCGTCTACGGCATCGGCTCCGGCTCGATGGACATGCGGACGATGACAGACCCCTACTGCACGCCCGACACCCTTCTCGCCCAGCAGGTCGCTGCCGACCTCGCACGGCATTACGCGCTGCCGAGCTTCTCCTACGCCGGCATGTCCGACTCCAAGCTGCTCGACGAGCAGTGGACCGCCGAGGCGGCGCTGAGCATGGCCTACGGTTCCTTGTCCCGAGCCACCCTCCTGCACGACGTCGGCTATCTCGAGTCGGGCCTGCAGAGCAGCTACGAGGCCATCGTGCTGGGCGACGAACTCGTCGGCTACGCGCGCCAGTTCATGCGCGAGGTGCCGGTGGACGATTACAGCCTGGCGCTGGACGAGATCAGGGCGATCGGCCCCGGCGGCAGCCACCTGGGGACGAAGTACACCCGGCGTCACCACCGGGAGTTCTGGACGCCGGCCCTGCTCGACCACGCCGTGCATGACCGTTGGGCCGCGGAGGGGGCCACCACGCTCGGCGAGCGCGTCCGCGCGCGCCTCGCGGACCTGCTCGCCACAGAGCGCCCGTTCCGCCTCACGGCCGACCAGGAGGCGCGGCTCGAGGAGCTGCTCGCCGAGACCCTGGCTGACGCGAGCGCTCGCCTGTAAGTGCCGAGGCACGCAGTCAATAGGACAGCGCGCTGCGGGCCTCCTCAGGAGTGATTCAGCGAAGAGTATGTTGCTCTCAGAGGACCCAGAGATCGGGGGGAACGATGCGGACTTGTCTGAGCAGTCCTAGACGGCGCTATCCAGGAGTTCGGACGCTTGCGCTGCTTATAGGGTTGCTGGTACTCGCGTCAGCCACCGCAGTGGCGGCCGACGCTTCGTCAGGCGACACTTCGCCCGCCGCGACGGAGCGGACCACGTTCCGCGTGGGGTGGTTGCTTGAGCCCGACAATCTCAACCCTTTCATGGGCATGCTCGGCCAGGATTACCAGATCTGGCACCTCAACTACGACTTCCTGGTGGGATTCCAACCGAACGATTTGTCTCCGCGACCAGAGTTGGCTGAGAGCTGGGAGGTCTCCGCCGACGGCACCAAGTGGACGTTCAAGATCCGCCAAGGCGTGAAGTGGCATGATGGCCGACCGCTGACCGCAAGAGATGTCGCCTTCACCTTCAACTACATCGTGAAGAATGACCTGCAGACCATCTCCATCTACACGGGCGGCATCACCGGCGCCGAGGCCTTGGACGACACCACGGTCGTCATCACGACGGAAAAACCGAAGGCCAACATGCTGGCCATGATCGTCCCTATCATCCCGGAGCACATCTGGAGCAAGATCAGTGCCAAAGCCGCGACCAGCAGCTACCAGAATCCCCCTCCGATCGTCGGGTCGGGTCCTTTCCAGGTGGTGGAGTGGCGGAAGGGCAGGTTCATCCGCCTTGAGGCCAATCCCGACTACTGGGGCGAGAAGCCCAAGGTGGACGAACTCATCTTCCAGAACTACACCAATGCAGACACCATGACGGCTGACCTGAAGCAGGGAGCGATCGGCGCTGCGGTGGGACTGCCGCAGGCGCAGTTCCCCGCGTTGGCCAAGACCCCGGGCGTGACCGGTCTCAAGGGCACCCACTGGCGTTTTCATGAGCTCGGCTTCAACTGCTACGACTCACCCGACTCTCTGGGCAATCCGGTGCTGCTGGATGAGCGGTTCCGGCACGCGCTCAACTGGGCCATCGACCGCGACAAGATCACGGAGGTGGCGTTCTTCGGCCAGGCCGACGTGGGCTCCACCATCATCGTGCCGTATTCTGCGTACCACTGGCAGCCGTCCGCGGATCGACTCTACGCCTACGATCCCCAGAAGGCGGAGGCTGAGCTCGATGCTGCCGGCTACAAGGATACCGACGGCGACGGCTTCCGTGAGGATCTCAAGGGTGATCCGCTCAGCCTGCGTTTGTACGTGACGACGGACTCCCCGGAGAACCAGGCGGCCGGCAAACTGATCGCCGGATGGTTCGCCGATATCGGCCTGAAGATCAATCTCAAGATCATCGACGCGGGCGTGCTTCTGAACGCTCAGTACAATTACGAAGATGACACCTATGCGCCGGACTACGACATGTTCGTCTGGTTCTGGACTTACGATTACGACCCGGACATCATGCTTAACGTCCCTACGCCGTGGCAGATCGAGGGCTGGAACGACACGCTCTGGACGGATCCCGAGTACAGCGGACTCTGCAAGGAACAGGAACAGACGATCGACGTTCAGAAACGCATCTCGCTCGTGCAACAGATGCAGCAGATCGTGTATGAGTCGTCGCCTTATCTGGTCTTCTCGTATCCCTTCCAGCTCGAGGCGTATCGCAGCGACTTGTGGGAGGGAGTGGTCCCTTCGCCGTCCGACTATGAGGGATATGACGGGTCGGCGTTCTACAACTACATGAACGTTGACACTTACCTGGGAGTGCAGCCCAAGGCGACCGAACAGACGTCTGAGAGCGGCGCCGGTCGTATTGTTCTCATGGTTCTGGTGGTGGTCGTCGTCATCGTCGCCGTGGTCGTCTGGGCGTTGGCCCGGCGCCGCGGCCGCTCGCTGGAAGAGTGAACCTCGGCATGTGGGGGTCCGCAGGCCCAGGGACCGGAGTGCAGGGGTGCAGGCCGGCGCGAGGTCACCGCAGGCCGCAGGCGAACCAGCGGTCCATCAGCCGAATGGTCGGGCATCCTGCGACATCGTACGGAGGGCGTCAGTCGTGAATCGAGCCACGCTCAAGGTCTGGGATGAAGGAACATGCCGCCGGCTCCACGAAGCCTCGCTCTCACTGCTTGCCCGAGTCGGCGTCGAGATGAAGGATGCGGACGCACGGGATCGCTGTGCTGCGGCCGGAGCCGTGATTGAGGGGTCGCGGGTGCGCATGCGGGCCGACATGGTAGAGAGCGCACTCGAGACCGCACCGCGCTCGTGGACGTTGCATCCGCGCGGCGGCACGTCGGCAGTGTTGGAGCTGAGAGACGGCGCCGGTCATGCCGGCAGCGGGCCTGATTGCCTCTACGTCCGCGACGTCGTGACCGGGCAGCGCCGCCGTACGAGACTCGCCGACGTAGAGGAAGCCGCGCGTCTCGTCGAAGCGCTGCCCAATATCGACTTCGTCATGAGCATGGCGCTGCCGGATGATGTGCCGAGTGACGTCATCGATCTGGCGCAGTTCGCCGCGATGCTGCGGGGCACCCGGAAGCCGATCGTCGTCTCCAGTCCGTTCGGGGGGCAGAGGCTGCATTCCATGCGCGCGATGGAGGCCGCGACGGGCGCCACCGGCAGCTTCGCATGCTTGGCGATGACTTCGCCGCCGCTCATGCTTGACAGTGTCTGCTGCACCAAGACAGCGGCCAGCGCGGAACTCGACGTGCCCCTCGTGCTGGCTCCCTCGGTCTCGGCCGGCACACAGGGGCCGGCGTCTCTCAGCGCATGTGTCGCGGTGGCCAACGCCGAGGTGCTCGCCGGCCTTGTTCTGCACCAGCTCCACAAGCCAGGTGCTCCCTTCGTCATGGGAGTCGGCGTCGG
>Ga0255347_1006944_pt1 | contig 12031 bp, 8 predicted proteins | sample wastewater_treat_2_FD_192479 | JGI IMG/M metagenome (GOLD analysis project Ga0255347, IMG submission 192479) | Wastewater microbial communities from Lulu Island WWTP, Vancouver, Canada - plant24 | ecosystem: Engineered > WWTP > Wastewater > Unclassified | place: Canada: Vancouver, British...
CGGCGGTAGCAGTGGCGAGCAGGGAGGCGGTGGCGGAGCCGGGCAGGGCGGCGGTAGCAGTGGCGAGCAGGGAGGCGGTGGCGGAGCCGGGCAGGGCGGCGGCAAGACAAGGCTGGACGGCAGTACTGAGCAGGGCGGTGATGGCGGAGCCGGGCAGGGTGGCGATAGCAAGGCTGAGCAAGGCGGCGGCTTGGAATTCAAAGTGATAGCCACCCCTGGCCATACTCCCGGCAGCATTTGCTGGTATTGCGAATCCCACGGCATCATCTTCACCGGAGACACCCTCTTCGCCGACTCCATAGGCCGTACCGATTTGGGCCATGGCGACTATGATGCCGAAATCAAATCCATAATGGAAAAACTCATGGTCCTTCCAGGCTCAACCAAGGTCTACCCCGGACACGGAGGCACCACCACAATAGGACGCGAACGCACATGCAATCCCTTCCTCCAGCCCTTCAACGAGCCTCTTGACATTCCGGATGACTCGGAACTTACCGGTATCGAAATCCATCCCGATTTCTAAAATTTAACCGCAACTTGGCATACCTTACCAGCCACCAATCCAATGCAAGCCGTCCCCTTATCTGCCGAGCGTAAAATGGAAAGTGCTGATAATGAGGCAGATCATTAAACAAGGTCAGCCAAATTGTCGGGTGTTCTTTCATGATTTCGATGATAGTCAGCGAGTTACATTTTACGCTCGAATTGTACGCCTCATGCATGTGCTTTGCATAGCGTCCCGTCAGGTGGCGGGGTTGAGCTATAGAGGGAAAAGCGGAAAAGGCCTAAAACGCTTAGCCATGTGGAGAAAAAGGGTATAAAACAAAAGTAGATTTTATTATGAATAAAGCGGAGAAATACCAAGCTGTTATCAATCAGATAAATTCACTGCCGGAAATAAGCATGAAGGAGCGGCTTCAAAAGATAGCGCAGCTGCTTCAAGAGAGCTTCGGCTTTTGGTGGACCGGCTTCTACTTTGTAGAAACGATGCCGTGGATAGAAGAAGTGCGCTGCACCGGAAAGGAGGAGGTGCCGAGCGGAAAAGAGCCGTGGATAGAAGAAGTGCGTTGCGACGGTAAAGAAGAGGCGCTGAGCGGAAAAGAGCCGTGGATAGAAGAAGTGCGTTGCGACGGTAAAGAAGAGGCGCTGAGCGGAAAAGAGCCGTGGATAGAAGAAGTGCGCTGCACCGGTAAAGAAGAGGCGCTGAGCGGAAAAGAGCCGTGGATAGAAGAAGTGCGCTGCACCGGAAAGGAGGAGGTGCAGGGCGGAAAAGGGCCGTGGCTGATATTGGGGCCGAATGTCGGTCCTCCGGCCTGTGAAAGAATCAGTTTCGGGAGAGGCGTCTGCGGCACAGCCTGGAAGGAGAGGAAAACGATAATAGTACCGGATGTGGATGAATTCCCCGGACACATCGCCTGCAGCAGCGAGTCCCGTTCCGAAATTGTGGTGCCGGTTTTTATCGACAACGAAGTCGCGGGAGTTTTGGACATCGACAGCCGCAAACTTGCCGCCTTTGATGAAATCGATGCAGAATGGCTGCAGCAAATAGTGGGCGGCATCGGATAACTCAGGCAAATTTGGCAAACAATAAATATCTCCCGCAAGGATTGACGAGGACGTCAGTATTATCGTTTAATTATCGTAATCCGATAACGTCGGCAAGCGGTTTCAATGTATCCAAATCGACAAAGTCCACTATTCCCCCATAGGTTGCGAGCATAGTTTTTTGTTCTTCATCCAGTTCTTCTTCAGGCATTTTGGAAACCTTCGAACAAAGCAGTGACATCATAACCTTATGCTTTAATCCAAGACGGCTGTAATCGATTCCTCCCCGCAAATGAAATATATTATTTTCATCGTAGAGATGCAGAGGAATCTGTTCCTTAAGAGCATCCCTGATGTTGGTGATATTGACCGGATTTTCCGGATCAGCCAGACCTACGGTGGCGACAATGAGTTTCTGATTTTGTAACATACGGCTGACTATTTTCTTTAATCCCATTACTCCGCTTGCATATAGAGCTCCAAGATAGATTATGCGGTCATATTTGGCAATCTCTTTAACATCCTTGTAGTTTATAGCCGCTATGCCTGTCATTTCTTCAAGACGTTCGGCATATCGCTTGGTCGAACCGTGCAGGCTGCCATAAATAATGATGTCCATAAATTCAGATTTATAAATATAAAGGCTGTGAATTATTATAAAATATAACGACCGTCAAGCTGACTTAAGACAAGAGAACTGAAGTAAAGATAATGAGGGCTAAGAGAAGAGAAGAGAAGAGAAAAGAACTTAAGTAAAGACAACTATAAGGTTTGGCCGCCGATGAATTCGCGCATGATGCTGGTGGGAGGAATGGCGGCAATCTCGGACGGCTTGAGTACATTGACAGGCTCCATAAAGCGGATTAAGGCCTGAGCTTTTTTATAGACAGGACTTGCCTCTTTAATCTCATAAAGCAAAGGTTCAGCATAATACTTCAGCAGAGGGATGTCATAGAGAGTGGAAGAATTGAACACCACATGGGCATTATTTTCATACGGGAATACATTGCGGGTTTCACCCCTGCGGACACTCGGCCAGCGGAGAATATTTTCTTCGGGGGAGATGCCTCTCACGCGGCTGTCACGCACGATTCGGCGGAGGAGCCGTTTGTCGGTGGTGGAACCATGCACCTTTGTGCCTCCTTTAAGGGCTGAAAGGGCTGATATATAGATATAGAATACTCTGGAATGATCCACATCGGGAATAAGCGCCGGATTGAGCGCATGAATACCCTCCATAAAAAGTATGTCCGTTGGCTCAAGCTTCATTTTGCGCGAAGGGTCATCTAAAATGGGACAACCGGTCTTGAAGTCGAATTTGGGGATTATCACTTCTTTGCCTGCAATCAGGTCATTGAGGTCACTGTTGAGATGCTCGATATCCATAGCATAAAGACTCTCGAAATCATATTCGCCTTTCTCATCTTTGGGGGTGCGGCTGCGATCCACAAAATAATTATCCAATTCTATTACTTTGGGATTGATGCCGAGAACACGGCACTGCTGAGCGATTCTAAGAGAGGATGAGGTCTTGCCGCTCGATGAAGGGCCGGATATCAAAACTATGCGCGATTTTTTTCTGCGCCAGAAAATCTGGTTTGCGATATCGGCATATTTGCGTTCCTGACGGGCTTCGCAAAGGTTTATGAGGGATACAGCCCGTCCTTCCGCCAGCACCTCATTAAGTTTTTGAACGGTATCCACTCCGATGGCGCGGCACCATTCCTGATATTCCCTGCGCGCGGCAGTGATTTTATTAACTCTCATCATATAAAATGTCTTTTAAATATTTTCCTGTAATTGAATTCGAATCTTTTGCAAGTTGTTCAGGCGTACCCTCGGAAATTATATATCCTCCCGCTGCTCCGCCTTCCGGTCCGAGGTCGAAAATATAATCCACGCTTTTGAGCACATCCATGTTGTGTTCTATGATTATCACCGTATTGCCCTGATCGACGAGCTTTTGCAAAACGCCTAAAAGCACCTTGATGTCTGCAAAATGCAGGCCCGTGGTGGGTTCGTCGAGTATATAAAGGGTGTTTCCGCTGGCCTTACGGAAGAGTTCCGCTGCCAACTTCATACGCTGGCTCTCACCACCGCTCAGAGTTACCGAAGACTGCCCGAGATGAACATAGCCGAGGCCTAAATCCACCAAAGCCTTTAGTTTGGGGGCGATGCGCGGATTTGTCTTGAAAAACTCGTAGGCCTCGCTGATTGGCATATCGAGCACATCCGAAATGTTTTTCCCTTTGTAATGTACCGCAAGAGTATCTTCTTTATAGCGTTTTCCTCTGCATTGCTCGCAAATCACGCTTACGCTGGGAAGAAAATTCATCTCTATCACCTTGATACCCGCACCCTTACATTCCTCACATCTTCCTCCGCGCACATTGAAAGAAAATCTTCCCGCTTTAAAACCGCGGACTTTGGCATCAGGGGTGTCCTCAAAAAGAGCGCGAATGTCGTTGAATACTCCGGTAAAGGTAGCGGGATTGCTACGGGGCGTACGGCCTATAGGGCTTTGGTCCACCTCTATAACCTTATCAATGTTCTTAAGACCTACGATTTCTTTGTAAGGCAGGGGGCGGTTGGTAGAGCGGTAGAATTTGGATTTGAGGATTGGCATCAGGGTTTCATTTACCAAAGAACTTTTGCCGCTGCCGCTCACTCCTGCCACTCCTATAAGGCATCCTAAAGGAAAATCGATGTCAATATCTTTCAGATTATTGCCGCTTGCACCCCTCAGACCTAATTTATGGCCGTTGCCTTTCCTTCGCACGGAGGGTGTTTTGATGGAGTCTTTTCCAATAAGATAGCTTATGGTTTGGGAGGCATCTGTGGCAGAAGCACCGACAGCTGCGCAAGAATTCCCGCAAACTATATCAGCGGGGCCGCTGTAGACAATCTTGCCACCCAATGCGCCTGCGCCCGGACCGACATCCACTAACCAATCGGCGGAACGTATCGTAGCCTCATCATGCTCCACCACTATAACGGTATTGCCTTCGTCCCGAAGATGTTTCAGCGAGCCCAGCAACTTGTGATTATCTCTCTGATGCAGACCTATGGACGGCTCATCCAAAATATAAATCACATTCACGAGCTTGGAGCCGATTTGCGTTGCAAGGCGGATGCGCTGGCTCTCGCCACCGCTCAGCGACCCCGTAGCCCTGTCGAGCGTAAGATATTGAAGGCCCACATCCACTAAAAAACCAACACGGTCGCGAAGCTCTTTAAGGATATCCTTCGACACCGCCGCCGCCCGTCCGCTGAGTTTTAAGCCCCCAAGCCATTGCTGTAAATGCGAAATCTCCATTGCAGATACTTCCGAAATGGTTTTGCCGTCTATTTTAAAGAAGCCTGCTTCCTCACGCAAGCGAGTCCCCTTACAAAGAGGACAAACAATTTTATCTTCTATATTATCTACAATCCCGGGCCAATTAACCATCTGGCTCAGAGCGCCTTCGCCGACTCTGAAAAATTCATCGGAGCCATAGACAAGCAAACTCACTACTTCATCGGGAATGGCTTCTATCGGGTCATATAAGGAAAAAGCGTATTTGCGTGCAATAGAACGCACAACATCGAACTTCTTGTTTTCGCGATTACGCCCCAAAGGCACTATTCCACCATCGGCAATGCTCTTGCTGCGGTCTGGGATAATCACATCCAAATTCACATCCGGAACAGTTCCGAGACCTTTGCAATTCGGGCAATATCCTTCGGGAGAATTGAAGGAAAAGGTGTGCGGCTGAGGCTCCTGCAGGGAAAGTCCGCTTTCGGGATCTATAAGATGCTTGGAAAGATGCCTCAAGGCGTCGCTTTCCACATCGAAAACTGCAAGCGAGCCCTTGCCGATCCCCAAAGCGGAGATTACGGAATTGCGGATGCGCTTTTCATCCCCCTCCCCGGGCTTCATTTTATCCACCACCAACTCTATGAAATGCGTCTTATAACGGTCCAACTGCTCTACTTCATCCAAGGAAAGAATCTCTCCATCCACCCTTATCTGAGTATAGCCTTTGCGGCGCATCTGATCGAAAAGCTCGCGGTAATGCCCCTTCCTTCCCCTTACCAATGGGGCTAAAAGCAGGCACTTGCGACCCTCGTAATCTTTCATTATAAGCTCAACTATCTGCTCATCGGTATAACGGATAAGTTCCATTCCCGTTATGGGAGAATATGCGGTGGAGGCCTTTGCGTACAGCAGACGCAGGAAGTCGGATATTTCGGTGATGGTGCCTACCGTGCTGCGCGGATTTTTGCCTGTCGTCTTTTGTTCTATGGCTATGATGGGGCTGAGACCCTCGATGCTTTCCACCTCCGGCTTTTCCAAAATGCCCATGAAATGCTTGGCATAAGGGGAAAGGGTGTTCATATAGCGGCGTTGGCCTTCGGCATAGATGGTGTCGAAAGCAAGAGAGCTTTTGCCGCTGCCGCTGAGGCCGGTGATTACCGTGAATCTGCCCCGCGGAATATCCACATCGATATTCTGCAGATTATGGGCTTTCGCTCCCCTTATTTTTATGAATTCCTGCTCCGGCATATGCTCTGCGGCTTCCCGCTATAATGTTCCGAACATGGTTAAAATCACTCCGCCAAGCATGAGTACAAGGGCAAGCGATTTTCTCTTTAGCTTTTTCTCTTTAAAGATGAATGCACCAAGTACAAAGCTTACAATGATTGAACTGCGGCGTATTATGGAAATCACGCCCAACATGGCATCCGGTTGCTTGAGAGCAAAGAAATAGAGGGCGTCCGCCAAGGTTATGAGCACTGCTATAAGCAAAAGCGTCCAGTCCCAATGGAATTTCTCGAGTTTTTTCTTGTCGGCAAGTTGCTTTATGACAATTATAAGTCCCAGAATAACAGTTATATACAAATTTGTCCAGCTCTGTACGAAAAGCGGATCCATGCCTGTAATTATATACTTGTCCCACAAGGCGCTGGCAACACCTGCAAAGATGCTTATAAAAAGGGCGAAAACACCTTTATTGTTGCCAAAGCTGATACCTTCTTTAGCTGATGCAAGGCTTAACAGCCAGATTGATGCAAGCACAAGCAAAACGCCCACCCACTGCAGCGCATTGAGCCTTTCTCCGAAAATAATTATAGAAAACAGCAGCACGAACACCGGCCTTGAGCCTTTGAGAGTGCTTACCGTCGTGATGGGCAGGAGTTTGAGGGCAATCATTCCGCTCACCCACGAGCAAGACACCAGCACCGCCTTGAACAGAAGCTGAAAGTGATGGAGCGACGAAGAGGGTTTTAAAAACGGGCTCAGGAAAAGTGTTGTTAAAGCCGTAGCAGCCAGCAACACATAATACACATCATTACGCTTCAGGGCGAATTTCTTCGCTACATCATAAGAGCCTAACAGCAAGGCCGAAGCGAGTGTGAGCCAAATCCACATTTTTTATTTTGCGCTTGCTTTAAGCATCTCGGCTACAGCAGCCTCCAGCTGTTTATCCTCTCCTGCCATTACAGAAGCGGGATCGTTATATACCAGAATGTCGGGTTCGAGCTGATGATTTTCGAGGAACCGGCCTTCCGATACACTCCACGAGCCAACCTGAGGTACGCCAAAGATAAGTGTCGGGTCAACTTGCCTCTCCCACCATACGCTGGTTGCCGTACCTGCCACCGGGGCTCCTATTATCTTGCCTGTCCCTAAGGATCTATACAAATAGGGAAAGCCGCAGGCATCGGAATAATTATCTTCACAAACCAGCACGCAAGAGGGCTTTTTCCATTTATCGTAGGGTTCGGGAGACATCTCCACGCCGCGAGGACGCCTCTCGGTATAAAGACGGGCATTCAGGAAAACTGCAAGATCATTGTGCAGCCAGCCGCCGCCGTTATGACGGGTATCCACGATAAGCGCATCGCATCCGCGATATTTGCCGAGCGCCTTGGAATAGACCTCTCGGAAGCTCGGGGAATTCATGCCTTTAACATGAACATAGCCGATGCGGCCGCCGGAAAGCTCCTTGACCTTTTGTTCGTTGCGGCGCACCCAGCGGGTGTAAAGCGCCTGAGAGTCGGAAGAAGAGGGTGTTATATACAGCTTCACCTCTTCCTTGCCGCTCTTTATGGTAAGCAGAACGCGCTTGCCCGCCTTACGCTCAAAAGCCTTATACCATGGCTGTCCTGCGGGTATGGGCTTGGCATCTATCGACATTATTATATCGCCTTCTTTAAGAGAAGGGGCTGAGATAAGAAGCTCGCTTCCCGGAAGGAATTCGGCGATTTTAAGGCCCGGCCCATCGAAGGCAGGGTCGAAAAGCACGCCCACATAGCCTATCGAAACGCCTGTACCATCATAATAGCGTCCTCCGGTATGAGAGCCGTTAAGTTCGCCGAGCATTTCGCTGAGCAATTCCTGAAAAGCGTAATTGTCTGTAATATATGGCAGGAACTGACGGTAATTCTCTCGTACTGCAGGCCAATCCACTCCGTGCATATCTTCCACATAAAACTTCTCACGAACTTGTGTCCAACAATGCTCGAATATGTATTCACGCTCTTTGTCAGGGAAATATTCGTATTCGCCACGGAAATCAACATTTTTGGAAGACCCGCTCTTGGCTTCTATCTTCTTTACCCCCTTGCTCCCGAGCACGAAGAAGCTCTCTCCATCAGGAGCTGGATAAAAGCGGCCTCTCAAATCTTTATCTATAACCTTTATATCTCCTTTTTTAATATCGAGGCAGCACAAGTCCATGCTCTTCTCCAGGCGCACGCTGTAATACAGCTTTTTGCCGTCGGGAGTAAGCCAGTGGTCCCCTAATACCCCGGAATTGTGGGTAAGGCGCAGAGTGCGGTCTTCTCTTCGGCTGAGCTCCATTTTAAGGGGCTCAACCTTGCCTTTCGCCGCCTTGGCGCTGTCGCGCTCTTCTTTTTTAGCCTCTTTCTTCTCTTCTTTTTCGCTCTTGAGCAATTTCTCTATCTTGCTTACATCTTCGCTCTTGGTGAACTCCATAAAGGCTTCATCATCCAAAAACATTATATAAATATCGCCCTCGGCGCCCCAGCTTCCGTGACTGCGGTAACCGGCCTTGTCACTCTCCCAAGTCATCGCCTTGCCTCCCATCGCCCAACGGAAAGCCACATCGGAATAACCGCTTTCGGTGAGGTCGGTAAGAGTTCCGTCTTCTACATTAATAAGAGCTATATCCTCATTATACATGCGTCCGCCGCCTTGATAAGTTGTGAGAATCCAGCGGCTGTCGGGACTCCATTCAAAGGGAAGGTCTCCATCGGAATAAGAGAAATTAACGCCCTTAAGCAGGGTTTTGGGCTTGCTGCCGTCGGCATTTGCAACCACGATTTCGGCACGGTTGCGAAGATATGCCACCTTTTCGCCATCCGGCGAAACCATAGGCTGGAAGCAGATTTCACCGGCAGGGCTTATACGCTCCTCTTCTATCTCGGAAGCGAAGGTGAAGTATTTGTCTTTCTTGTCTTTAAGAACGGTGCGGTAGATGCCCCACTCGCCCCCGCGCTCGGAAGCATAATAAATGCTGCGCCCGTCTTTTCCGAATGACACTCCCCTTTCCTGGTCGGGAGTTTCGGTAATACGGCGGGTATCGCCGAGTTCGAGGGTGGTGGCGTAAACATCTCCCCTCACAACAATGGCGATTTCCTTTCCATCGGGAGATATGGCCATATCATCAGCCCCACCCGAAACGCTTTTCCAGATATGTTCTTTTTCTTCTTTGTCCTTGCGTAAAGAGATGGTAAGTTTCTCGGGCTCAGAGCCTTCTCTGAGAGTATAGAGGTCTCCGTTCCAACTGAAAGCCATAAGGCCATCGCCGGAGATGGAGAGGTATCTGACCGGATTTTTTTCAAAATGTGTGAGCCTTGTGCCGTCGTTTTTGTAGATATTGGAGTCTCCGCCCCAATCGTCCACCTGGGGAGAGTCGGTGATTTCACCGTTAGGGCCGCCTTTGCGAGTGTTCCACTGTTCGGAAAGATAATACCAACTTTTGCCGTCAGGAGCCCAAACGGGGTTGCGGTCCTCGCCGGGGAAGTCGGTAAGCTTGGAGAACTGCCCATCTTTTTTTTGCCAGATGTCCCTGGTGACAGCCGAAGTGTGATGTTTGCGGAAAGAATCTTCATAGCCTTTCAAGTCTTCATAAAGAATTGTACCTTCGGCATTTACGCTAAGATTACTGATAGTGAAAGGGAGCTCCCCGACGGGGACTGGAAGAGCTTTGCCCGCCATAGCGGCATCAAGAGATTTTTGAAAATCAATGCTATAGAGTTTATTGTCACCGGGGAAAACGCTGCTCTTTAGATCTTCCTGAATGTTCGCCCCGAAATAGAGTTTGCCTTGGGGAGATATTGTGAAAGGTGTTTCTCGTCCGCCAAAGTCGCTCAGCCGGTATGGGGTGCCGCCTTTGGAAGGCATTGCCCAAATGTCCTTGCTGCCTTCGCGGTAAGAGGCGAATACAATATATTTGCCGTCCGGACTCCAGATAGGCTCGGTGTCGTGAGCCTCATTGGTGGTGAGCTGCATGGCCTGGCCGCCCTCGGATGATACTATGAAAATATCGCCTTGATATACAAAGGCTATTTTTTGTCCATCGGGAGAGATGGAGTTTTGACGAATCCAACGCGGATTTGTCTCTGCCACGGCTATGGTGGCGGAAAGTGCAAGTGTTGCAAATATTAAAGGAAGGGTTTTCATTATATGTTTTTCTGATTTTTCGTAAACCTTCAAAGATACGAATTATTTTCGCTATTTTTGTTTGTCTATGGTTACGGCGACACGAATAATTGTTTTGAACACCACAAAGGTGGGGGAAAGGAATTTGGTGGTGCATACCCTCAGCCCCGATTTCGGAAGGCGCAGCTTTATAGTAAGCAAGGGGAACAAAAGCGGCACAATGGCCGGATGGCAGCCGCTTTCCATTATGAGCGTGGAGGTTACGGAAAATCCGAAGTCGGATTTATGGAGATTGAGCAAAGCAATGGCGCTGTATCCTCTAAGCGGTCTGCGAAGCGATATGGGCAAAAGCGCAATTTCGCTGTTTATGGCGGAAGTCTTATACCGCACTCTTCGCGATGGCATTGAGCCCGGTCTTTATGAATGGTGCGAGAAAAGCATTCTTACGTTGGATGCCCTTGATGAATCTTTTGCGAATTATCACTTGCGTTGGTTGCTGGAACTTTGCTCTGCCATGGGCTTCACTCCCACCCTTCCCGACCTCGCTCCTTTCGCGGGTGAATATATAAAGGAGTTGAAGGGACTTATGGGCCCATACGAGGAATCCTTGGTTTTTCCTTTGAACGGCCGTTTGCGAGGCGAAATCGCTGACACTATTCTGCAATACCTGTCCTCGCATCTCGACTACAGACTCAACATCCGCTCCCTTGCGGTTCTTTCAGAGTTGTTTGAATAGAAAAACCATATGGCCGGCGGAGCTGTACGACAGGTTAGTCGATTGGGTGGTAGAGCAACATGGCAGTTTAGCCGATTGCCGGCGAAGGCGCTTCCCTCCGCAAAAAATCCCCTTATTTTTTTAGAAATTCGGATAGGGCACGGAGAGCAACGCCGCGATGGGAGATGGAGTTTTTCGCTTCATCGGAAAGTTCCGCCATGGTATTCTCCGGAAAAGCATCGGGCACAAACACGGGGTCATAACCGAATCCGTGCTCCCCATAAGCCTGACGCGCTATTCTTCCTTCCACAGTCCCCTCGAAAAAATGAGGTGTTCCGTCTTTCAGGATAAGTGTTATAACGCAACGGAAGCGCGCCGCCCCTGGAAATAAATCCCGCGAAGAAGTGCTTTTGCAACCTTCCTGCAAAGGAAAGATGGAGCCCAATTTGAAAAGCAGATAGGCGATATTGTCGGCGAAATTATGGTCGGAAGCATAGCGGGCGGTATGTATGCCCGGGGCTCCGTCAAGAGCATCAACCTCAAGACCGCTGTCATCGGCAAAGCAGGGCAGGCCGCATTGATTGAATATATGCTTGGCCTTTAACAGAGAATTCTCTTGAAAGGTATTCCCTGTTTCCTCTATCTCCCAATCCAAGCCCAAATCGGCAGGACCAAAAACTTCATAGGAGGGGCCGAGTATTTCTTTAGCCTCATGTAATTTTCCCGGATTTCCTGTGGCGAATATCAGTTTCATAATCCAACTGCCTGCCTTCTTAATTTTCTATCAGCCTTAATATTGTATCAGCGGACTCACCAATGCCTGCCTAAGAGCATCGTCATAGCGGATGGAGATTTCGACGGCTGCCTCTTGGAAATAATATCGGGCTACTATACTTTGCTCGATAAACGGAACGATTTCATCTTTTTTAAGGCGGAGAAAACTTTCTTTATCAAGGTCCAACTTGACCTGTAAAGCCTCCAACTCCTCCTTCATTGACTCTTCCAGACCATCTTTTTTAAGCTCTTCCACCATACGGTCGTAAGAAGCGCGGGCCGAGGTGCGGGCATCGAATTTCTTTGCTTTGGCAAATTCTATA
>Ga0255347_1006946_pt1 | contig 12030 bp, 16 predicted proteins | sample wastewater_treat_2_FD_192479 | JGI IMG/M metagenome (GOLD analysis project Ga0255347, IMG submission 192479) | Wastewater microbial communities from Lulu Island WWTP, Vancouver, Canada - plant24 | ecosystem: Engineered > WWTP > Wastewater > Unclassified | place: Canada: Vancouver, British...
CAGGTCGGCTGTCTTGCCGCCGCTCCATGCTGTGACGTTGTGCCAGGTGGTCTCGATGATGGCCTCACCGTCGCGACCCTTGAAGGCGTAGTTGGTGGCCACTGTGAAGTTGGCGACCTTGCGGTCTGCGATGTCCTGCACTCTGACTGATCCGATGATTCCCCTGAGGGTGACTGAATTGAGCTGTTCCATAAAGCAAATCTGTTTTTAAGTGTTACTGAAAAAATTTATGATGCCGCACCAGCGCCGGACGTACAGGATGTCAAGGGACGGACGGGAAATACTACCCGTAAGGTGTGGAGATTTTCAGGGAGTTGCATTTTACCCTTTACAGCCTGTGGAAGTACGGAAATACCTTTGCATCAATAAATGGTCAGTAACCGGGACAGATGCTAGGAATGGCTCACAGTGTGCACTTGCGGAAGTCAACGGCCAGAGTGCAGGGAATACCATCCGGAATGAGAGCAAGGGCGCTCTTCATGGTGAAGCCGGTGCCGATGACGTTGTCAACGACAAGAGGCTTGAAGCCACGGGGTAAGTCACGCATGAGGCGCAGACCGAGACTGACATCCGTAGCTATTTCGCCGGTGATGGATTTGAGGTTGTGGACGGATTCACGCATATTGCCCTGCAGGATGTCAAGCACCGGAAGACCTGTCAGCGATGACAGTTCCTTGCAGAGGTCAAGGGTGTCGGTCGCATATCCCAGATGCGACGGCATTGGAATCAGGACCCCGTCCGAAGGCAGGGTGAGTAAATCGGCCATCATGCCTGCCGCCTCCCTCAGGAAGGGACGGTATGAGGTCTTCACTTTGTGGCAGATGTCGCGGTACGCGCTGTAGTCACCCAGCGCGAGGATCTCCAAGCCCTTGCGGGCCTGGAGACCGGAAGCGGTGAAGGTCGGACTCTTAGTCATGAGGCAGGAATGAGAAGAGTTCGTAACTGCAGAAGCCGCTGCGCTGGATAAATCCAAGCGGCTTGGCGATGCGGTGTTTCTTGAGCCAGGCACCGATGCCGGGCAGGTTGTTCTCGTCCACGAATGCCATCGTGTCGTTCTGGAGCGGGCTGTTAAGGTTGACGGTGATGACTGCATAGGAGTCATCATCTGGAACGGTGTTCATCTCCACGGCCAGTGTGCCGTTATTGCGATAGGAGGCGAAATTCAGGCTCACCTCTGTGCCTTTGAAATCGTAGGTCTTCATATTAAAACTGGTTTTGTGATTCTTCTGCGAAGGAATAGTAGGATTTATCGGCCACGATAATGTGGTCCAGGAGGGAGATATCGAAGAGGCTGCAGGCGTTGCGCAGCTTTTCGGTCTCCTTGATGTCGGCGGTGCTCGGTCTTGGATTGCCGCTCGGATGGTTGTGGAAGAGGATAATCGCCGTGGCGTTGCAGTTGAGCGCTTCTTTGACGATGCGCCTGTGGTCTATCGGCGCGGACATGATTGTCCCGACGGTAATCATCTTCTTGGTCAGCGGCATATTGGCCGCATTGAGGAAGAGAACCCACGATTCCTCGTGGTCGAGGGCTCTGAGGTCTTCGTGCAGGAAGCCTGCCGCCTGTGAGGATTCCTTGATTGGAGTGTCTGAAATGTAAGTTGCTTGCTTTTTCATCTGACTACTGATTAATGGTGAAACATCTTTCTTTACGATGCAGGAACGTGATGCCCCATAGGACATCCGAAAGCAATGGTGGAGAACGGAGTGGACCATTGTGGGATGTACGGGTGTCACAACTTTGCAGCGTAAAAGGAGATGTCACCTACAGGAGTCGAAAAGCGGGCTATAATGCATAGACACACTTATGGAATCAGGCGGCTGGATGCTCAAAGACCGCCCGACGGACACGCACAGGCCAATGATGACCAAGAAGACACCGGAGTAGCCGTTTGTCCACAGAAACAGCAATGCGCCATCACGGCAGTCTTTCACAACAGATGCGGTATCAGAGCAGAGACAGGACATCGGACCGTGCGCCTGCTACCCTCCGGAATTTATCCGACTCCAAATACGAAACTTCGCAGATGAGAAAACAGTATATGAAGACCCGTATTCCGCAGAGTGCTGCACAGAGGTACTGCAGCAGATATCACAAGAGGCATACGTGGCTGATGAACACTTTTCCTGAAATGATTTTGAAAAATGTATTACAGTTATCAAAAGTCTTATTAACTTTGCAGCCGCAAGCAAAAGGAAAGCAGTATGGCGGAAAAGACAGAGAAACGCGGTGGCCGAAGGGCTGGCGCAGGAAGACCGAAAGGAGACAGCAGGCTGTTCTCGTTCAGGTGCTCTGGAGAGCTGGCCGAAAGAATCGGCTCGATGGAGAACCGGACAGAGTTCATCAATGCCAGTCTCAGCCGTGCACTGGATGAGACAGAAGGCCTTTCCAGGATAGGGAAAGTCATCAAACCGTCCTGTGTGGCTCCCATGCATCTGCCCTACTTCGACCAGAGAGTAACGGCGGGCTTCCCTATCCCGCTCGACAATGATGAGAGGTCGCAGGACATAGAGCTGCTCCGCATGCTCTGTCCACACCCGGAAGCCTCATACCTGATAAGGGTGAAGGGTGATTCCATGATTGACGCAGGAGTCATGAATGGGGACATCATCATTGTGGACAAAAGCAACAGAGAGCCGTCACCGAAAGAAATCGCCGTATGCGAGATCAACGGGGAATACACGTTGAAACACTTCGTCAAGGACGGTGAGACCGGTTGGCTTATTCCCGCCAATCCGGCTTATAAGAAAAGGGAGATCACTCCTGAAGACGAGTTCTGCGTCTGGGGAACAGTCACGTATATCATTCACAGAGCAAGAGACTAGACGGCCATGTGGGCGCTTATCGACTGCAACAGCTTCTTCGCGAATGTGGAGAGGGTCTTCCATCCCGGCCTTCGTCACAAGCCCGTATGCGTCCTCTCAAGCAATGACGGCATCATTGTGGCCCTCACTCCGGAAGCGAAGGCGCTGGGGCTGCACAGGGGCGATGCGCTTTTCAAGGTGCGTGACACCGTTGAGAAGGGCGGAGTCGCAGTGTTTTCAACAAACATGATGCTGTATTCGGCGATGTCACAGAGAGTGACGAACATCATTCGGCAGTCCGTGGACATCGTGGAAAACTACAGCATCGATGAGAGCTTCGCGAATCTTGCCGGCTACGAGATTCACTTTGACATCGAGGAGTACATGCGCAGCGTCGCCGACAGGATATGTCTCTGGACTGACATTCCCGTCAGCGTCGGTGTCGCGCCTACGAAGACCCTGGCCAAGATAGGCAGCAAGTTCGCAAAGCAGTACCCGGGATATCGGTCAGTCTGTATGATCGATTCTGATGAGAAGAGAAGAAAGGCCCTTGAGATCTTCGACCTGTCGAATGTCTGGGGCATTGGCAGACGCTCTTTCGAAAAGCTCAAGAGCCTCGGTGTAAATACCCCTCTGGAGTTTGCCGACAAGCCTGGAGACTGGGTCCGCAGGCATTTCAGCAAACCCGGTGTGGAGACGTGGAAGGAGCTGAACGGCTATTCCTGTATCGATACCTCAGAGATTCTCATGAGACAGAACATAACGACCAGCCGAAGCTTCGGTGACATGATCACCACCATTGAGCAGGTAAAAGCTTCAGTGGCCACATTTGCGGCCAGCTGCGCCAACAAGTTGCGGGGCCAGAGTTCGGCGGCCGGTTGTGTGACGGTGTTCCTCTGCAGCAACTTCTTCAGGGAGGACCTGGAGCAGTACTATAATGCGGAGACACTCCCCTTCTGCGTTCCTACGGCAGACACTATCGAGATAACGAAGACAGCCTTGGAGATTGTGGACAGAATCTTCAAGCCTGGCATCAGATATAAGAAATCCGGTGTGATACTGGGAAAGATAGTTCAACAGGAGAACGTTCAACCGGACCTGTTCGATCCGGTTCAAAACCGTGCCGAACGTCTTGACCTTTCACAGAGGATAGACGGTCTAAACCAGAAGTACGGCCTGAAAACAGTAAGCCTCGGAGTTGAAGGTGAGAAGCAGCAGCCTTGGAAGGTCAAGAGCGAGCACAAGAGTTACAATTACCTAACAGATATAAATGAGATTCTGACGATAAGAATCTGAAAACGGAGCGAGCAAAAGAAAAGCGGCCCGAAGGTCGCTCTCCAGAAGTGTCAACGGAAGAGAAGGCTTAGCTCTCCTTCTCCTGTTTCTCCGCTTTCTGTTCCTTGTCCGCTACCGGGTAGAAACGGGTGGCAACAAGGATGACGCGGTTGTGCTTGACACCGTCGGCATCGGTCCATTCCTCGGGCTTGAAGTGACCTTCCACTGTGATGAGGGAGCCCTTGGTCAGGATGTCAAAGGACTCGGACTTCTCGTTCTTGCGCCATGCCTCGATGTTCATGAAGCCGGAGATGCGGGTGCTCTCGTCACCGCTCTTCTCGGTACGGCCGACTGCCAGGGAGAAGCGTGCTACGCTGGTGTTTGCGAACTGGCGGATCTCTGCGTCACGACCCACGAAACCTGATACTGCGAAAGTGTTTTCGAACTTTTTCATCTTTGTCTGTTTTTAGAAGTTATTGAATTGATTAACGGTACAGACAACGGGGTGCAGGCATAGGGCAAGCCATGGACTGAGGCGCAAATACTCGTTTTGTTTTCGCATGAAAAGAAAAAGGAAGATTTCCGTTTCATGTCATTGGCCAGAGACCGCAAGGTCGTCCCGGAGCACGAAGGTGCGCTGCGCCCCAACTTTGTAGCGGTAAACAGTATTCAAATGCTTCGCCCGGAAAACAGGCAGAGTGAAAGAGGGCAATTTGAGAATACTGAGAGCAGTCAGATTAAGCGGGTCAGAAAGTGACCCTGAGTTCCAGACAGGACGCACACAGAACATCAGCCTTGCCGCTTCGGCAGCCGTGACGTGCCAAGAAGTACAAAGCAGTGACGTACTGCTCGTGGTGATACGGCCTTGAACACGGGCATAGCGTGAGGATGAACGACATGGCCAGTCCCATCCCGACCAAAGGCTCCTCAGTGGAAAGCCACGACCCAAAGGAACGGACAATAACAGATGTCGTCAGTGTCAAGCCAGCTTCTCCCCTCGCCGACCAGTTCCGACAGCAGACAGGAACATCATAAAAAGCGGAAATAGAAACAGCAGAAGGAGAACGGAATTCAGACTTCAACCAGGAGAGCGACCTTCGAGCCGCCTGAAGCGAGCGGAGGGTGTTGGAAAAGGCCCGAACCTCATCACGAGTTTCAGGCCTTGGATGCACTAAGGACGTGCATCAGTAAGCAAGGGTGTCCAAGAATCAGGACACCACAACAAAGATAATCAATAAAACAGGAAACTGAAAAGCATCTTCCCTATGCAGAAATGCTACAAGCTGTCATCAACACTCTCCAGAGATGATTCCAAGTCATTGATGAGCATTTGGACAAGACCCATCGGTCCGTCGATGTCATACCCATCATCAGGATCACCGTACTCCAGCAAATCAAAAGGATATATGGTGTTCTTGCTCATCAGTGTCAGCAGGAATTGTCGGGAATCACCGTCCCAGCAAAGATGAAACAGTTCCCTATGGTCTATTCTGCCAGCTATGAATGCGGATCCTCCCTCCTTCTTTATGCAGTTATGGATGAAATCCTTCACCTGCTTGCGCAAGGTCTGAATATCCGAGTATAGAGGAACATTCACCATACCTTGAATGGAAGCTTCGGCTGACAACAGATCATCAATGCATGAAACTTTATGGATTGTGTCCTTGCACTCCAGATAACCCTGAACGTCATTGTTACAAACGATCGGTTTGGCGAATAAGTCTGCAATCCCAACGCCAAGAACGTTGGCTACTGCCTCAAGTCTGGAGACAGTAGGATTACCTTTCAAAGAAGATGCGAGGTTTGCCTGGTTCACTCCCATTTTGGCAGCGAGGTCACTCATCCTGAGTCCGCGCTGCTTACATAGTTCTTCAATTCTCAGATTCATACCATTAGTCAAATACACGGCAAAGATAGTGTTTAATTACTAATTTGCAAGTGTAATTTTTGATATATCACTAATCAAAGATAAATTTTGCTTTACAGGTGTAATTTTTACACGATTTATTTGGAAGAGAAAAATAATCACCTTACCTTTGTTGCGTAATTTTTACACGAACAGAAAATGGAAGAGAAAAAATACTGCTACAAGTACCCTCACCCAGCGGTCACAACAGACTGCGTGATATTCGGTTTTGACGGGAACGACATCAAGGTGCTGCTGATTGAAAGAGGCATCGAGCCGTACAAAGGAAAATGGGCTTTTCCGGGCGGTTTCCTGAACATGGACGAGACGGCAGCCGAAGGAGCCTTGAGAGAGTTGAAGGAAGAGACCGGTCTGGAGAATGCCTACATCGAGCAGTTCAACACTTATTCCGAACCTGACCGCGACCCAAGGGAGAGAGTCATCACCATTGCCCATTACGCGCTCGTGCGCATACAGGAAGTAAAAGGAGGTGACGATGCGGCAAAGGCCCAGTGGTTCCCTATTGACGAAGTTCCGCAGCTTGCCTTTGACCACGACAAGATCCTGCGTGATGCCATGAGGAAACTCAGGGAGCGGATTCACTTTGAGCCTATCGGTTTTGAGCTGCTGCCGGAGAAGTTCACGATGAAAGACCTTCAGATACTGTACGAGTCAATTCTGGATGTCAAGTTCGACCGACGGAACTTCGCCAAGAAGATGATGCACTACGAGCTTCTGAACCAGCTTGACGAGACTGTCAGGCCGACCGCAAAGCGCGATGCCCTACTCTACTCTTTCAACAAGGAGAACTATGAGCTCTTCAAGAAGAAGGGCTTCCAACTGGAGTTTTAAACGAAAATTGATCTGGCCTTGCTGTAACAACCTCAGTTTATCGGCTACCTATAACCGAAACAAGTAAAACGTAAGACATGATTAGATTAAGACAAACAGAAGATTTGAGCCTGGCCCGTTCGGCACGTTCATACATTGACAGCTGTGCATCTGAGTTTCATGACACGGATGAAAACACCAAGATTGCCGAATTAGCCTATCGGCTGAAACGTGGCGCAGACCTTTTGTCCATTTTCATCGAAGACATCAGGCAGCATATGGAAAATCCTGCTTATGGAGATTATGAGGACATTGCCAAAATGAGCATTGCCGGTTTCATAGATATTCTGCGTACCGGAAGCAAATACACTTTGGCAACCAGCTATCTTTCTGACAGAATGAAATTCCCCGCACTGTTCCGACTGCTGACCGAAGAAATTCTATACCGTTATTGGGAACAGCCGTTCTTTGACCAGAGCATCAACTCAGATATGGTTGAATGCCATTTCGATAACGTCCGCTTTGACTACAATGAGATAGCAGACCGATTCAAGGATGTCCCCAATGCGAAACGCGAATTCTTCAAGTACGTTTCCACATCGAAGGAAACACTTCGCAACATTGATGTTGACGAAAGCAGCATAAGGCTGAAAAACGGATGGAAACTGCTTGCCGACAAGATGTCCGGTTACAACGTATGGTCTGACAAGAAGGAAGATGAACGCATATACCCGGGCGATGCTGCTATTCTCCATGCATTCAACGGAAAGAATGAGCCGAAGTACCAATACAGGACAGAAGTGCCTCCGATGCCATTTTCCGGCAATCTGCTCAGAGCAAAGGTTGTCATACTCACTCTGAATCCGGGTTACGTTGAAAAGGCAAACAAGGACAAATGCCTTGAAATGAAGGACGCCGAGAAAGAGCAGCTGATGCATCTGATGAGAAAAGCTCTGACTTTGGACGGATACGGCATATATGACCACACACCTTGTTCCAGAGATCAAGGTGCCAAATATTGGGAAGAATCCTTTGCCAAGCTTGCCATGGATGCATACGGCATTCCATCCGACCAAAATTGCCACCCTATCTACGAAGACATCGCCTTCTTCCAGCTCATCGGCTACCACTCGGTCAAATTCAAGGATTCAGCAGAAATCAGGCACCTGCCTTCGATGGTATTCACAAAACTACTGATCAAGTATCTGGCCACCAAGACAGACAAGACTTTCCTTATATTACGTTCAGAAGAACTCTGGAAGGAAACCCTAGGCGAAGACCTGTGGAAGCTGCTGGAAACCGATGGCCGGCTCATCACCAAAGGACATAAGGGAATGTCCCAGCACATCACGCGGGGCAACATAAAGAAGGATAACGGATATGATAAACTTGTCAACATATTGAAGAATCATGAGCAGAAACAGAACTGAAAACCCCAACATTGCAGCAGACAGAATTGACATGCTTGAAGAGAACGAGATTTTCGTGTTCGGGAGCAATCTTGCAGGCCGGCATGGTGGCGGTGCGGCAAGAGTTGCAAATATGAAATTCGGCGCAGAATGGGGTGTCGGTGTAGGACTTACCGGCCAGTCCTATGCTATTCCAACTATGCAAGGAGGAGTTGAAACCATCAAGCCGCACGTCGATGAATTCATCAGGTTTGCACAGACAAATCCAGAATTAAAATTTCTGGTCACACGAATCGGCTGCGGCATAGCAGGCTTCAGAGACGAAGAAATCGCGCCATTATTCGATAAAGCCATGCAGATTTCCAACATATATCTGCCTGAAACGTTCTTCACCATTTTACAAAGCCCCGGCCAAAAAAAATGATAACAGACATTACCATAAAAGTCCGAGCGGACCTCCAACAGGAAGCTTTTGGCTCAATGGAGAACGCTAAGGAATACGTGGACACAGAACCAGGCAAATACTTTCATGTAATTATTACTGCCAAATTCTCTCGTGATTTTGAAGGGAAACTCAGGCTTGAAATATCCCATGATAGAAGCGGTTTCAAGACGTATGAAATTGTCAATAATCCGCCGAAAGGCATGCTTGCCCAACTTGGACCGGACGATATGATGTGCTTCGGATCACCGGGCATTCGTATCAGCAGGCTGCTTGGACAGAACTACAGGCCTCTATTCGCGCAGCAGGACTATGTCGATATAAAGCTCTATCTCGACAACAGGGAGATTGAGAGCAAGTCTTTTGGTATCAGAGGCATTTATTCCTGATACAAACACGATTTTTTTGTCATTTAATGTAACAACCTCAGTTTATCGGTGTAAGCGGTAATTTTGTCTCCGCAGATTTCGGAAAAATCACATCATACAAAAATCGGAAAGCGTGATGCACCAGTTTTCAGAAATTTGATTTCAGTCAATTTTCGGAAAATAAGGATTGCGCAGTTTTCGGCAAATAAGATTTATGCAGATTTCGGAAATCGGAATTTCTGCAGTGGTGTGCAATCAGGAGTTCTGCAGTGAAGTGGATAAGAAAAAACATTGTTGTCTAAATTAGAAATGCTCGAGGTCTCTAACAAAGACAACAATGACAAAGTACAATCTTATTAAAATCGTCACAATGTGGGACAAAATTAACGAATTATCGAGACAATCTCTAAGCCAGATGCAGATTGCTTTGCAGCTCGGCATCAGCCGTGACACTGTCAGGAGGTATCAGAGGATGTCAGCAGCGGAGGTCAACGACCGGCTGCACAAAGAGTTCCAGCGCCGGAGGCGGAAGCTTGACGCTTATGAGGAATTCATCAAGAACCAACTTCAATCTACACAATTTCTTTCTGCGCCTCAGATCCATGACCGCCTGAAGGAGCACTTCCCGGACTTGCCGTACGTGTGCGAGCGCACGGTATACAGTATGGTTCAGCGCGTGCGCGATACCGAGGACCTGCCGAAGATTGCAGAGCCAGTCAGACAGATGGCTAAGGTGCCCGACTGCGAATACGGAGAGAAGGCACAGGTGGACTTCGGGGAGAAGTGGCTCAAGAGCGGCAAGGGGCAGCAGGTGAAGGTGTATTTCTTCGCCATGGCACTCCAAAGGTCCAGATACAAGTTCATCTACCTGCAGAACATCCCCTTCACGGCTAAGACGGTCGTGTATGCTCACCACCTCGCCTTCAAGTACTTCGGCGGAATGCCGAAGATGGTCATCTATGACCAGGACAAGAAGATCCTCGTAAGCGAGAACTACGGCGATTACGTGATGACAGACGAGTTCGCCCGATTTGTCGCTGCGGCCCATTTCGAGCCGGTCTTCTGCATGCCTGCGGATCCTGCGTCGAAGGGGCTTATTGAGAATGTGGTCAAGTACGTGAAGGGCAACTTCCTCGCCGGAAGGACCTATGTCAACATATCCACGCTCAATGAGGAGGCTATAGGATGGCTGGAGCGCACGGGCAATGCCAAGGTGAACAGTTCGACGAGACTCGTGCCGGCGGAAGAGTACAAGGAAGAGAGGAAGCACCTTCTTCCGTACACTCTCAACTGGGACGAGCCGGAGGTCGATGCCAAGGAGTACAATGTCCGCAAGGACAACACCCTCCTGTACCACAGCAATTATTACAGCCTGCCTCTCGGCACCTACACAGGGCCCGGGTCCAAGGTGCTTGTCGTCAGGAATGTCGACCTCAATGAGCTTGAGATATATGACCAGAAGGACTTCTCCCTTATCACAAGACATGACATAAGCCCTCTCAAGGGCAAGTACATCTCAAAGGAAGGCCACGCAAGCAGCAAGAGCCGGGACATCCTTGAGTCCGAACGCATCCTGCGTGAGTTCTTCGGGGAATGGGACGAGAATACGCTCCTGTCACAGTTCCTCGACAGCCTTCGGACCGACAGACCGAGATACTACAGCAAGAACGTGACGGCAATGGCGTCCACACTGACCGACTATGACAAGGACAGCGCCCACACGCTTCTGGAGATGTATTCCGAGATGAAGGTGTACAATGCAAACACCATGAAGGAGATTGCTCGGGACCTTGCCGACAGGATGCTGGCTCAGCCCAAGGTCACTCCAATCGCGAACCTGTCATCGGGCCTTTCAAGCCAGGACATCATGCCGGAGAAGCGCTCGATGTCCGAATATGCCGACATAATTGAAGGGAGGGACGAGTGATGGCGACGAACAACATCAATACGGAGGACGTCCGCGTATATGCGAAGGCCCTCAGGCTCGGCAACCTCAGGAACAACTGCTCGGAGATAATTCATCAGGCCCAGATTGACAAGCCGTCCTATCTTGATTTCATCCTTGACATCCTCAAGGTGGAACTGGATGTGCGGCAGCAGAACGAGTTGGCGAAGAGGATGAAGCAGGCACGCCTGCCCCGTTGCTGCGACCTTGACCAGTTCGACTTCAACCACAGCGCAGGTGTCACCAAGACTCAGTTGAAGCAGCTCAGGGAACTTGTCTGGCTCGACCAGAACTACAACATCATATTCATGGGACCTTCCGGAACCGGAAAGACCTTCATGACAGCCGGTCTCATACGAGACGCCGTGATGAAGGGATACAAGGCCCAGTTCGTCACGATGGACAATCTCATCAATATCCTGAGGATGAAGGACTCGTCCACATCGGCAATGTGTGCCTACAACAAGATGCTCAAATGCCAGCTTCTCGGCATCGATGACATCATGCTGATGCCTATGAAGAAGGAGGAGGCCGTGGCGTTCTTCAACCTGATAAACATACTCCACGAGAAGGCCTCAGTCATTATCACGACCAACAAGGCTCCGACAGAGTGGGTGTCGATACTCCAGGATGAGGTCCTTGCTACGGCACTTCTCGACAGGCTCCTGTACAGATGCGATGTGGTCAAGCTGTCAGGGACTTCGTACAGAATGGAAAACAGGTCCGGGTTCCTTGGCAAACCGGCCGATAAGAAGGAGGACGTGAAATGAAGAAGGCAAACAAGGAATTGCTGCGGATCGCTCTGGAAGAGTATCGCGAGGCCTGCTACAGGATGCAGGCTGAAAGTGAGCGTTGCCGTGAGATAGAGGCAGGTGAATACGACGAATCGAAACGGCCCGACCCGGAAGCGTGGTGTTACTGGATATCAGCAATGGATGGTTTGGAGACCACCGTGGAATCGGTGCTGTTTGACGAATAGACAACAATCGAGCCCTCGAGCGCAAAGGAGGAGCGCGGCTGCGCCACGCTCCTCCTCATCGTCTCGGCCAGCC
>Ga0255347_1006954_pt1 | contig 12016 bp, 10 predicted proteins | sample wastewater_treat_2_FD_192479 | JGI IMG/M metagenome (GOLD analysis project Ga0255347, IMG submission 192479) | Wastewater microbial communities from Lulu Island WWTP, Vancouver, Canada - plant24 | ecosystem: Engineered > WWTP > Wastewater > Unclassified | place: Canada: Vancouver, British...
CCAGAAAACGGGTGCGATGCCCAGGGGGATGGCTCAGCTAAGGACCAGGGGCAATTCGTGTGTCCCGGTCCAGGGTTTCCTTCCCGGGATATCCTGCAACCCCTTCCCCGTATCCCCCACAGGCGAAGGGGATTATTTCCGGTGATATTGCTTCATTCCAACCCTCGCTCTTCCGGCCCCATTCCATGGAAAATTTTTTTTGCTCCAGTACCGTGATCAGGGTAACCCTGCCGGTTGCGACACCGGCATTGCATGGAGATAGCTGACATGAACCCTCATCCGGCTGGCCGCTGCATCTTCTGTCAAGCGGACGAAAAGGAGATCATACTGCAGAACGCGCTCTGCTATGCCATCTGGGACCGGTACCCCGTTAATCCCGGGCACACGCTGGTCATTCCTTTCAGGCACTATGGCAACGCGTTTGAGAGCACGCCCGGGGAGGCCGGGGCGCTCTTTGAGCTGATACAGAAAAGCAGGAATCTCATCGAATCACGGTACAGGCCGGACGGCTACAACGTGGGCGTCAACGTCGGCCCGAGCGCCGGCCAGTCAATTCCCCACGTCCATGTCCACGTTATCCCCCGGTATACAGGGGATACAGACCACCCTGGCGGAGGGATCCGCGGGGTGATACCCGGGAGACGGAGCTATTGAGAGTTACCTGGCGCGGGGGATGCCACGGGACTATCCGGTCATGACGAGCCCTGTGCAGGTGGGATGCTGGCGGATATGTCCTGGACGATGCCATTGATGAACTTTACGTTCTGCTTCTCGTCAAATTCGGCCAGGGCGGTGACGCAGACGGTGATTGGCCGGCCGTCCCTGCGCTTCAGGTGGAGCACCCTGTTCTTGACAAACCCGATCTCCCTCAGCTCGTTGAGAAGCTCTGTCCGCCCTTCCGGCCGGGAGAATACGTCAACAACCCTGACTCCCTGGAGGTCGGAAAACGACGGGTAGCCGAGGATATCAAGGAGTGCCGTGTTCCCCCAGACAAACCGGCCCTGGGAGTCCCCGCTGCTCCGGTAAATGCCCACGGTCAGGTCCTCGACCTGCGAACGGTAGCGGTCCTCCTGGCAGCGGATGTGCTGCTCGATCTTCTCCCGCGTAACATCCCGGAGGATCGCCGATGCACCGACGATCTCGTCATGCTCCCCCCGGATGGGCGAGATGGTAATGAGGACATCGAGAGCAGTGCCATCCTTCCTGGTCATCTTCAGTTCGTGCTGCTGGACGGACTGGCCCTGCTGGATTGTCTCCAGGTACCGGTCGAGGTATTCCCTCGCGGCAGGGGGCACCAGGAGGTGCAACGGCTTGCCGAGCACCTCACCCGAACCAAAGCCGAAGAGCTGCTCAGCCGCCGGGTTCCAGCTGGAGATGCTGCCATCCGGGCCCATCCCGATGATGGACTCTCCCGAGGACTGGACGATCCCCCGGTACCGGGCCTCGCTGATCTCCAGCATCTTCTGGTACTTCTTCTGGGCGGTGATGTCCTCGATAATCAGGGTGATGCCATGGCTCCCGTCCTCGAAGGCTGTCGGCACCTTCTTTGCGCGGAAATGGCATTCTTCGCCCTTCACCAGGCTGGTGAACTCGGTGACGCTCTCCCGGATGTCAGACGGTTTCTCCTCGCCTGTTCCCAGCGGCAGGTCCCTGATGAACGGGTTGTCGATCTCGTCGATCCGTTTGCCGGCCAGGGAATCCCCGGGGACCTCCAGGCGCAGCGGAACCTGCTCATTGACCGAGCGGATGCGCTGATCGTCCCCTATCATGATGACGAGATCCGAGGAGAACTGGAACATCGCAGAGACCGGGACGCGGGGGGAGAGGAAGTAGACCTTGGCTGCTCCTATCAGCTGCACCTCCACCTGCCCGGATATCAGGAGCATGTCCAGGTATTTTGCTACCAGGTTCCGGTTCATTTTCATCGCAGAAGCGAGGTCGGAGATGGTCATCCCCCGCGGGTGCCACTGGAGCGCATTCTTGATCTTCCGCACCTTCTCCTGGTCGAGCACTCCCATATCAATTACTACAGATGGATATGGAATAATTAATAGTAATGGGTAACTATGCGGCTGGCCTTGGCTCTCCGTCCATGGCCCGGAAAATGCCATGCAAATCATGGTTGCAGGCCTATATAGCGCCAATGGATGGCAAATTCTTATAATAACGCCAAATGAGAAAAGAATCGGCCTCAGGGGTGCGAACCCTGCTGGCCGGGGTGCGTGGCATGGCATGGCTGAAGGGAAAGGGGGGTATTCCGCTGGAGGCGCAGGCGCTTTACCGGCGGGCCAGGGAGATGGCTGACCGGGGTAAGTACGAGGAGGCCGTGGCTCTTCTGAAACAGGGTGTCATGATAGCCCCGTGCTTTATGAGGGCACTGGATGAGCTGGGAGAGTGCCTCGGGAGACTGGGGCGTTACCCTGAAGCGCTGGCGGCATATGATCATGTGCTCTGCATCGATCCCGCGAACCGGGCGGCAGCAGGTAAACGGGACCGCATCGCGGCGATGATACGCCAGCAGCACAGAGAACGAGCCAGCCGGGCCTGGGAGGCGCGGCAAGCGTGCATGGACGGGCCTCTCATGGCCACCCTGGCAGATATCGCCAGTCAGCAGGGAATGGGGATCCTGCAGAAGGCTGCGGCCCGGAACACTGGCACCTGATGATACCGTATGCGGATCCCTTCAACCAGGCCCGGCCCCGTGCCTCTCCTCCGTTATTCCCTGCGTTATGGGAAGCAGGACCCGGCCTGCCGGGAACAGGGGGTAATCCCGGCAGTTCCGGACGTAAACGGAGGATACGGCGGGGTTGGATTCGCTCCGCGTCGTTTCCATACATGATCATAGAAATATCTGCCGTCCCTGTTTTGATTTTATAGGTCCCGTGAAAATTTTTAACCCATTACTGTGAATTTTTATGGGGGATCCGGCGTGGAGATAGTACCATCACCAACCCTCCTGATGGAAATATTCGTTGACCGGATATTCTGCAACGGATGCGGGGTATGCGTGGACCTCTGCTCCATGGGGGTCTTTCGGATTGTGAACCACAAGGCAGAGCCGTTCCGGGCTTACCTGTGCGTAGGCTGTTTTAAATGCAGGGAATTCTGCCCCTCCGCGGCTATTGCCCCCCGCTGGATCATGCGGGTGTCGTGAACTTCCTTGCTATAAAAGCGAATCAATCAGACGGTTGCTGATACGAAGGAGGGTCCTTCCAGGAGGCTGCCCGTGGGCAAGCGAAAGTTGATTCATGCGCTTTTAGCTGCCCTGGCCATCAATGGGTGAGGAGGGTACTGCATCGCTGTCATTCCTGAAAGAATGGCATGCAGGGCACCACCATCCGACCGGGACCAGGCGCCTCCTGTTCCGCTCGTCCGGGACCTTGATGTAGGCCCGGTACATGGACTGCCTCCGTTGTCGGCCGCTCGGGCCAGAGGACCGGCAGGCATTGGGGCATGCAGGGCTCGTGCACATGGTACCCACGTTATCGGGCGGGGTCATCAACTATCCCCCGGTTTTCCCAGTTTCCCGGAGGGGAGTTGAGGGGGATCATGGGGACTGCCTGTGAAGGCTTTATCTGAATACCAACATTCCAACTGTTTTAGGTTCGCAGGGGAACCACCCTGCAGCGGGTGTCCTTTCTCGGAAAACCCGGGCCTCAACGTTCGAATGCTGTTAACTCCATTTCCTGGCGTTCCAGGTATTCTTCAGGTGCAGTACCTGCTCGACTGGACCGTTTTCGGGTCGTTTGGAGGTTGACCAGGTGGGAAAGAAGGTATATGTGAGGAACACTGAATTCCTGTCAATCGTATATATATGGCCCAGCTGATGAAGGCCCAGCGTGACAGTGATCGCTGCACGCTCTGCGAGATCTGCGAGGAGATCCTGGACTGCCCCCGCCGTGCATGGGGACCCGGCGCATGCACCGGCTGCGGGGCTTGTGCGATAGCCTGCCCGAACGAGGCGGTCAGCATGGTGGAGAGGCCGGAAGAGCGGGACATAACGGTTACCATCAACGGTGTCCCCGTAACCGTTCCCGACCGGATCACCGTGCTCCATGCGATCAGGCTGCACGGGCTCGCTATCGGTGTCATCCCGGGGGAAGGCCATCTCGCTGCACCGTGCGGGGTTGGCGGCTGCCTGAACTGCGCGGTGACCATCGATGGGGAGATGCTGCCGTCCTGCGTGACACCGGTGCGGGAGGGTATGGAGATTGTTACCAGGCAATCTCCGCAATTTGTCCCCAGGCGGAGGGTTTGCGGCTGGATGGGGCACGGGGCAGGCGGGGTGGGGACGCCCTGGCAGTTGAAGAAAAACAGGGGGTATATTGAGGCAGCCGCGTTCACCTGCGGGTGCAACCTCCGCTGCCCGCAGTGCCAGAACTGGAGGACCACCTATAACGGGAGGGAACCCCTGCTCACGCCATCTGAAGCTGCTGTTCTCATGACCGCCGCCCGCTCGCGGTACGGCGTGGACCGCATGGCGATATCGGGGGGAGAGTCGACCCTGAACCGCCTGTGGCTGGTCTCCTTCATCAGGGAGCTGAAGCGCCTGAACCCCGACGAACGGGCGCGCTTCCATGTCGACACCAATGCCACGCTCCTTACTCCCGGCTACATCGACGACCTGGTGGCTGCAGGAATGACCGATATCGGCCCCGACCTGAAGGGGCTATTTCTCGATACATTCATGGCCATTACAGGGATCCGGGATGGGGCACTTGCGGAGCGGTACAGGAATACCGCATGGGACGCGGTGAAATACCTCCTGGAGCACCACGCGGGCCGACTGTTCGTCGGGATCGGCATCCCCTATAACAGGGCCTTTATCTCGCATGATGAGGTGGCTGCGATGGGGGAAGCCATTGCCCGCATCGACCCTGCCGTCCAGGTGTGCGTGCTCGATTACCGGCCGGCGTTCCGGCGGGAAAACTTACAACGCCCCACCGTCCAGGAGATGCAGGAAGTGGGGCAGGTCCTGAAAGGGGCAGGGCTTACCACGGTCATATGCCAGACCGGGCGGGGGCATATCGGCCCGGTATGAAACGGTGAGGCAAAGGTTCTTTCCCGTATGGTCCTGCCCGGTCATTGCGGGTGTTCCCTCAATTCGGTAGGTTTATGGAGGGTTCGCGCCTACCGGCTAAAAATCCTGGTTTTTCGATGCCGGACCGAATCGGCCGCTTCCCCACCCTTCCGGTTCCGGATGTCCCGGCCACTCACCGCCCTCCATGCGCACGGACGTGAGCCCAGGCGCGGTGGAGGGCAGAGCGGGGCTCGTCCTCCCCGTCGTAGATGGAGGTGTCCTCTCTCCCGTACAGGATCCGGTCCCTACCGACCGGGCAGGCCCTTATGCAGAGGCCGCAGGGCGCGATAAACCGCCGGTTCAGCTCTTCGGACCGCGTGGCGCAGGTGCGCTTATCGGTGAGCGTTCCAGGATACGTCCCCTCAGAAAGCGCCTGCACCGGGCAGGCTTCCCCGCACTTCATGCAATGGATGCAGAGGTCCTCCTGTATCACCGGGTCAGGGGGCAGGAGAGCGGTTGTGAAGATGGAGGTGAACCGGACCCTCGGGCCGAATTCCCGGGTCAGGAGCATGTTGTTGACCCCGAATGCGCCGAGACCTGCACAGAACGCTGCATGGCGGTGCGAGAAAAAGGCGACAGGGCGCTCCTTGAGGATGCTGACATGGCCGTATCCGTCCCGCGGCACGGATACCGATGGAAAACCCCTGGCGGAAAGAAACGTGGCGATCCGGTAACCGTAGGTATCGAGAAGGGTATTCACCGTGCGGTACAGCTCATTGTACCAGATGGAGGGGGTAGTCTCGAGGACCGGGAGGCTCACGGGGAGCCCGATCACGATTACTGTCCGGGTTTCCGGAAATATCGCAGACGGCCTGAATTCCGTTGGCACCCATGGCTCGAATGGCGGCTCGTCCCACCGCTCCGCCGGGGCGAAGCCCACGAGGGGTATGTCGAGCCCGGCGCACTTATCGCGCAGTTCATGGTAGAGGTCGGTATTCATGGGTGATTTCACTTCCAGGGTTGAAGGCGGAACTGGAACAGAGAATAGGTAATAGTGCAGGGATTAAGAATATTCGCAGCGTCCGATGTCAATAGGGGGTGAACACGGGCATCCATACGTGCACTCATGCATATGAAACCACTCTTCCAGATATTTCCCTCCATACCAAACCTTATAGCGTGCTACCTCCACCACTCGCATAACCGTGGCTGCAGCACCCCCCGTCCCGGTCCCCCTGCGCATCGCGGCATTGATGCAGGAGCGGAACAATCTCTTTTCCTATCCCCTGGAGAAGCTCGCCGGCCTCATCAGGGAGACCGGGTTCCATTGCAGCCGCTGCGCGAGATGCTGCACCCGTGCCTTCAACGGGCACGTCTTCCTCCTCGATCGTGATCTCAGGGAGGCCAGGCGGATAGATCCCGTGTCGATAGAACCGGCCCCTGGCCCTGAGTTCTGCGATCAGCACGGCACATTCTATGTCTCTGGGTATGCACTGCGGACGCAGGGTGACGCAGCCGGTTCCTGCTGGTTCCTGGAGGACGGCCGATGCCGTATCTATCCGCAGCGGTTCTCGATCTGCCGCATCTACCCGTATAGCCTCCGCCGTGAGCCAGGCGGTAATGGGAGGATAGACTGGCGGTATATCTCGCGGCCGGGTGAACACGGGGAGTACCGGCATGATATCCCTATCGACATGTGCCTTGCCCTCGCCCGCGAAGCCAAGGAGTATGAAAATGCGTTTTTGGCCCACGAGATTTCGTTTCTTGAATTTATGCTGGATTATTTCGCGCAGAACCGCCTGAGGCACGTCCAGGGCACCTACAATCGCCAGGTGCAGCGCTCCATGCGGGGTGAACCCGTCACAGTGATGGCGTATTGCGCAGGGCGGCTGAATGAGCACCTGGTGATTAGACCGGTATAAAGAGCCGTGAGCGTATCCGGAGAACCTTCGGCATCCCTGAGTGAGGGAATGGATTGGAGGGATTGCATATAACCCCCGTCAGGACCGCACCGGGAGGGGATGTCATTCCGAAAAGTGGAGGAGTTACCCGGTATCCACCATTACCACCGAGGCAGGTCTGTCCGGGCCTGGGCCCTCATCAGGGTCAATTCACGTTTCCTGGCATGATTAACCCGGATCAAGGGGGGGGATCATTCCTCCAGGACGAGATCGATTCCTTCCTCCTCTGCTTCCTCCTTCTCCTCTTCGAAAAGGAACAGCTCATCAACGGTTGTTCCAAGCACCACTGCCACATTGTGGGCCAGTTTCAGCGAGGGGTTGTACGTTCCCTTCTCCAGGAAGACAATCGTCTCCCTCCGGACCCCGACGGCATCGGCAAGGTCCGCCTGCGTCAGGTTCTTCCGGGTCCGCAGCTCGCGGATACGGTTCTTCATTCCACGTCCCCTTTCCGGAACAGACACAACTGGAAAACCCTGGCCGAGACCCCCATCAGGAGGATGAGGATTACAGAGAGGATCCCGGCATCGGGAGACCAGATGTGAAGGTAATACAGCCAGAAGATCGCAAAGAGCACCAGGAAGGTGAGGAACCAGGACCACGAGAGCCCGTATGCTCCGATCTTCCTCGTCCGCTCGTCCTGGAGGTAATTCTTTTCACCCTGGTACAGTCGCAGCCCGGCAAGGATCACCAGTACGGTGCCAGCGGATATGTAGGCCGATGCAAAGTTGCCCTCTGCAGAGGCCGGCATGAAGACCAGTTCGGCAAGGCCAATACAGAGCAGAAAAATTCCGATGACGAACATCACCTGGATCCAGGTGCGGGTTTTCAATGAGGAGGGCTTGAAGCAGGGCATATTCTCTCTCTTGGATGCTAATAACTCAGATTTTTATTAGAAATATATAACAGTATGTTATTTGAATATAACTTTGCCTATTCCTTCCCTGCGAAACCCACCGTCACCTGACTGCCGAAATCTTCCGTCTCCTGCCCGTGAACCCCCCAATCCCCGCGATCGCCAGTGCGAGCAGCACGGGGACCAAACCTGACGGCGCCCTCGTGGGAGTTGCGACAGGGGACAGTGCCGCGATGATCTGGATATTCTGCCCCGCGGCGACCTGGCCCGTCGTAGAGAACGGGTTATAGCCTTCCATCCTGATCTCGACTGTATAAGGCCCGGCCGGGACGTCGTGGAAGGAGAGCGGTGTGATACCCACGAACGCGGTGTTCACGTAGACATCCGCCCCGCTCGGCGTCGAGGAGACATCGACGCTCGCAGTGTCCACGGAATGCGCTGCCGGCTGGAGGGGTGCGATGATCTGAACAGTTTTTCCTGCCTCGATGGTGACGGAGGCTGTATAATCCTGGTATCCAGAACGCTTCAGGACCAGGGTGTAAGAGCCCGGTACAAGGTCGCTGATATCAAGGAGGCCTTTGGAGGGCGTGGAGCCCTGGTAATCGCCGTTTATATAGACCGAGGCACCCGGAGGTGTTGAGGAGACCTGGAGGTCCCCGGTGTCCGGGTTGACCTCCTGCACAAGCGTCGCGGCTACCGGAGTGACCTGGCCAGCGGAGACCGTGACCGTTTCTGACCAGACCACGTAACCCGCCTGGGAGATGGTGACCCTGTGGGGCCCGGGCGCAAGGTTCCCGATGATCTGGTTCGTGATCCCCTGGTTCAGGCCATCAACAGAGAGCCCGGCTCCCCTGGGATTCGAGCTGACCGAGATACCTCCCGGGTCCGTTACGCGGGTGAGTGTCACTACCACCCTCTGGGTCGCCCCTGCGCTCACGTGGACGTCCGCAACTGAGGGCTGATAACCGGGCTTTGTTATCGTGACGACGTGGAGCCCGGGCTGGACTGCTTTCAACGTCCCCGGGGTGACCAGCTGGTCCGTTCCTCCGTCGAGGACTGCCGACGCACCTGGCGGGCTTGATTCGACGTAGATGCTCCCCGTCGTGTAGACGTTCCCTTTCTCCCCGCCTGTTGCCTGCATGGCCATTTCGGCTGTCGCAGGCCCGGCCACCATAACAAGGAGGAAAAGGAAGAGGACCGGGAGATGCATGCGTTCCATAGGATATCAACAGAGGATTGCCAATGAAAGGTAAATACCCAGTGGTCACCTGATTAAGGAGAATGGTTGATGGCATCCTCGAAATGACCTGGTGTTAAACCTCACATGCTTGCCTCGTCGGGGGGATGCCTTGCGCCGCCTCACTTCCGGATATTGCAGGGATGTTTCCTGCAGACCGATTCCTCAGGTTCATCCGGGAATGCCATGAAGGGGGAATCCCTGCAGGGTCTTCAGGCCTTCTCCTGGTGCAGGCACCCTATCCTGCCTTCGAGGCGCTGGAGAACTTTCGCAAATGTACCATCTATCTCGTTTTTCATGCGTCGGAAAGATTCCTGTGCATTTTTCCATTCGGTGATATCGCAGACGGATTCCAATGAACCGATGGGGTTGCCTTCCTTATCAACGAGATACGCTGCCTTGGAGTAGATGTACGCCCCCCCGGTTCCCTTGAAACCCGGGACATAGCTCTCCAGGATGAGGGTATCTCCATATCTCCTGACATCGGGATAGTCACGGGTAACTATGTCTTCGGGCAGGTCGAGGAGGTCGATCAGGACCGGCCGCATTCCCTTGAAAATCGAGAATGATGCATCCCGGTACCTGGATGTCCCCAGAACCTCCTCCTCCTTTATGCCGGTGAATGCTTCCATCGCCCGGTTCCAGAAGATGACCCTCTTATCCTGGTCGATAATATACGATGCCTGGGGAATGATATCCATCTCCGCAAAGGAGGGGTGACGAGAGCCCGTGGGGTTTTCTCCGCAGATCGGGGGATTGGGCTGCTTCCCCGGGAGGATCTCCGGTCCCGTTTGTTCAGGTATCAGCTCTGGTATGGAATAACTGTCCTCGCCTTTACCACTATCGGCAGGCGGATGGTACATGCCAGAGGAACCATCATCATTGGCACAGGCTTCAGGGAAAGCCGCCAATTGGTGGCCATCCCCTGCAGCCGCCCGTCCAGTATTATTCGCAAGGTGTGCACCATGTTCGAGCACGAGGGTTACCCCGCACTGGGGGAAGTTGATATCATCTTTGATGAGTTCCATGTATACCTCGATCTCGAACCGGGTCCCGTCCCGTTTCTGTGCCATGGCGATACCTTCGTTGTGGCCGCGTTCCAGGAGCACAGCGGCTAACTGGTGGATATTATGCCTGGATGAGGACCTGGCAAACCACTGTTCGAGAGGCTGTCCGATGATCTCCTGATCATCGGTGTATCCGAACAGGGAAAGTGCAGCGTTATTGAAAAAGATCACCCGTGCCACGATGTCATGGAGGATGACCGGGTAGGTGGTCCGGCCTATCGGACAATCCCTGAGCAGGATCTCCCTCTCCCTTTCCCGCTGTCCCGTGATATCCCTCCCAACCGACTGGATCTCGGTAATACCGCCATCTGCGTCGAATAATGCCCGGTTCTTCCACTGGATCCACCGTATCGCACCGTTGTCGAGCAGGACCCGCTCCTCGACCGTCCCCATCTGAGATGCGGGGGCATTCACGTGAGAGGTTCCTGTTTCTCCTGATCCGGGTGATGTGGGATAGAAGCAGGTGCCGACCAGATCCTTCGGTGACTTTGAAAAATACCGCGCAAATGCCTCATTCAGGAACGTGATGGTCCCATCCGGAAGCCTCCGGCAGATCAGTTCAGTCTGGTCCTCGACGATCGCCCGGTACCGGCGCTCGCTCCGGATGAGCTCCTGCTCGTAATTCTTCTGCGTGGTGATATTCTCTGCGATGATGGTAAGCCCATGCTGTCCATCATCGAAGAGTGTTGGGAGGAATTTGATCCTGAAGTAATACTTCTTCTCCTGGAGATCGAAGCTTGTCTCTGTAGGAGTCCCGCCTGGGACACGGGATTTTTCGTCCAGGTCACATAATGCCCTTATCATCTCAACCGGTGCTTCATCCAGGGGTATCCCGATAAAAGCCTCACGGGGCTTTGAAAAAAATTGAACAAGAGCTTCGTTCACCTGGACGATCCGGCCGCGGTCATCGAGCATGATTACCAGGTCCGATGCAAAGTCGAGGACGGTTGAGACCGGGACCCTGTGAGACAGGAAATATACTCCGGTGTTTCCGAATGCATGCCGTTCAGCACGCCCGGATGAGATGAGGATATCCAGGTATTTTGCCACCGAGTTCCTGGTCACGTCCAGTTTCCTGGAGATATCAGCGATAGTCAGACCCTTCCGGTGCACTGTGAGCAGATGTTCGATCTTCTCCAGCTGATCCTTCTCTGCTGGCATAACCAATCCAGCATTTTTGGTTCTGTTATATAATGATTATCTGAACCCTGCAACCGCATTTCTGACTAACTCAAAGATCCTTGAACAAGGGTCCTTTTAAAAAAGCCAGATGGACAGGATCTTCCGCATGCCTCAAGGAAGCTGGCAGAGCGTATCGTGAATCCACTCCGGCCATTGGAGAAGGAAGGGAAAGCCTTTCCCTGCTGCAGTAGCATCCTGGAGCAGGGGAATAACCCTTGGCATCAGAACAGGACTGCATCCAGTGCGGCAGGTGCTGCGAGCGGTGGGGCTGGGGCCAGAAGGGGGTTATCGAGGACATCATCCCGTGGCTGGCCGCGAACCGCCTGGATATCCTCCGGCACGTCTCCGTCCTGCTCTCCAGCGGAAGACAGACCACCGGGGACTGCATATCCCCCGAAGACCTCCTCCAGGTGAGGGAGATACGGTACTGGCGGGGCCGCAATAGCAGGGAGATGAGGAAGTGCCCGTTTTTCCGGCGATCGGGTGATGGAAAGGCCTGGTGCGGGATCCATGCCCTCAAGCCGCGGGTCTGCAGGGAGTTTACGCCCTGGAACTGGAAAAACCTCGAATATGCGGGGAATTGTCCCGCGTGCAGGGAAAAGATGCCCTGACGGGAGATGAACTGGGTGCGGCCAGCCGTAATCAGCCCTGCAAGAGGCACTTTTCCGTGGTCTCACCGGCAGGATCGGTGAGAAA
>Ga0255347_1006964_pt1 | contig 12000 bp, 12 predicted proteins | sample wastewater_treat_2_FD_192479 | JGI IMG/M metagenome (GOLD analysis project Ga0255347, IMG submission 192479) | Wastewater microbial communities from Lulu Island WWTP, Vancouver, Canada - plant24 | ecosystem: Engineered > WWTP > Wastewater > Unclassified | place: Canada: Vancouver, British...
TATCACCAAAAAGGTAACAACATCAGCAAAACGCCTTGAAAAACATACACCTAATTTCATGGATTTTCTCGATATCCCTGAAAACGAAAAAAACAGGCTGAGAGAAACTATGCAAGACAAAAAGAAAGGATTTAATCTATGTCCCTAAACAATATTTTTGATGACCATAAACTCACTATTACCTGCAAATGTGGGCACAAATTTGATGAAAGTATCCAACAGCTAAAGACGAACCCGAAGTTCACATGTGCCAAATGTGGCACTATTATTAATATAGATGCAAGTGAACTTAACAGAGAAATTAAAAAGCTTGCTGACGTTCTCAAGCGAATGGGTTTTAAGAGTAATTAATTACTTGAGCCGACATTTGATTTTGCTATGTCCAAACTAATCTTAACTAATTACATCACTTCAAACCAAGTCTAAAGCTAGAAATTGAACAACAATTCCATTCACTCAACATAAACCATACTGGAATAATCAAAACACGATAACGAATTTTGGCAAGAATAATGATCGAACATCTGTTTTATTGGCGGTTCGTCTAATGGTAGGACAGCGGACTCTGAATCCGTATGTAGAGGTTCGAATCCTTTACCGCCAGCCAAAACAAAAACGCGGAGGTTTTAAACTCCGCGTTTGGTCTTTAAGAATGTTGAACTTAACTCAACAAATCACGCAACAAGGCGTTTAAGGTCGCTTTGGCATCACCAGCCAGCAAAACGGCTTTATCAGGCGAGGCGTGGTAAAGGGGGTTATCCACACCCGCGTAGCCGGGTTTGTCGTCAAAGTTGCAGAAGATGATATGCTGGGCTTCTTCAATATGGAGAATAGGCATGCCATAGATGGGCGTATCTTCGGCGGTATTGGCGGCGGGGTTGACCACGTCGTTAGCACCAACGACCAGCACAACGTCTGTATTGGCAAATTCGGGGTTGATATCGTCCATCTCGCGCAGTTTTTCGTAGGGCACGTCGACTTCGGCGAGCAGAACGTTCATGTGTCCAGGCATACGTCCGGCAACGGGGTGGATAGCGTAATCGACTTCCTTGCCCATCTCAGCCAGGTTTTCAGCCAGTTGTTTGACGAGTGGTTGGGCCTGGGAAAGCGCCATGCCATAACCGGGCACGATGATCACTTTGCTGGCATCGCGTAACCATGTAGCTGGGTTGCTGGTACCTGCTTGTGCTTTCGTGTCGCTGGTCTGCGCCATCAATGCGGTCATGAGTTGGTTAAGCGTTGCTTTGGCATCGCCGGCCAGCAAGACAGCTTTATCAGGCGAGGCGTGATAGAGGGGGTTATCCACACCCGCGTAGCCGGGTTTATCATCAAAGTTACAGAAGATGATATGCTGGGCTTCTTCGATGTGAAGAATAGGCATGCCATAGATGGGTGTGCCTTCAGCGGTATTGGCTGCGGGGTTGACCACGTCATTCGCGCCGATTACCAAAACCACATCGGTGTTGGCGAATTCGGGGTTGATGTCATCCATTTCGCGCAATTTTTCGTAGGGCACGTCAACTTCAGCGAGTAAAACATTCATGTGTCCGGGCATACGGCCGGCAACAGGGTGAATGGCGTAATCAACTTCTTTACCCATCTCAGTAAGGGTTTCAGCCAGTTGTTTTACAAGTGGCTGAGCCTGAGAAAGCGCCATGCCATAGCCGGGCACGATAATAACGCGTTCAGCATCATGGAGCCAGGACGCGGGACCGCTGTCGCTGACTGGCGCGTCGGCTTGGGGTTCGTGCAGGCCATTGATAAGTTGGTTGAGAGTCGCTTTGGCATCGCCGGCCAGCAAAACGGCCTTATCGGCTGAGACGTGGTAGAGGGGGTTATCCACACCCGCGTAGCCGGGTTTGTCATCAAAGTTACAAAAGATGATATGCTGGGCTTCTTCGATGTGAAGAATGGGCATGCCATAGATGGGTGTACCTTCAGCGGTATTGGCGGCAGGGTTGACCACGTCATTGGCACCAACCACCAAGACAACATCGGTATTGGCGAATTCGGGGTTGATATCGTCCATTTCGCGCAGTTTCTCATAAGGGATATCAACTTCAGCGAGTAAGACGTTCATGTGTCCGGGCATACGACCGGCAACGGGATGGATGGCGTAATCGACTTCCTTGCCCATATCAGCCAGGTTTTCAGCCAGTTGTTTGACGAGTGGTTGGGCCTGGGAAAGAGCCATGCCATAGCCAGGTACGATGATTACGCGTTTGGCATCGCGTAACCAGTCAGTTGGGCTTTGTTTGGCAGGTTTGACTTCAGCTTTGGCGGGGCTGGGTTGGGCTGCTGGTGCGGCTGCTTTTTTAGCACCACCTGGGGCAGATGTTTTTCCTAAGAGAATGTCCATCAGCTTGCGGTTCATTGATTTGCACATAATTTGGGTCAAAAGCAAACCAGATGCACCGACGATACCACCAACTGAGACCAGTAGGATGTCGTTAATCGCCATACCCGCGATTGCGCCGGCAACACCAGAAAGTGAGTTCAGCAAGGATATGGTGATGGGCATATCCGCGCCACCAACACGGATTGAGAATATCGCGCCAAAGGCAAGGCTGAATAAGCTGGCAGCGATGAGAACAATCAGTTGAAGCGTTGGAGTTTGCAGTGCTGGAATGGCAAACAAAGGCACTGTAACAAGCGAGAAAATTAAGGTGAGCATTGTCCAGGTCTGATGGCCTTTGAGAATGATGGGCTTCTGCGGGAAGATTTTATGGAGTTTGCCCGCTGCCACAACACTGCCGGAGAAGGTGAGACCACCAACGATGATGGCTAGACCGGCGGTAATCATGGAGAACGCATCTGGTTGTGAGCCGGTGGTGATGGTGAGAATACCCGCAATCATTGAGGCAAGACCACCAAATCCATTTAGCAGGCCAACCAGCTGGGGCATTTGTATCATTTTGACTTTGACGGCAATAATAGCGCCAATAGCTGTTCCTACCAGCATGGCAATCCATAGTTCAAGCAATGTGAAGAGCTCGAAATACCACATGGTAAGAACGATTGCCAGGAGCATTGATACTGAGCCAATCAGGTTGCCGGCAACTGCTTTTTTAACCTTGCTAAGCATGGAGATGCCTAACAAAACTACCAGGGTGAGAACTGCAGCGATGATGTAATAGATGATTTGTCTGGTTTCGACTGCAGGGGTGTTTGAAAGAACACTCAATAATGTTTTAGCCATGATTATTTGTCCTCCTTGCTATGAAACATGGAGAGCATGCGGTGGGTTACACCAAAACCGCCAACGATGTTAACCATCGCCAAAACAATAGCGATTAAGCCAAGAGCTTTGCTGCCAAATCCAACGGCAAGAGCTGTAACGCTTAGACAACCCAAAACAGTGATACCGGAAAATGCGTTCATACCTGACATCAGTGGGGTGTGAAGCATGCTGGGCACGCGGTTGATAATCTTGTAGCCAACGAAAGCCGCGACTACAAAGATGACGACCAAAATGATTTGTAATAGACTCACTAAACCTCCTTAAACTCAAAAATGTGGGGGCTTTTATAAGCCCCCACATAGGTAATTGTTTTTGTGTTCTTAATCAAGCGCGAACGCTTCAAGAGCGCCTTGGTGGACAACCTTGCCATCATAGGTGGTTAAGGCTTCCTTGATGATTTGGTCGTCGAAATCGAGCACAACTTTGCCGTCTTTGATGAGATACTTCACCAAATGCAAAACGTTCTTTGAGAACATCCAGGTGGAGCTGGTGGGCAGCATGCCAGGGATGTTCTTGATGCCAACGATGGTGACATTGTGTTTTTGTTCGGTTGTACCGGGAGGCGTAATTTCGCAGTTTCCACCCTGGTCGATGGAGATGTCAACAATTACGGAACCAGGTTTCATGGTTTTGACCATTTCTTCGGTAATCAGGATGGGGGCAAGCTTGCCAGGAACGAGCGCGGAAAGGAAGATGATGTCCATATCCTTGACAACTTCAGCCAGGATGGCGCGTTCTTTGGCGAGATTCTCGGGGGAGAGTGCCAGGGCGTAACCGCCTTCGCCGATTGCGTCTTTGGGGTCAATACCCAGGTCAATCACTTTCGCGCCAAGTGAGCCGGCTTGTTCAGCGGCATCAGGGCGGATATCGGCGGCGTGAACGATTGCGCCAAGGCGTTTGATGGTGGCGATGGCTTGCAAACCGCCTACACCAGCACCGATGACGAGTGCCTGGATGGGCTTAATCATGCCAACGGCTGTTGCCATCATGGGCATGAAGACAGGGAGATGGTTGGCGGCTAAAAGCGAGCCTTTGTAACCAGCACAGGTGCTCATAGATGTTAAGGCGTCCATTGCCTGGGCGCGAGAAATGCGTGGAATACCGTCGAGGGTGATGCTGATAATGCCCTTGGCAGCCATGTCTTTAACCATGGTGTGGTTTGCAGGGGCGGCTGGGTGGATGAAGGTAATCAGGTATTGTCCAGCGTGCATCAAATCAACTTCGTGGGTATCCAGTTCTTTGTTGAATTGCGGTTCTTTAACTTTGAGGATCATATCCGCGCGTTCAAAGATTTCGCGGGGACATTCAACAATTTCTGCTCCAGCAGCGATATATTCTGGGTCGTGATAGAATGCGCCTTCACCCGCGTCTTTCTGGACGAGCACGGTCAAGCCCATGTCGCGCATGGCTTTCACGGTTTCCGGAGTGGCAGCCACACGGCGTTCACCCGGCATAATTTCTTTTGGTACACCAATAATCATACAAAGCCTCCATTGCTTTTGTTATTAGCTTAAATTTACCACGAATTAGGGCATTTGAATAGATTTTGCCCAGGAATATTATTGAAAACTATGCATTGAAACGAAATCAATTTTTGCTTGAATGCAAAACAGCTTGACAAAACTTAAGTAGTGCTTAAAATAAAGAAAAAGTATAGCTAAATGGAGATGTGATGTTAAGCCACGGTAAAGAAGATTATATAAAAGCCATTGCGGAAGCACTGGATGAAACCGAATATGCGAGCCTAAAGCGAATCGCTGGTTATATGAATGTTAGCTCTGCGGCAGTTTCCGACATGGCCAACAAGTTAGCCAAGGAAGGCTTGGTAAGCATTACACCCTATAAAGGCATACAGCTAACCGAGAGTGGCAGGGAATATCACTCAAAATTAAGTGACAAACACCGCCTTTGGGAAGTGTTTTTGGTTAATTATTTAGGCTATTCCTTGCGTGAAGCTCATGAAGATGCGCATATTCTTGAACATTTTAGCCCTAAACGCTTGATGGAGCGATTAAATGCTTTCATGGAAATGCCTGAATATTGTCCCCATGGGCATGATATTGAAGTAAATAAGGGGTTTGAAGAAGATTTGGTTTTATTGACCTTAAACGAATTAAACGTTGGCGAAACTGCTCAATTGGTTAGTTTCAAAGAAGAAGGTGCTTTTTTGGATCATATCGAGAAAAAGCAGTTAAAGCCAGGCTTAAAAGTAAACATCAAAGAAAAAGAAGCATTCGGTGGCTCTGTTGTTTTACGTATTGATGAGCAAGACGTTTCAATTGGAATGCAAGCCGCTGAAATGATAAAAGTAAAAAGAATAAAGGAAAACTATGAACACAAAAAACTTTAAAGGGGCAAAATATCTTTGCCTTTCAATAATTATCTCTTTGGCTTTGGTCTTGGGTGCCTGTGGCAACTCAAATGCACTAGTGAAGCAAGAAGGACAAAGTCAGACCGAAAAAACACAAATTGTCGCGACAACAACTATGCTGGCGGATTTAAGTCGAATCATAGGGGGCGACTTTGTTGAAGTAAAAGGTTTGATGGGACCAGGTATTGATCCCCACTTATATCAAGCCAGTGCGGGCGATGTAAGTGCTTTGCAGAATGCTGATGTTGTGGTTTATCATGGCTTAGATCTCGAAGGCAAAATGGGGGCAGTTTTTGATTCACTCAGCGAAATGAACAAGACAATTATCCGCGCGGAAGATGCAATCGATAGAAGCGATTTGCTTTCGGATGAGGAAGATGTAAATTATTTTGACCCACACATTTGGTTTGATGTCAGTCTGTGGAAAGATGTTACCGAACATTTCGCCCGTGAAATGGTGTTATATGATCCCGATAATGCATCTGTATATGCATTAAACGCTGAGAACTATCTTAGAGAGCTTGATGAGGCTGAACTGTATATTAAAAATCGGGTTGATGAATTGCCGGAAGACTCACGGGTTTTGATTACAGCCCACGACGCATTTCAATATTTTGCACACGCCTATGGTTTTGAAGTACGTGGCTTGCAAGGTATTAGTACAGACGCGGAGGCTGGTACAGCAGATGTGCGGGAACTGGCTGATTTCATTATAGACAGGGAAATTAAAGCCATTTTTATTGAATCTTCAGTGCCTCATAAGAGTGTGGAAGCTTTGCAAGCGGCTGTTCGCGCCCAGGGTTTTGACGTGGAAATTGGTGGCGAGTTGTATTCTGATTCTTTGGGCGACCAAGCCAGTGGACATGAAACCTACATTGCGACTATTAAAGCAAACATTGACACCATAGTGGATGCCTTAAAGTAGCTACAAGGAATTTGAGATGAATCACAACGCGAAAAAATCAGAAGTTGCGATAGAAGTCTTTGACTTGACGGTTGCTTATGACATTAAACCTGTACTTTGGGATGTTGACATTTTGTTTCGAAGAGCAAAAAGCACAGCGATTGTCGGCCCAAATGGTGCTGGAAAATCAACTCTGATTAAGGCAATGCTTGGCATGATTCGACCACTTACTGGGGCAGTTCATTTTTATTCAAAAAGTGGGCTGCTCCAGCGAAATCAAATCGCTTATGTCCCACAGAGCGCGAGCATTGATTGGGATTTTCCGATTACTGTTTTGGACGTTGTTCTAATGGGGCGTTATGGTCATCTGGGATGGATTAAACGACCAGGAAAACATGACAGAGAACTGGCGACAGACGCCCTTGAAAAGGTTGGAATGCAAGACTATAAAACCCGTCAAATTAGTGAACTTTCGGGGGGACAGCAACAGCGGGTGTTTTTAGCACGGGCATTCGCTCAAGAGGCGACTGTGTATTTGATGGACGAGCCATTTAAAGGCGTAGATGCCAGCACAGAAGCTGCGATAGTTGATTTGTTAAAGGAGATTATTTCTTCCGGTAACACGATCGTTTTGGTCCATCATGATTTAAACACTGTTGCGGATTATTTTGATGAGCTGTGTCTTATCAATAAACGCATTATCGCGCATGGACCCGTTGAAAAAGTATTTAATGAAGAAAACATTAATCGCACTTACGGTCGTAACAGTTTGGCAAAGGCAGGCCTGGCATGAAAGGTATTATAGAGCTTTTTAGTGACTATACATTTCAAATTGTCGCATTAGGTACCGGGCTTTTGGGGGTGGTGAGTGGTGTTTTGGGAACGTTTACTGTTTTACGCCGGCAAAGCCTTTTAGGCGATGGTATCTCGCATGCAGCTTTACCAGGCGTTGTGATTGCTTTTTTGCTCACAGGCACCAAGAATACTGAAGTATTGCTGTTTGGCGCATTAATCGCTGGCTTAATTGTGAGTTTTCTAATCACACTGGTTACGCGTTATACGCGTGTGAAATTTGATACTGCTTTAGCGGTTTTTCTATCAGTATTTTTCGGCTTAGGTTTAGCTTTGCTCAGTTATGCTCAACGTCATCCTAATGCTAACCAAGCTGGTTTAAGTCGTTTTATTTATGGACAAGCATCAACGTTTTTGGCACGGGATGTTTGGATTGTCGCAATCGCTGGTCTTTTTGTCTTGATTTTGGTCTTCCTTTTTTGGAAAGAATTGAAGGTTTTCACTTTTGACCCTACTTTTGCGCAATCATTGGGTTATTCCAGAACGCGACTGGACATGATTATGAACCTGTTATTGGTTGTTTCAATTGTCATTGGTTTACAAGCAGTTGGTGTTATTTTGATGAGCGCGATGTTTATTGCGCCAAGTGTTGCTGCCCGGCAATGGAGTAAGAGTCTTGGTGGCATGGTCCTGCTTTCAGCAATTTTTGGAGCGATGTCGGGCGTGTTGGGTACTTTGGTGAGTTCGGCATATGCAAATTTGCCAACGGGACCCGTTATTGTGGTTTGCGCGTCTATTATTGCAGGAATCAGCCTTTTGTTCGCGCCTGGGCGTGGTCTTGTACATAGTTTTTACCGCAGATATAAAGCGCGGAAAGAAATGAAAGGAAAGCAGGCTTTAAATGCTTAACCCGGAATTTGAAATTCAATTAATTGCTGTTTTGCTCGCGATGGCTTGTGCTGTGCCAGGTGTTTTTCTGGTTTTGCGTCGTATGTCAATGGTGACTGATGCGATAACGCATACAATTCTACTGGGCATTGTTATTGGTTTCTTCATTGTAAAAGACTTAAACTCGCCTGTTCTAATTCTTGGCGCGACGATTATTGGCGTGATGACAGTCTGGGTTAGCGAATTATTAAGTGAAACGCGTTTGATGGTGGAAGAAAGCGCGATTGGGATTGTCTATCCACTTTTCTTTTCAATTGCCGTCATATTGATTTCCCGTTATGCGGGATCTGCCCACCTTGATACTGACTCGGTATTGTTGGGCGAGTTAGCTTTTGCCCCATTCAATCGATATACGGTTAATGGCGTAGATATAGGCGCTAAAGGGCTTTATACAAGTGGATTTCTTCTGTTGTTGAATCTCATTTTTGTTGGCGTGTTCTTTAAAGAACTGAAGCTGGTTATCTTTGACCCTGCGCTTGCCACGATTATAGGGTTTTCGCCAGCGATTATCCATTATGCTTTGATGTCGGTTGTTTCAGTCACGATTGTTGAATCATTTGAAGCGGTTGGATCCGTCTTGGTTATTGCTTTTATGATTGGGCCCCCTGCAACGGCCTATTTATTAACGAATGATTTAAAACGCATGATTCTTTACAGCATGGCTATCGGTTCGTTTTCTGGAATAATAGGTTTTCGTTTGGCGATGTTTTTAGATGTTTCTATCCCTGGCTCAATGGCTGTTGTGGTTGGTTTTGTGTTCATGTTAGCCGTTTTGTTCGCGCCTAAACGTGGACTGGTTAGCACATTGCTATTACGTGCAAAACAGCGCAAAACTTATCATCAACTGGCTTTGCTTTGGCATGTTTATCAACATGAGTATACTGATCGTGCAAATGTTGAAAACCATATTTCAACAATTGCCAAACATTTGAATTGGGAGCAAAGTAAAATTGACCGGATAGTTGCATCGCTTGTTCAGGATGGTAAGCTCCAGGTTCGTGATGGAATGCTTTACAATATGCTGGATGCGTCTGAATTAGAAGCTTTTCTTTTTGATGAATGAGTTTTACAAAAGACGGTTTTCCATGATCTGTTCCAAAAGTCTTTGATACAATTAAACGTGTTCTGACATTATTTACTTGATAGTAAAGACTACGCGAGGTTATCTATGAAAATAAATCGTGTTTTGCAGGTTTTGATTATTCTCGTTTTACCGTTTTTGTTTCTCATGTCCGCGGTAAGACTATTAATCACACCTGGTTATGCCGCATTTGAATATCAACGGAGCTGGTTCCCGAAAGATCCGTATGGGATGTCTAAAGATGAGCGCTTGGTGTGGTCGCGTTATGCCATCAATTATTTGACCAACGACGAAGACATCTCTTATTTGGGTGATTTGCGCTTTGAAGATGACACGGAAGTTTTTAACGAGCGCGAACTGGAACACATGCTCGATGTGAAGAAGGTCGTAAAGACGAGCCTGACGGTTTGGTATGCCTTATTAGGCTTCACGTTCGCGGTACTGATGTGGTTTGTGATTATGGGAGCGTGGAAGCCACTCAGACAGGGTTTGGTTGGTGGAGCTTGGTTGACAGTAGGCCTGATTGTCGCGCTAATCATTTTCATCGCTGTTTCATTTAACAACTTGTTCGATCGTTTCCATCAGCTCTTTTTCAAAGATGGCACCTGGTTGTTTTACGAGAGCGATACGCTTATTCGTCTTTTCCCGCTAACATTTTGGCGGGATGCATTTATTTTGGTTAGTGTGCTGACTTTGCTTTTTGCAGGACTGCTGCTTATTATCTTTGGTGTGATTTCAAAAGTCCGCAAAAATAAGCAGAAAAAATCACTGGCTACGCCATAAAATTTGGTCGAACTTCAAATAAAAAAGCGAGCTGACCATTCCGTCAGCTCGCTTTATCAATTAAACTTGTGGATTAGAAAACCGCAACGGGGTTTTCTTCGTCGAGACCTGGATCAAAGATATGGTAGTTATCCATATTGAAAGCGACTTCGACTTTGTCGCCGATGTCCATGCGGGTGCGTGGGTCAACGCGGGCGATGAAGTTATGCTCACCATTGACGAGATACAGGAATATTTCGTTACCCATCAACTCGATAACGTCCACTTCGGCGTTTACCGGCTCGGCAATGATGCCAGGAGGCGCGTAAGTGGGGTTGTGGATGTCTTCCGGGCGGATACCAAAGATGATTGGGCGTCCGATGAGATGTTTGAGAGCTTCATAATCTTTTTCAGGAACAGCCACAGCAAAGCTACCTAAGTTGACATAAATGCCACCTTCGCGTTGTTCAATGACACCGTCAAAGAAGTTCATGGATGGTGAACCGATGAAACCAGCAACAAAGAGATTGGCTGGGTGGTCATACAGTACCTGTGGGGTGTCAAGCTGTTGCAAGACGCCTTTGTTCATCACGGCGATGCGGGTTGCCATGGTCATGGCTTCGGTTTGGTCGTGGGTGACGTAGATGAAGGTTGTTTCAAGGCGTTTGTGCAGTTTGCTCAGTTCCGCGCGGGTTTGCACGCGTAACTTGGCGTCGAGGTTTGAAAGGGGCTCGTCAAAGAGGAAAACTTTTGGCTCGCGAACGATTGCGCGACCAACAGCAACACGCTGGCGTTGACCACCAGAGAGCTCTTTGGGTTTGCGATGCAAGAGATTTTCGATACCAAGGGTTTTGGCTGCTTCTTGCACACGTTGGTTGATGACCTCTTTGGGTGTTTTGCGGAGTTTAAGACCAAATGCCATGTTGTCGAACACGGTCATGTGGGGGTAGAGCGCGTAGCTTTGGAATACCATCGCGATGTCGCGGTCTTTGGGGGCAATATCGTTGACGAGAACGTCGCCGATATAAACTTCACCTTCGGTGATTTCTTCCAAACCAGCCAAACAACGCAAAGCGGTTGTTTTGCCACAGCCGGAAGGGCCAACTAAAACTAAAAACTCTTTATCTTCGATTGCAAGATTTAAATCCTGCACGGCGACCACGTCACCGAACTTTTTCCATACACCATCGTATGTCACACTTGCCATAAGATTTTCCTCCAATCTTGAACGAATATAGTGGCTTTATTATACGACAGTTTTCGAAAAAAAAGAAAAAGACTGTCACAAATGGCAACAGTCTTTTTTAGAACAGGTTTGTTTGGATTTAAATCTTTTCGAATTGGTCCTTGCCAACGCCACAATCGGGGCAAACCCAATCTTCGGGCAGGTCTTCAAAAGGTGTTCCGGGGGCGATATCCTGGGTGGGGTCGCCAAGTTCGGGGTCATAGATGTAACCACATGCGATGCATTCGTATTTGTCCATATGTCTCCTTTGTTATTGCATAAAGAATCTTAGATAGATAGGAAACCCTACCTTCAGTCCGGTATTATACAATATTTTACTGTGCAGAAAACTAAAAAGGTGCTACACCGAATAAGGTGAAACAGATGCTTTTGTGTTAATTCTTCTATTTGAAAGAAAAAATCCCTTGTCAACGAGATTGTCTTTTGCTGACAAGGGACTATGAAATTTTGCTGATGCGTTAAATAAACTGGTAATTAAAAGCCTAACAATCCCCATTCATCATCACGAAGTTCCGGGTCCATCATTTCTGGTTTCCAGGCTTCGCTGCCGTATTCAATTGTGGTTGGCTTTTCGAGCACCTGGGCGACCTTGGCACGGGTTTCTTCCAGCATAGCGGGACCATAGGGGCAGAATGGTGTGGTGAGTATCATCACC
>Ga0255347_1006965_pt1 | contig 11998 bp, 12 predicted proteins | sample wastewater_treat_2_FD_192479 | JGI IMG/M metagenome (GOLD analysis project Ga0255347, IMG submission 192479) | Wastewater microbial communities from Lulu Island WWTP, Vancouver, Canada - plant24 | ecosystem: Engineered > WWTP > Wastewater > Unclassified | place: Canada: Vancouver, British...
GCGCCTGATCGGCGGCCAGCTTCTTCAGCCGACGGTTTTCTTCCTCAAGCTGCCTGAGCCGGCGCACGTCCGAGACCTCCATGCCGCCGTACTTCGTCCGCCATCGATAGACCGACTGCTCCGACACACCATACCCAGAAATGTGGTCGAAGAGATTTCCCCAGAAAAGTGGCCGCGCCCGAAATATGCATGCGCATACAAGTTTATTGCTGTTGACTTCCTCACCGCAGTGTAGCAGGGTTGCGAGAAAAGGGAACGTGCTCTAAGAGATGCCCAAAGGAGTTCGCCTCAAACTCAGACCTGCAGGGCGTCGCCAAGGTTGAATATCGGCAACAGCATTGCAAGGACGATGAACCCGACGACTGTGCCCAGAAAAAGGATCATCGCGGGTTCGAGAAGCGTCATAAGCACTCGCACTTCGCGGTCCACTTCGCGTTCGTTCTCTTCGGCGAGGTGTTGGAGCGAGCCACTCAGGTCGCCGCTCCTTTCTCCGATCTCGGCTATGCTTGCGGTCATATCGGGAAACAGAGGTTCTTTGGATAAGGCAGCGCTAAGTAGATCTCCGTCCCGGACGGACTTTCCCATTTGCTGGATCGCCTCGATATACAAAGGATTCTTGAGCGTGGACGCGGTGATGCGAAGTGCGTTGACTATGGGAAGCCCGCTCGACAGCAGTGTGGCGAGGGTCCGAGAAAAGGCGGCGACTTCGGCCTTGCGAATGAGGTTACGGATGAGGGGAAGCCGGAGCGATATCGAGGCAAGGAAGCGTTTGCCACGGTCTGACCGCAGGGACCGTTTCGCGAGAAGGAAGACAGCAGCAAGAAGCATAATCCCCAACCACCATCCATCCCGGGCAAATCGGCTAATGGCGATCAGCATGCGCGTGGGTAGCGGCAAAGTTTGCCCAGTTTCCTCAAAGACATCGACAAACATTGGCACCACGAACGCTATCATTACGGTCACGGTTAGCAACCCGAGAGCAATCATTACAGCGGGATACACCATGGCCATCTTTACCCGCGTCATGATGTCTTCCCGCTTTTCGCCGACGTCTGCCAAGCGTTCGAGGACTTCGCCCAGTTTTCCGCTTTCCTCGCCGGAACGTACGAGGTTCACGTACATGGGGCTGAAGATCCCAGAGTAAGCCGACAACGCTTGAGAGAATGTCTGCCCGTCCTCTATCTTGTCGCGAATACCCCGCAGAACCGACGACCATGTGGCGTTGGTGGCGCGCTTGGACAGGGTTTCAAGAACCTGGGACAGCGGGAGGCCCGCCTTGAGCAGGTTGGCGGAATCGCGAGTGATCCGCACCAAGGCCGGATGCTTCAGTGGTGCGAACGGGCCGATACCCAGCCGGAGCCTGCTGACTTGCCCTTTGTCTGCTTCGTGAATCGTAAGGACGTGGTAGCCTTTTGCCGCCAGGGATGCAATCGCCGCCGTGTCGCTATCGGCCTCCACTTCGCCGGTGACCGGCGGACCCGGTTCTCGTAGCGCTTCGTAGAAGTAATTAGGCATGCGGTTCTTTCCCCGGGCCTTCCATTGCGAGCACGGCAGATCGCATCGTCATGTTCACCGCCCCGTTACTCTTCGAGAGTCCTTTCGCCGAGGCTTTCCTGCGTGAGCGCGGAACCAATGTAGTCTTCCATAAGCGATAGGGTGGGCACGTTCTCCTCGTGTGTGTTCACGAGCGTGGGCCGCAGGACAAGCACGATTTCGAATTCCCCCTTGTCCTTGCGGGTGTTTTTGAACAGGTGACCGAGAATCGGGATGCGTTTCAGTCCGGGAACGCCCCTCTCGACCTGCGAGCGTGAACGTTGCCGCAGACCGCCCAGGATTACGGTACCGCCGGCATCCACGGCAACCGAAGACTGCGCTGTAGCGCGGTCCACTACCGGCACGCCATTCCGGATCTCAACGAGGCTGCTGATCTCCAGTTGGACTGTCAGCGAAACCTGGCCGTTTTCATTAATGACCGGCAGTACATTCAAAGTCACGCCGACATTCAAGAATCGAACATCTTCCAAGCGTGTGCCCGTCTGGCCTTCCACGGAGACGACGGTGTAAGGTTCGTCCCGCACACTTGAGAATAGCGCTTCCTGGCTGTCCCGGACCATGATGCGTGGACTCGCGATGATTTGTGTGTCGCTGTCGGATGCCAAGGCTTGCAGGATTGCCTCGTAGCCGTCGTCGCCGAGGTCACCAATAGTAAGTCGGCCTTGCGCTGTGCCGTCGCCCACGTTTGCAGGAAAGTCCACGCTTACGCCTACTTGATTTACTTCTCCCAGGGCACGGGTTTGGTCGGCAATTGCTTCCCAACTTATTCCCAACTCCCGTATGAGATTGACATTCACACGCAGAATCTCGGCCTCGATGCGAACTTGCCGGATGATATCGTCCCATTGCTGCAGAAGCGTCATGATCTCCGACGCCTTTTCCTTCGGCGCGCGGAAGGTGACGGTTCGGCTCAGGGGCTCCACGTTCAAAAAGGGATTTTCAGCCGGCAGCAGCGGGAGGATTTTCGCTTCAAGATCCAACTCGGCCGGATGTGTATTTCTGAAGGTATAGGTCTGGTATTCCGTGGGAACGTCAATGGCTTCGATAAGCTGTCCCACGCGTTCCATGACCGATTTAACGTGGGTCACGATAACAGAGTTAGTCCGGGTATCCGCTGTGACGTTGGCGAGGGGTCCGAGAGCAGCATCTTCGTGAGTTTGAGGACTCTGGGGCGCGGTTGCAGGTGCGGGCGACTTGCTCGGTGCACTTTCCCCCGCCGGGGGCGTCGTCGGCGCTTGCCGTTCCGTGTATCGGCGCCAAGACGTTTCCGGGGTTGCTGCGGACGGGCCTCCGGGTTCTGTAGTAAACACCCGGGGCGCCATGCGCCGCGGGTCTGCGCTTTGTTGCCAACTTCCCCTGCGGGAGGTCGACTCTTCCTCTCCCGTGAGTACGTGCAGTACAAGGCGGGCAACTTCGTCAGCGTTCGCGTATTTCAACGGAAACACTTTGGTTGCGATCTTGTCGGGCACATCGAACTGGATAATGAGATCCTCGATACGTGCAAGTGTCTCTGGGGGAGCGGACACCATAATTTGATTCGTGCGTTGATCGGCCTGGAGCCCCTCCTTGTTTTGTACCTGAGGATAGAGCAAGGGAAGAATGTCCAACGCGGAAGCGCTCTGAAGCTGAAATACGCGCGTTTGGGTAGGCTGGTCAAGCTCCTCGGCGAGCCGGAGGACTTCGTCCATTCTACTTTCCACTTCGCCAACAATAAGAACGTTTCCTTGCGGATACGACGTGAGCACGCCATGAGCACTCATCACGGGTTGGAGCGCTTGAGCCATGTATTCGGCGCTTGCGTTCTTCAGTGCGACTATCTCTCGCTTCCTGCCCAGATTGAAGTCTTCGAAGTACTCTGCATCGGACAAGACCCAGATTACGTCGTCTTCGCGCACGTAGTGAAATCCGTTCACCTCCATGATTTCTTTCAGAGCTCTTTCGGGTTCCATGTCGACTACATAGGCAGTTATCTTGCCTTGAACCGTGTTGCTTACCAAGATATTGAAGTTCGTTGCGTCGGAGAGCATTCGCATTGCATCAACAACAGGCAGCTCGTCCAATTGCACACTGATCCGCGCGTCTTCGGGGCCCCTAGCGTCCGCAGCGTAACTGCTGGGGGTCCATACACACAAGAGGACGAAAAGACACCCGGCACGGCGGAAATCAAACGGCATTCGAACACGCTTGCTCACAACCGAACTAGCCTTTGGGCAAAACGAGAATTTCATTCCCCCTCCTGACTTCAATACCTTCTTGCCTTATATCGGATATTTCCCAGGAGCCAATTGCGTCGCCGACGCTCTTCACGCGAAGTTGCTTCAGCTTTGTGTCGTACACATAAGCCTTTGCAACCTCCCCCCGAACGGAGACCCCCTTCAGAATGAAATGACTGAGTTCATCTACGACTTGTGCCTTGCGAACGCGCATAGTCCGGAAGACCGCCTTGCCAAGAATTCGGGATTTCACCGAACTCAAGCTATAGGCGTCGGGGATGGCCTTGTTGTCCATTCCGGCCTGCATCGCCGATTCCGCGCCGTGTTGTCCCGAAGCGACTAGTCCTGGCGCCAGAAGATAGAGCAAGAAGACAGCGCACAGTGCGACCGTGATCCAGGTGGCGGCGTTGCCAGCTTTCCTGACAATGAACGCCACTTTGTCCAGTTCCTGCACGGCCTACCTCTCCAACTTTGCAAGTTTGTCTATCTTGAAGGTCACTGTCAGGGGCGGCTCACCGCGCCCGACCGTCACCGCGATCAGTCCTGCCCGGAGCATGTGATCCGGAGCCTGCATGATCTGCAGGAATTCGACCAGTTGATGGGCCTCGCACTGCGTCTGCAGTTCGAGACCGAAGCGCCAGAACGTTCCATGTTCCTGAGATGTGAGCGGCTTCACATTGATAAGTTGAAGTCCGGCTGACCTTGCCGCCTTGTCGACCTCTTCCAGAAGTGCGACCGTCATTTGATGCTCAGTGGCGGCTGTCGACATGGCGCCCTTAACGCGGGCATACTCGGCCGCAATGGTGTCACGGTTGGCAATGAGAATCGCCAGCCGGTCCACCTCCGACTGGGCTTGTTGCGCTCTCTTGTGGGCTGCGTACAGATCCTTCGCATAGGGCTCTACAACGCACACGTACAGAACGGTGGATACGAGGCATGCCCCGGCCAGAACTGCAATTCTCCGTTCGCGTCTGGATAGGCTACGCATTGTCAACGTCAGTGCTCCGTGTTACGAATGATGGCCGAAAGCTTGAACTCTACGAGGCCGTCTGTCGCTCCCCTTGGAAGAACGCTATGTGCCAGGCGAATGTCGCGAAGAACTTGCGAAGACTGCAGTTCGTCCAAATACGCATATACCATTTGAAAAGAGGGAGCTTCTCCGCCGATCGTTATCTGACCCTTTGACTCGTACCGGAATGAGTTCACGGCCATTGAAGCCGGCGTCCGGTCGTAGAGTTCCAGCACAACCTGCAGCGGCTCGACAACGTCACGCCTTTCCTCTATGAGCAGCTGAAGCGCTTCATGTTGCTCACGGAGATCTCCCGCCTCTTCCTCTAGTGCGTGCAGTTCTTGTTCGGCGTGCCATGCCCGCGTCCACTCGCTTGCCAGCAGGTAGTACCCGATCCCGACCGCACTGATCACGAAGAGCAGAATCTGAATGGCGGACCATCCCGCTTCACGCAAGAGCCTTTTCCAAGCCCAATATCTCCTTTCCCGCTGGGGCAGCAGGCTGGCGGTTTTTTGATCATCGGAGGCACCCAGTGCCGCGCCCAATGCATGAGGGTGTGCGATAGGAGAGAGAAGTGAGCCATTCAGGCAAACGTTGTCAAACACTTCGATACCTTCGAATGCGTGAATTGATCGAAGCGCATCCGTCACAACCTGGCAGGAAGGCGGTGTGCTGCCGGCCAGCGTAATGCTCGAACACATTGACGAAGTGCGAGCGATCCGGCGGCTGGCCAGGGTCGCACTCCTTTGGAGCATTTCGTCAAGCGACTCTCCGCCGTCCGTTTCGCGCGAAAAGACGGTACCGTTTTCTTGGAGCCACACCAGCTCCAGGCAGTCGCCATCCGCAATGAGAAGGGCAGGGTTCTCGTCTTTTCGAACCGTCTGAAGCAAGCGCGCTATCGAATAGCTGGCGGCCTCGATGCGCAACGGGACGATGCCATATTGACGCAATGTGGCGACGTGGCCTTCGACGGTTTCGCGCCGCACCATGAAGAGAGTTACCAGAGTGTAACCTTCTTCGTCGCTGCCGTGTCGAGTATAGCCAAAGAGCCCCTCTTCGACGGGCCAGGGCATGTACAGGAGGGTTTCGTGAGGCAGCATGCGCGCTATTTGTTGCGGATCCGAAGTCGGTACGCGAAGCGTGCGGGTAATGCACGCGCCCGCAGGCAGAACAAGCACAAATTCTGCTTTGGAACCTGAAACCCGCGTGTCGTCGGCTTTGAGTTCGAAAGCGTCGCTTATTTCGACAACTTGACCACCGCGGAACCTGGCCTTTATGGCCGCATACCGGGCTTGATCAACTGGAAAGAGTCCAATAACCGTGCGTTCCGGGCGGAGCAGGCGCCGGATTGGAGAAAAAATGTCAGCGACCCAAGTATTCATCTGTTGCGCAGAGCTATCCTTCGTGTTGGTCAATTGCTCTGGTTCCATTCAACGACGCTTATTTGGCCGTCTTCTCGAAGCACCACCATTTCGGCTTCTGCCAACAACCGTGGTTCATACATGTTAACGGTCAAGAAGAACCGGAATGCGTGGCCGACTACATCGAGATTACGGAATAGATTCGACGCTCGTATTCCGTTTTCGTCGCCCAGGGTTCGCGCTCCGAAAGCCACGAGTTCTTCAAAGCTGACAAAAGGTTTGTCGTCGTCCGTGCCGTCCGCACCATCAGCCCCGCGTCGGCGGGAAACAAGCGCAGTTACAATCTGGTTCGTCGTGAACTCGTCAGCCATCACAGCCGAGAACAGTGCCCGGAGCACGGATTCCGGAGCGGTGTTCACGTTCACCGAGCCTTCGCCATAGACAGTCAGCAGGTCCAGCAAGCCTAACTGCAGCCGGCCGTCCGCATTGTCCGCGGGCAGAAAGGCATCGCCATCGTCCTCATTGGGTTCGAGCGTCCCGCTGTGATTGGCGTCTTCCCCAAAGAACAGTTCCGGTGTGATTCCACGCACGAAGAGCAGTTCTTCAATGCGGAGCAAGTCGCTATCGGAGGGAGAATAGGGGGGATCGTACGAACTGTACACGCCGCCTTCGGCAGTCCCGATGGCGTCGGGATCTCGCCAGTCCACGATTGCGAGGGCGATCTCCGTCGCGTCGGCCTCTGCACCCGCTTCCCGCAGGATGGCGGTTAGAAGCTCAACGGACGCCAGGTTTACGTTTACTTTGCCCGTTTCATCGGATGGCACAATCTGAAGGGAAAAGTCAGCGGAGGCGCTGGTTCCTGCCTGTACGGATATCAGTTCGGAGGCGCTTGACTGGTATACCCGTCCCCAAGACTCCGAGAACGCGTCCATGTCGGTATCCGCATCCTCCTGCAATCGTCGGATTGCGAGTGTCCTGAGAGCATCCAAGAGGTTGTTGGCCTCTGACTCGGCCATGACGGCTTTGTGCTGACGAATGGCCAATTGGGTGCGCGTCAGCAAGGTGCCGGCGACCAATGCCAGGAGTGCTGCGACCCAAAGCACGACCAGAAGAACGGCCCCGGACGAATCTGTGAAGAGGGCCTTCTTCATTGACTGCCCACCGCCGTGATTCCGACTGGAAGGGCAACGGTCTTCACAATACGGCCTTGCCCTGCAAGCGTGAATGAGCACTGCACACCGCTCGGAGGCCTTTCGGCGTCCTCCCAGATTGAAACGGTGCCCTGTCCCGCCTGAAGATAGTCAAATCGGACGGACTGCACATTTTCGAGAAGAACCGAACGTTCCGGCCGGCTACCCAGACGACTTTGCCCGGTATATGGCATGGCTTCGCGAACCCACATGGTCTGGCCTGTCTCATCGGACTCTTCCACACGATAGGTGATAGCCACCCAGACAGCGCCCACCCCGGCCCTTTGAGAACGCCTCGAATCCAGGCACGCGAAGGAAATCGCCTCGTTTCCGTCGTCTTGTTGCCCTTCGGAGATGAAGCCTTCTTCCTCAGAGACGCGCACCAGGTTTCGCAGGTCGCCCGAGAAAGTCCTCAGGGCGCGTTCTAAAGAGGCTTGCGAGGCCTGGTGTTCGCGGACACGCTTCCAGGCATGGGTTCCGCTGCGCAAACCAACGATCAGCGATGAAAAGACAAGGGTGAATATCGTTAGAGTCACGAGGAGCTCGATCAAGGTGAATCCCCACGATACTCCTCGGCGCATGCCGCCGCCCCCCTTTCTTTCTTCTCATTCAAAGCAGTGTCTGCACTGACAGCACTTGGCGTTCTTCGCCTTTGTCTTTTTTCCAGATCTCAAGATTCACTACCGAGAACGGTTGCTCATTTTCGGCCGGCTCAAAATGGGCGATCCATGAATATGCCTCGAAAGGCGCTTGAAACCTGCCTTCCGATTCTCCCGGCGGAAACGAAGCGCCCGATAGGCGCAACTCCGCTATCTTCTGCTCCGCCACATGCCGGGCAAACGTCCGTTCTTCGATGTGTTTCTGCGCGTTTGCGCACTGAACAATGACCCTGAGGCAAGTCCCCATGCCCACCGTGATGATCGTCACGGACACCATCACTTCGAGAAGAGCCACCCCCGCCTGTTTACGATGCATTCCACGTCCCCCGCGTCTCTTCCTGAGCCGCGGTCAGCACATGAACTTCATCGTACAGAAGCCCTGTCTTGATCCACATCGTGCGATCGTCTTCATCCATCAACTTTATGGAACCGCCCGTGCCGATGCCATCGGGCCTGAACTCAAGGATGCGGATATGCCTCCCGGTTCCGGCGGGCGAATAAAGTTCCATTCGAATGCCCGTGGGAAGCGGTTTGTGCTCGTCGAGTAACGCGTCTCCGAATCGGGTGAACTGTTTTTCGTAATCGGCCCGCAGATTCTGAATCGTCAGCCAGAATGCTCTGCCGTCGATATCGGTATTGAACCGCGTGCTCAAACCCTGCCTGACGGCCTCCGCACGGGCATACCTCACATATTCCGCCACCTCTTCCGCGCCTTCGCGCAACGCTGTCGCACAAACGGAACGGTTAATCCGGGGATACACGACCGCGGCGAGTATTCCAATCAAGGCTACAACCAGCAGCAATTCAATTAGCGTGAACCCCCGCGGAACCCGCCTATTCCCTTTTCTTCCGGAAGTTGGTGACGTCATCTTCTGTACCTTGTACGCCGTCCACGCCCAGGCAAATCAAGTCGAAATCGACGTTCTCCTCGCCCGGATACTTGTAAATTACGTCGCGATCCCATGGATCGCGCGGCCTTTCTTTGAGATAAGGGCCGTTCCAGTTGTCTTCCGGCCCCAGTGTGGCAGGGCGCTCAACCAAAGCGATCAAACCCTCTTCCTGGGTGGGAAACCGGTTGAGGTCGAGTTCGAAGGCTTCAAGCGCCGTCTCTATGCTCTGGAGTGTCATTTGCGCGGCTGCTTCTTTGGCTTGGCGGGTACGGCCCGTGAAGCGAGGCACCACCACAGCCGCAAGAATCCCGATGATGATCACCACCAGCATGAGTTCTATGAGTGTGAACCCGCTGGTCCGGTTCCCTCGACAAACCCGCTTCGCGCACGCGCAGTTTCGCATCCTGAACGCAAGCCCCAATCCATCCTTGTTGACGGTACAATCCAATACGTAGTATACAAACACATGAGTTGGTCGTCAACCATAACGGCGGAAATGTATTTCCATGTTGAGCCGCGGCGGAATTTGTTGCAGCTAAAGTCTGAGGTGGTAAGGGATTTAGGGGGGCGGGCAATGGATTTCCGAACTGACGAAGTATTGTCTCCTTCAAATGAAGCCTTGCAACGCGTGCCTTCGCGCCTGGCCGTTCGCTATGGCATCGTGCCCTTGGCCATCGAAGACGATGGGGGACTTCTTGTCGCTATCGAGGATACGGAAGCCTACGATGTCCTCGATGAGTTGCGCATGGTGATCGGATGCCCGGTGCGCGCGCGCTTCGCCGAGGGTTCGCGCATCAAACGGGCCATGCGCGAGCATTACGGCATCGGCGCCGACACGCTGGAGGTCCTGGCCGACCACCGCGATCTCGGCCCCGCGGAAGTCGTAGAAGATGCCTCGATCGACACGGAAGTCGCCGACGCTTCAATCATCAAGTTCGTCAACCAGCTCATCGTGGACGCTTACAACAGCCGCGCCACCGACATCCACATCGAACCTTTCGAGGGCCAGTTGCGCGTGCGCTACCGCATCGACGGCATCCTCGGCAACGCCTTCATTCCCGACACGATCCGCCACTTTCGCGAATCCATCACAGCGCGCATCAAGATCATGGCCAATCTCGACATCGCCGAGCGGCGCCTGCCGCAGGATGGACGCATTCGCGTAAAGATCGAAGGCAATGATTTTGACCTCCGCGTGTCCATCATTCCCATCGCCCACGGGGAGAGCATCAACATCCGTATCCTCCAGCGCAGCAATGTATTGATGGGCCTGGAGGCCATCGGGTTCGACCCGGTCTCGCTCCAGCGGTTCGAACGCCTGCTCAAGAAGCCCCACGGCATCATCCTCCTGACCGGACCTACCGGCTCGGGCAAGACCACCACCCTCTACGCCTGCCTGAGCCGAATAAACGACACCGCGCGCAAGATCATCACCATCGAAGACCCGGTCGAATACCAGATCCCCGGCATTTGCCAGATGCAGGTGCGCGACAATATCGGCTTCACCTTCGCCGGCGGGTTGCGCTCCATGCTGCGCCACGACCCCGACGTCATGCTCGTGGGCGAGATCCGGGATTTCGAGACCGCCGAACTGGCCATCCGCTGCGCCCTGACCGGCCACCTCGTGTTCAGCACGCTGCACACCAACGACGCCCCGGGCGCCGCCCCGCGCCTGCTCGACATCGGCATCGAACCCTACCTGCTTGCTTCGTCTATGGAAGCCGTTATCGGACAACGTCTTGTGCGGAAGGTCTGTTCGAAGTGCAGCGAGCCCTGCACGCCCGAAGAAGAGGCGCTCCGCGAGATGGGAATTTCCGAGGAAGCCCTTCGAGACGCCGATTTTCGACGCGGCGCCGGCTGCGACGCCTGCCGTGACACGGGCTACTACGGCCGCACCGCCATCTACGAGATGATGGTGCTCGACGACCCCATCCGGCGGCTGATTATGGACCGCGCCCCCGGCTCGATCATCAAACGCGCCGCCCTCGAACAGGGCATGGAAACCCTGCGCGTCAATGGCTGCGAGAAAGCCCGACAGGGCTTCACGACCGTCGACGAGGTCCTGCGCGTCACCCAGGACGATAGCGACGCGCAGAGCCTTCAGGCATAAGTCTTTATTAAAAAATGAGATGCGGCGTGGGCCAGCATCGCTCTAGAACGTGAAATGGGAGCTTGACAAGAAGGCCTGAAGACGGGTTGACATACCATGCGGGGGATTGACGACGAACAGCTCGTACAGGTGCTGAAGAGGAACGCGCGCTGCCTGCGGCGGTTTCTTTTCAGCCACGGCGCGTCTGCCGACGAGGTTGACGACCTTGTCTAGGACACCTTCGTCGTCGCTTGGGAAAAGCGAGAAGTCATTCTCGATGGGAAAGCGCGCAAATACCTTACGAGCGTCGCACGATGCATCCTCATGGCCCATCGCCGGAAAAATGGAACGCGGCAGCGCCTCTTGGGTAGGAACCACACTGAGGTCCTTAGAGAGGTGCACCCCAAGAAGCATTGCGAATACCCCGAAATGCTGGAGATTGTTGACCATCGCAATTGCTATTTCTACAGTTGTCTTAATGAACTTCCCGCCACTTTGCGAGAGGTACTCGAACTTGTCCACATTGAGGGGATGACACGAAAACAAGTGGCTGAAATACAGGGCTGTGGCTTGCGCACTGTATATGCACGTGAGAAGGCGGCAATTGTCCGTTTGCGATTGAAATACAGCAAATATGATTGAAATTGTCCTTCAAGAGTAGGCATCGCAAGACACCACGTGTCGTGGTGAGAAACTAGGAGAGGAATGCAAAAATCTCGGCACTCACGACATATAAAAGACATAGTGTGAAGAATGACGCAAAGAGGGCTCTTCAAACACTTTTGCAGACACTAGCAGTTTGGCAGGCTTTCTGCATGACCACACATAGATAGATAACTGTGCAAGAAGAAAGCGTATGTTAAAGACTTGGTCTTTTAGGTTTGTTGTGCACAGCACAATGGCAGAGAGGGGATCCAGCCCCCGTAAAATGAGCCAGGCGGGATGATAGAATCTCCTCGGAAAGAGGAGGTTTTTGATGAAGAAGAAACGTTATGAGGCGGAGCAGATTGTACGGATTTTGCAGGAGGCGGAG
>Ga0255347_1006970_pt1 | contig 11992 bp, 5 predicted proteins | sample wastewater_treat_2_FD_192479 | JGI IMG/M metagenome (GOLD analysis project Ga0255347, IMG submission 192479) | Wastewater microbial communities from Lulu Island WWTP, Vancouver, Canada - plant24 | ecosystem: Engineered > WWTP > Wastewater > Unclassified | place: Canada: Vancouver, British...
ATTGATAAAAACAAAGATAGATTTTTAGAAGAACTTTTTTCTTTAATTCGCATTCCTTCGATAAGTTCTAAAGAAGAGCATAAACCGGACATGTTGCGATGTGCCCAACGCTGGAAAGAACTAATCCTTGAGGCGGGTGCCGACAGGTGTGAAATTTATGAAACCAAAGGAAATCCTGTCGTTTATGCTGAAAAGATAATAAATCCATCATTTCCGACTGTTTTAGTTTACGGTCATTATGATGTTATGCCCTCCGAGCCTAACGAGCTATGGCATTCCAAACCTTTCGAGCCGGAAATTAGAGACGGTAAAATTTGGGCACGAGGCGCCGATGACGATAAAGGACAGTCGTTTATGCACGCTAAAGCATTTGAATATTTAGTAAAAACCAATCAGCTAAATTGCAATGTAAAATTCATGCTTGAAGGCGAAGAAGAGATTGGGAGTCCGAGTCTCTACGGTTTTTGTGAAGAAAATAAAGAACTATTGCAAGCAGATATCATTTTAGTATCCGACACCAGTATGATATCTTTTGATGTACCCTCTATTACAACAGGTTTAAGAGGATTAAGTTATTTAGATGTTGAAGTTAAAGGACCTAACCGTGATTTACATTCCGGAATTTTCGGCGGAGCCGTGGCAAACCCAATTAACATTCTCTGCCAGATGATAGCACAAATGACCGATGAGAAGAACAGAATAACGATACCTCATTTTTATGATGACGTATTGGTTATTTCGCCTGAAGAGCGTACTTTAATGGCTAAAGCACCTTTTGATATTGAAAATTATAAAAAGGCTATTGATATTAGGGACGTTCACGGAGAAGAGGGTTATTCTACGATAGAACGAACAGGAATTCGCCCAACGTTTGACGTTTGTGGTATTTGGGGCGGACATACGGGCGAGGGGTCTAAAACAGTATTACCCTCCACGGCACATGCGAAAATTTCGATGAGATTAGTTCCACATCAAAACTCAGATAAAATCGCAAAATTATTCCAAAATTATTTTGAGTCAATTGCTCCGAAAAGTGTAAGGGTTACAGTTACATACTCTCATGGCGGTGAAGCATACGTTACACCTATTGACATGATTGCCTATCAAGCGGCAGAAAAAGCTTACGAAACGACATTCGGGAAAAAGCCCGTGCCGACCAGAAGCGGCGGAAGCATTCCAATCATTGCCGGATTTGAAAAAATACTCGGTATTAAGTCAATACTTATGGGGTTCGGCTTAGAGTCTGACGCGATACACTCTCCGAATGAAAACTTCCCGTTAGAAAACTTTTTTAAGGGTATAGAAACGATTCCTTACTTCTATCACTATTACGGCGAACTTATGAAAAAAACGAACGGATAATAGCTGTTTTTATTAATATTTTGTATTTTTGTGAATTATATTTTTTATTCAAAAAACAATTAGAATATAAGAAAACAATGAAAAAAATCATCTGGGTAATTCTCTTTTTTACGGTTACACTTGCATACGCAGAAAAGGGGTTTAAAACTCAATATTCGGAAACGGACACGAGCTATCAAATAGATTTTGTATTAACAAATTGGGATTTAGAAGTTAAAAATATTGACAATGTTTTATATCAATATATTTCATTCTCCAATTCAACAAAAACGAATAAAAAAGGTTGGGCTGAGCTTCCCTTTATCAGTGCTTCAATACAATTACCTGCACAAAAAAATGTCTCGTTACGCATCCTCTCTTCCGAGTACATTGAAGTGCAACTAGAATACCCGCTATTACCTTCACGCGGAACAATTTATCGTAATCAAAATCCCGATACGATTCCTTATCGGATTGCTCCCGAATCTATTATTGACAACTTCTACCCCGGTGATTTAACCGTAATGGAAGAGCCATTTATTATAAGAACGGTACGCGGAACTACGGTTCGAGTTTTCCCATTTCAATATCTTGCTAAGGAACAGATACTTAGAATATATAGTGATATTAAAGTCGAATTAGTTTTCAATAAAGAAGAAGCCACGAACCCACTTTTAAATGATAGAAATATTATGAATCATGAAGAGGAGGGATTATATCGTAGCATATTTTTAAATTTTAATTCTAGCCGTGCCTCTGCTACGTTACCCGTAGCCGAATATGGAGACATCTTAGTTCTCACTCCGTCTGCATATTCAACGACTATTGATTCCTATATTCAATGGAAAAGAGAAAAGGGATACCGTGTTACTAAGCAAGTTGTCAATAACGGTGCTAACGTAACCACAGCAATACAAACTGCCTATAATCAGAATCCGAACCTCATGTTTGTTCAATTGGTTGGAGATTGGGCTGATATAAAATCCAACACTTTAGCCAGCGAAGGTTATGCTCCTACTGACCCTGCTTTGGGGTGTGTAGCCGGGAACGATGATTATCCTGACGTTGCTATTGGTCGATTTTCATGTTCAGGCACTGCTGATTTGCAAATCCAGATAAATAAGGCTATCCAATATGAAAAAGAGCCAAACATGGAGCCGAATTGGCGGGAAACTTTTATTGGAATCGCCTCAGATGAAGGACCCGGCGATGATAACGAGTATGATTACACCCATATTCAACGAATTTACACACAAAGGTTAGCAAATTTCACTTACCAAACCCATAAACAGAACTATGACCCGGGAGCTTCTTCAGCTACCTTAGCCTCGCACGTCAATGCCGGTGCTTCTACAATTGCCTATTGTGGACACGGGAGTTCAAACTCGTTTGTTACGACCTCATATAATAACACGCAAGTAAATAACTCTACAAATGGAGATAAACTCCCTTTCATTGTTTCTGTCGCCTGCATTAATGGTGCTTTTCATGAAAGTAGCGTCTGTTTTGCCGAAACATGGTTAAGAAAAGATAACGGAGGAGCCGTTGTTACATGGATGTCCACCATAAATCAACCTTGGGACCCTCCGCAACGCGGACAAGATTACTTTTATGATATTTTAACTGGGGGCTTTAACTATGACAATTATTCTGATCAATCAGGATACAATACGAACGAACAAAGAACGCACTGGGGAGCTATCACTGTTAATGCAGCTAACCTGATGTTAATGGAATCTTCGTATACCTCAGATATTTCTACAGTTAAAACGTGGACAACTTTTGGAGATGCTTCGTTGCAATTAAGAACTAAACGACCGGATAGCTTAATCCTCTCTAATACAATAGTCCCACTCGGTTCTAATTTCATCGGGCGTGCTACCGTAAATGGCGCTCCCATGCAAAATGTGTTAATTTGTATTTCACAGAACGGCAACTATTTTAGCGGACTCACGGATGTAAATGGAAATTATTCAATACCCCATACATTAACGCCCGGAAATGTTTTATTGGTCGCTACAGCCTTTAATACGACAACGATTTATCAACAAACACAGTGCACGGGTGATGTTTGCGAAGGAGTCTCTAATTTAGTGATTGAAACTGATAGCGTTACTGTAACCCTATCATGGGATTCGCCTAATAATGACAGTGTTACAGCTTATAACATTTACCGAAACGGGAATTTAGTAGCAACGGTTACCAGTCTAAATTTTGTCGAAAGCAATCTTTTAAACGGGGTGTATCACTATTGTGTTGCCGCTGTTTATGGAGGAACCGAGTGTTACGATTTTGTTTGTGAAGATGTCGAAGTTGATGACGGCATTAATCATGACTGTTCTGAAATAGACAATTTGCAACTTACAGTAAATGGGAATCAAGTGCAAATAAATTGGCAAGCCCCTGATGTAACAAATGCTATTTTTGAAGATGTAGAGTCGCATACTGCTTTTACTATCAATTCAGCGGGTGCTCTTGGTTGGGAATATATTGACGGAGATAGAGGATACACCTATACTATTTCAAGATACTCATTTACTAATCAAGGAAGTAGAATGGCTTATATTGTCTTTGATCCTTCGCAAGTATCGCCTACGTCAGGAAGCACTCCCTTAAGTCAAGGCGAAGGTTTCCCTGCCTATTCGGGGAGTAAATTCTTTGCCTCCTTCGCTTCCAGAACGCCTCCCAATAATGATTGGCTAATTAGTCCTGAGTTGAATTTTTCAGGAGATGGTACTTTTTCATTTTATGCTCGTGGCGGGCATAAAACCGAGTATATAGAATCTTTTAAAGTTGGTTATTCAACTTCCGGAATTGCTCAAGAAGATTTCACTATCCTCGCTACAGTTTCTCAAGTACCTTTTGAATGGACACAATATAGCTACACAATACCTGCCGGTACCAAACGCGTAGCTATTCAATGTACTTCTAACAATCGATACTATTTATGTATAGATGACATTTTAATTCAAGACAATAACCCGACAACTATAGCTTCATATCAAGTATATTATGACGGTAATTATATCGGTTCGACTACGGAAACTTCTTTCTTGCATACAGAGGCGACTCAAGGAACACACAGCTACTGTGTTGAAATCACCTATTCTAATGGTTGTGTAGCGTATCCATTATGTCAGGACATTCAAATTACGCAAGATACTTATACTATTCAAGCAACAGCAACGACAGGAGGAACAATTTCTCCTGCAGGCGCCATTGGCGTTCTGCGCAATGAAAATAAGACTTTTACCATTACAGCTGCTACAGAGCATAGAATTAAAGCCGTATATGTAGATGATATTGATCAAGGAGCTATTACAAGTTATACTTTCTCGAATGTTGTCGCTAATCACACTATTCATGCGGTTTTTGAAAAAAATGAAACGGGAATTAGTACAACCGCAACCGAGAATATCATTCTATCTCCAAATCCCGTACGTCAAACATTGACCATTGAAGCAACTAATATTGAGCATATTACCATTTACAATCTACTTGGACAAACCGTTTTTTCACAGCCGATGCAAAGTGAAAAAATCCAAATTAACATGGAAGAGTATAAAGATGGGGTCTATTTTGTTCGATTACGAAAAGGGAATGATATTATAACTCGAAAAATTATCAAAAATTCATAATTGATAGTTGTGAGGGATTAGGATAATTGTCGCTATAATATTTAGTAGAGATAACTTAAAATGGATAATTATTTTGTTGCGTTAAAAGATTTGATCAACTAAAACACAATCAAATGGCTATAACACAATCAAATGAAATTCTCTTTTCTATTACAGTTGAAGACGTGCAATCAGAGGCAATAGAAAAAATAGGAAGGAAATTAAATGATGATGAAATCCGCATTGCAAAAAAAGGATTGGAATTTGGGTTACTTACCACTATAGATGTTGTTTATTCAACAATTTTTAATAAGATGATTGACCATGAAAGAAATTATAACTAAAGTACTTGAAGGCGACAGTAAAGAAGTCTTAAAAACTTTAACTGATAATTCTATTGATTTAATTGTCACCTCTCCTCCGTATGCAGACAGACGAAAAAAAATTTACGGTGGCATAAGTCCCGAACATTATGTTGAATGGTTTTTACCTATAAGCAAAGAACTTTTAAGAGTTTTAAAACCTGATGGGACTTTCATTTTAAATATTAAAGAGAATGCTGAAAACGGAGAGCGTAGTACTTATGTTATTGAATTAATTTTAGCTTTACGAAAACAGGGTTGGCTTTGGACTGAGGAGTTTATTTGGCATAAAAAAAATTCATATCCAGGTAAATGGCCTAATCGGTTTCGAGACGCTTGGGAAAGGCTTTTGCAATTCAATAAAACTAAAAAATTCAACATGTATCAAGATGAAGTAAAAGTACCTGTTGGCGACTGGGCAAGCGAACGATTAAAAAATTTGAGCAAAACAGATAAAATTAGAGATACTTCAAAAAACGGAAGTGGTTTTGGGAAAAATATTTCTAATTGGGTAGGCAAAGAAACCGTTTACCCCAATAATGTTTTACATTTATCAACAGAATGTAATAATAAAAATCATAGTGCTGCATTTCCTGATGCTTTACCTGAATGGTTTATAAAATTATTTACGAAAGAATACGACACAGTTTTAGACCCTTTTGCTGGTTCAGGAACAACACTGAGAGTGGCTAAAAGTTTGTATAGAAATTCCATTGGAATTGAAATTCTTCCCGAATACATTGATATAATTAAACGCCAAATTCAAGAAAAAGAATTTTTATTATTTGAACCCAATACAGAATATGAAGCAACTAAATCTAAATGAAGTCAATGAATATGTAGAAACGCACATTTCATATTTTCATAATAAAAGACTTGAATATGTGCGTGATAAAATTGATTTAACAAAAATCTTAAAACAAAAAAATCCGTATCTATTCAAAGCTAAAAATGTCATAGATGCACATGATTTAATAAAAGGATTTTTAGATGCTTTTTTGCAATCGCAAGAAGAAACAATTTTTGGCAATTTCATAGAAGAATTAGCAATTTTTGTTTGCAATAAAGTTTACGATGGAAAAAAGTCAGAACTAACTGGTTTAGATTTAGAATTTGAAAAAGACAATATAATCTATATTGTTGAAATTAAAGCAGGTTGGAATTGGGGTAATAGTAGTCAAATAAAACAATTGAAACTCAATTTTAATAACGCTAAAAAATTACTAGAAAAACAAACCAATAAAAAAATTATAGCAGTAAATGGTTGTTGTTTCGGGAAAGACAACAAACCACAAAAAGAAGGATATTTAAAACTTTGTGGTCAAAGATTTTGGGAATTAATTTCAGGAAATGAAAGATTATACATTGATATTATTGAGCCAATTGGCCATAATGCGAAACAAAAAAATGAAGAATTTCATAATGCCTATATTCAAGTAATAAACAATTTAACATTAGAATTTTCAAAAGATTTTTGTGATAATGGAGTTATCAATTGGGAAAAATTGATAAAGTTTAATTCTGCCAAATAAAAAACAAATATAAAACAAACGATAAGAAATAGCAACATAAATATATTTTCAACCATGAAAAAGATTATCCTTCAGTTTTTTTTCTTAATAATATTTTTCCACGTAGCACCGTCATTTGCTTCGTTATCTACGCCCACTCTCTCCTCGCCTTCTAATGGAAGTTCAAATCAAAATGCTAGAATAACACTTAGTTGGAACTCTGTCTCCAATGCAACAAATTATGAGTATAAAATAAGTACTGATGCGCAAATGCTAAATGCTACTACAGCAATTGTTAGCAGTAGTTCTGCAACGATATCAAATTTATTTTTTTCTACGACATACTATTGGCAGGTACGCGCTTTGAAAACCTCAAATCCTGCAGACTCATCAGCATGGTCTCCTATATGGAACTTTACGGTTTCAAACGGTGTTATTTCATTGAGTTCCCCTTCTAACAATGCAATGAATCAAAATCCCAATGTTACCTTATCTTGGAATTCAATGACCGGTGCAACTTATTATGACTATGAACTAGACACTACGCCAAATTTTAATTCGCCGCACTTATTATCAGGGTCTCGATCAAGTAGCTACTCATCCTTTTCAACTTCAAATTTATTATTTGGGAAGAAATATTATTGGAGAGTTCGTGCCAGACACACAAATGACATTGCAGATTGGTCAACAACTTGGAATTTTACCGTACGGACGGGACCGATTACCTTATCCTCACCAAGCAACGGCTCCATTAATCAAAATATTAATGTAACATTGTCTTGGAATACGGTTAGCGGAATTAATTACTATGATTATCAATTAGATACAACACCGAATTTTAATTCACCAATCTTAATATCTTCGTATAGAACAAGCAGTTATTCTTCGTGGTCTACTTCCAATTTATTTTTTGGAAAAACCTATTATTGGCGAATCAGAGCGAGACATGCAACAGACACCATGCCATGGTCTGCAACGTGGAGTTTTACAACACGTGACACGCCACCTACATTAAGCTCTCCGTCTAATAATGCAATGAATCAAAATCCTAACGTTACTCTATCCTGGAACTCTATAAGCGGTATAAGCTATTATGATTATGTGTTAGACACTACGCCGAATTTCAATTCACCGCTCTTGTTAGCAGGGTCTCGATCAAGTAGCTACTCATCCTTTTCAACTTCAAATCTACTATTCGGTAAAACCTATTATTGGAGACTTCGAGCCAGAAGCTCGAATGATACAACGGCTTGGTCAACAACTTGGAAATTTACCGTACGGACAGGACCGGTTATATTATCTTCACCAAGCAACGGCGCTGTTAATCAAAATATTAATGTAACATTATCTTGGAATTCGATTAGCGGAATAAACTATTATGATTATCAAATAGATACAACACCGAATTTTAATTCACCGCTCCTGTTATCAGGCTCTCGATCAAGTAGCTACTCATCCTTTTCAACTTCAAATCTACTATTTGGCAAAACCTATTATTGGCGAATCAGGGCAAGACACGCAGCAGATACGATGCCATGGTCTGCAACGTGGAGTTTTACAACACGATTTACAGCTCCTACATTAAGCTCTCCGACTGATAATGCTATTAATCAAAATCCTAACGTTACTCTATCTTGGAACTCTATAAGCGGTATAAACTATTATGATTATGAGTTAGACACCACACCCTATTTCAATTCACCGCACTTGTTATCAGGGTCTCGATCAAGTAGCTACTCATCCTTTTCAACTTCAAATCTCCTATTCGGTAAAACCTATTATTGGCGAATCAGGGCAAGAAGTTCGAGTGATACAACGGCTTGGTCATCAACTTGGAAATTCACCGTACGAACGGGACCGGTTATATTATCCTCACCAAGCAACGGCGCTGTTAATCAAAATATTAATGTAACATTATCTTGGAATTCGATTAGCGGAATAGACTATTATGATTATCAAATAGATACAACACCGAATTTTAATTCACTGCTCCTGTTATCAGGGTCTCGATCAAGTAGCTACTCTTCCTTTTCAACTTCAAATCTACTATTTGGCAAAACCTATTATTGGCGAATCAGAGCGAGACATGCAACAGACACTATGCCATGGTCTGCAACGTGGAACTTTACAACACGACTTACAGCTCCTACATTAAGCTCTCCGTCTGATAATGCTATTAATCAAAATCCCAACGTTTCTTTATCTTGGAACTCTATGAATGGGGTAAGCTATTATGATTATGAGTTAGATACTACGCCAAATTTTAATTCACTGCTCTTGTTAGCAGGCTCTCGATCAAGTAGCTACTCCTATTTTATAACTTCAAATCTACTATTTGGCAAAACCTATTATTGGCGAGTGCGGGCAAGAAGTTCGAGTGATATAACGGATTGGTCAACAATTTGGAAGTTTACCGTACGGACGGGACCGGTTATATTATCCTCACCAAGCAACGGCTCCGTTAACCAAAATATTAATGTAACATTATCTTGGAATTCAATTGACGGAATAGACTATTATGATTATCAATTAGATACAACGCCTAATTTCAATTCACCGCTCTTGTTAGCAGGGGATAGATCAAGTAGCTACTCCTATTTTATAACTTCAAATTTACTATTTGGTAAAACCTACTATTGGCGAATCAGGGCAAGACACGCAGCAGATACAATGCCATGGTCTGCAACGTGGAACTTTACAACACGACTTACAGCTCCTACATTAAGCTCTCCGTCTGATAATGCTATTAATCAAAATCCCAACGTTACCTTATCTTGGAACTCTATGAATGGAGTAAGCTATTATGATTATGAGTTAGATACTACGCCAAATTTTAATTCACCGCTCTTGTTAGCAGGCTCTCGCTCAAGCAGCTACTCCTATTTTATAACTTCAAATCTATTATTTGGTAAAACCTATTATTGGCGAGTGCGGGCAAGAAGTTCGAGTGATACAACGGCTTGGTCAACAACTTGGAAATTTACCGTACGAACAGGACCGGTTACATTATCCTCACCAAGTAATGGAGCTGTTAATCAAAATGTCAATGTAACATTATCTTGGAATTCAATTAGCGGAATAGACTATTATGATTATCAAATAGATACAACACCGAATTTCAATTCACCGCTCCTATTAGCAGGGACACGACCAAGTAGCTACTCCTATTTTATAACTTCAAATTTACTATTTGGCAAAACCTATTATTGGCGAATCAGAGCAAGACATGCAGCAGATACAATGCCATGGTCGGACACATGGAATTTTTCTACTTTAAACAGAATGACATTGTCATCTCCTGCTAACGGTGCTAGCAATGTAGCAACTAACCCGACATTATATTGGAACTCTTTGAGTGGAGTTAACTATTATGATTATCAATGCGATATTACGCCCAATTTTAATTCTTCATTACTTATTTCGGGATCAAGAAGTTCATCTTATACTAGTTATATGTTGAATAATCTTACTTTTGGTACGGTTTATTACTGGCGAGTGCGGGCAAGGCATACAGCGGACACTACGCGATGGTCGGATACATGGAATTTTTCTACCACCTATCAACTGACAACGCCGCCAACCTTAATTTCGCCTGCTAATCAATCGCAAAACATTCCTTGTCATATCGGAACGACACTTTCTTGGAGTAGCACTGCCGGAGCAACGTATTATGAAATTATTTATGCCGACAACGCTAATTTCAATAATGCCATTTCAGACACGACAACCGCCCTTTCAATACTTACGGATTCACTATTATGCACTACGACCTATTATTGGAAAGTACGCGGAGGTGATAATTTTGGTTACTCCCCATGGTCGGACATCTGGTCATTTACTACAGATTCCCTCGCAACTATCAATCCGTTAGCGGCTCCCACTCTCATCGCACCCGCCAACCAATCCGTCAATATTTCATGGACAGGAACAACACTACAATGGAATTTCGTACAATTTGCCACCCAATACGAGTATCAACTTGCGGACAACCAGAACTTCCTAAATGCCACAACAGGACAAACAGCAATTTTGACCTATTTTACCGACACATTACAACAAAACAGCACCTATTACTGGAAAGTGCGGGCGTTGAATAGTACGGACATTTCTCCGTGGTCGGACATCTGGTCGTTTACTACGGATTCCCTCGCAACTATCAATCCGTTAGCGGCTCCCACTCTCGTCGCACCCGCCAACCAATCCGTCAATATTTCATGGACAGGAACAACACTTGCATGGAATTTGGTACAATTTGCCACTCAATACGAGTATCAACTTGCGGACAACCAGAACTTTTCAAATGCTACAACGGGACAAACAGCAATTTTGACCTATTTTACCGACACATTACAACAAAATAGCACTTATTACTGGAAAGTGCGGGCGTTGAATAGTACGGACATTTCCCCGTGGTCGGACATCTGGTCGTTTACTACGGAAACTATTACAAAAATCAGTGAAAACAGTCAAAATGGTTATCAAATTTATCCAAATCCTGCTAATAATTATGTGGTTCTTAAAGTCTTAAATGAAGAAAGTCAACTTTCGATAAAAATTATGGATAGTCAAGGAAAATTGATTTACAGTATAGCAAATATTAAAGAAGAAGAAACGATAATTAATACTACTTTATGGAGTAACGGATTATACTTTATGATGATTAGAAAAAACAATGAAACAACCTCTCATTCTATAATTATAAATCACTAATTTTCAAATAGTTACAATTAAGTTTTACGTTGAATATCGGAAATATTTGTTTATTTAGAAAAAAAAACTTAACTTTGCATGCCTAATAAAAAAAAGAGTTAATATTATAAAATACTTAAAATCAATATTATATAACATTTAAAATCAAATTTTTATGAAACGAAACGTTATTATTATTGGAGCAGCCGGAAGAGATTTCCACAACTTCAATACCTATTTTAGAGGAAACAAAAATTACAATGTCGTCGCTTTTACAGCAGAACAGATTCCGGGAATTGACGGCAGACCTTATCCGAAAGAGTTAGCAGGAGAAGATTTGTATCCTAACGGAATTCCAATTTATCCCGAATCACAACTTCCTGAATTGATTAAAAAATACAACGTTGATGAATGTGTATTTGCTTATAGCGATAGACCATATCCTTACGTAATGCAAGTAAGTGCTATCGTT
>Ga0255347_1006978_pt1 | contig 11979 bp, 13 predicted proteins | sample wastewater_treat_2_FD_192479 | JGI IMG/M metagenome (GOLD analysis project Ga0255347, IMG submission 192479) | Wastewater microbial communities from Lulu Island WWTP, Vancouver, Canada - plant24 | ecosystem: Engineered > WWTP > Wastewater > Unclassified | place: Canada: Vancouver, British...
CCATAGTTATGGTTACGCATGAATCCGATGTTGCCGAGTTTTCAGACCGCAAGGTACTGTTTAAAGACGGCGAAATCATAGATGATTCACCGGTCAGAAGAAAAAAGAATATAAAGATCAGCAAGCGTAAGATGTAGGCGCCTTCCCGGGATTCAACAGGTTCCGCAGTTCCCCTGCCGTAGTGAAAAAATTATGTCTTTTTTGTTACAAAAAAATTCTTGTTTATTAAGACATAATTCACCGCATCCGATAATGTTAATGTAATCATAACGGCGGCTTAACAGCGATTCCACGGCAATGCACTGAGCAATATGCCCTATATTTGCTTAAAAAAGCAGCCTTTATCAATCGATGAGTTTTATTTCCTGGTAAACAATAATATGTAGGGGGTAAAAACATAACAGCAGGAGAATTCCGGTGAAAGAAGTTGTGGCGATAAAAAGGTTTAAAAAATTCCTTCAGGTGGAAAAGGGCCTCTCTCAGAATTCAATTTATTCTTATACATACGATTTGAAGAAATTCAGCGAATTTCTGTCACAGAAGGAAAAGGATATTCTTGACGCGACACAGGATGATATACAGCAGTTCCTGAAATATGAAAAAATAAACAAAAAGAACTCCTCAAAGACGCTTGCCAGGTCTCTTGCTGCTATACGCCAGTTCTACAATTTTATATCAGACACGGTTGATGTGCAGATTCAGAATCCCACTGAAAAAATAGAGACTCCCCATGTTGAAAAGACGCTTCCGGATTTTCTTACCGTGAATGAACTTAACCGGCTTTTCAATTCAATCTCTGAGGATGACTGCTACGAACTGCGCGATAAGACAATTTTTGAGCTGCTCTATTCAAGCGGGCTGCGCATATCAGAGGCAATCACGCTGACCACTGCCGATGTCGATTTTGAAAACGCAATAGTGAACGTGATAGGCAAGGGGAACAAACAGAGGATGGTCCCCGTAGGCAAGGAGGCTCTAAGGCTGCTTTCAAAATATATCAAAGAATCACGCAGTGCAATCATAGGGAGCAGGGAGAGTGAATACCTTTTTGTCAGCAAAAAAGGGTCGCAGCTTAACAGAAAGTCCGTATGGAGGCTTCTGAAGAACTACGTCGCGAGGACCGAGATACAGAAAAACATTACTCCGCATACGCTGCGCCATTCATTTGCCACTCACCTTATAGAGAACGGAGCGGATCTCCGGTCTGTGCAGGAACTGCTTGGCCACATGGACATATCTACCACTCAGATATACACTCACATGGCAAGGAAACAACTGCAGAAAATCCACAAAAGCTTTCACCCCAAGGGATGAGTTGGAGGGGAATATGAGATTTTCAGCAATAAAGGCGCTGCTTTTTGCCGTAGTGGCAATTACGGTATTTTCGTGTACACCATCTGAAAAGTACCTCAGGCAGAAGGGGCTCCCTTCAGGCTATGAAGATAATTTTGTAAGGGTACTGGTCTCTGTTGAGAGCAAAGCCTTCAGGATAAACTCAAAGTCAGCCCTTACTGTAAAGCAGGGTAAAACTGGCAGGCTGCTTTACGACATGAAGGGCGGCAGGCTGGTTTTTTACCCGGAAAAAATGCGCGGCATCTATATTGTTGAATCAAAAGGGGAACCTGTTTTTATTAATGGCAGGGGCTACAGGGGGAACTTTGAGCTGCACAGCGTACTGGGCAAAATACATGTCGTGAACGTGGTGAACATCGAGGAATACCTCTACAGTGTTGTTCCATCCGAGATGCCCTCATCGTGGAACATCGAAGCGCTCAAGGCGCAGGCAGTTGCATCACGCACTTATACTTATTATTATCTGCTTAAGGATGATTCAGGGAAAATTTACAATCTCGATGCTACCACAAGTTTCCAGGTTTACAAAGGCATATCCGCGGAGACTGACAGTTCGACAGCGGCGGTGCGCGCGACATCGGGAGTTATTATGACCTTTGATCACGCGCCCATACTGGCATATTTCCATTCAACCAGCGGCGGAAAAACCGCTGACGATAAATACGTATGGAAGGGAGAGGACCTGCCTTATCTGCAGGGGGTTAAGTGCACGTACAGCAAGGAATCCCCCCATTACGAATGGCAGCTTAAACTTACGGTTAATGAAATAGAAAGCGCGCTAAAGCGGAAGTATGCAATGGCTGGAAAAATCAGGGGGATATCCTTTAAAAAATATGATGACCGGGTGTACGAGGTTGTTATATCACATGGGCACGGGACGATTACAATGTCCGGTAACGAGTTCAGGATGATGATTTCACCTTCAAAACTGAAGAGCACCTGGTTCTGGTCAGAAAAAAAAGGGAGCACGTTTTATATTTCGGGCAGGGGCTGGGGCCACGGAGTGGGCATGTGCCAGTGGGGCGCGAGGGGCCGCGCGGAAGCCGGTCAGAACTACAGCCGTATACTGGCCGCGTATTATAAGGGGATTAATTTTACAAAAATATCCAATAATTATCTTGCAGATATAAAAGGGCGCGCTAATCGTGTCAACTGATGCCGCAGAAAAAACCGCCATATTCACTGCAGGATTTTATCTACCACCTGCCTGAAGAACTAATCGCCCAGGTACCTTTGCCTGGAAGGGACTCTTCGAGGCTCCTTGTCCTTGACCGCGGCAGCGGTAAATCCACACACACCATGTTCAGTTCCATTCCCGCCTACCTCAGGCCCGGTGATATACTTGTTTTTAACAACGCGCGCGTAATCAACGCCAGGATATTCTGCAGGCGTGAAAGCGGAGGCAGGGTCGAGGTCGTTCTTGCAGAGAATATCGGCCCGCTGTCATGGAATATAATATGCAACAGGACCGCAAGGCTCAGAAACGGCGACCGGCTGCGGCCTGAAGAGGATCCCTCAATCTTCCTTGAGGTGAAAGGGCGTGAAGGCGAATACCTTTTTGTTGAAACATCAGTCCCCCTTGATCCCTCGCTTCTTGAGAGGATCGGGGTGATTCCGCTCCCCCCATACATAAGGCGTGAGGCCGACAGTACGGACAGCGAGCGGTACCAGACAGTGTATGCCGCAAAAAACGGAGCAGTAGCCGCGCCTACGGCCGGGCTGCACTTTACACCCGGGATTCTGGAAAGCCTGAAGTCCGCGGGCATAACCATGGTCTTCACAACGCTCTTTGTCTCATGGGGGACCTTCAGCCCTGTGCGCGAAAACGACCTGTCTCTTCATAAAATGCATTCTGAAAAATACATACTTGACCCCGGCAGCGCGGCAGTGATAAACTCAGGAAGAAAAAGCGGCCGCAGGATTGTCGCGGTTGGCACAACCGCGCTGAGGGTTCTTGAGTCGACGTTCAGGGAGGGCGAAAACATCCCGGGCGAAGGGGCTACGGATATTTTTATATATCCCCCCTGTCAAATAGATTCGGCAGACGCGCTGCTTACAAACCTGCATACGCCCGGCTCTACGCTGCTTATGCTGGTGTGCGCCTTTGCCGGGTACGAAACTGTCATGGCCGCCTACGGCGAGGCTGTGCGTGAAGGTTACAGGTTTTTTTCGTATGGCGACGCCATGCTTATTATCTGATGAGGGTTATAAATGAAGGTACGTGATCTTGTGAGTGAGCTTAACGCTGTTTACCCCGAGTCGTTCCAGGAGAGTTACGACAACACAGGGCAGCAGGTAATATTTCCGGACAGGGATATAAGCGGAGTGTGTGTTTCGCTCGATGTCGAAATGCGTGTCATTGATGACGCGGTGAGCAAAGGCTGCAACGTGATCATCGCCCACCATCCCTTAATATTCAGGCCGTTTAAAAAAATAGTCGAAGGCGAGGCAAGGTCATCCATGCTCATAAGCCTTGTGAAGAATGAAATGTCGCTCTACGCCATGCATACCAATTATGATAAATTCATGTTCAGTTATCTTGCCGATGAGTTAGGGTTCCCCGGGAGCAGGGTGCTGTTCAGATCCGGGGATGATGACGGCGATGAGAGAGGTTTCGGATCTTTTGCCGTGGCCGACAGAGCCATCAGGTTAATTGACCTTCTGGCCAGGGTAAGGCAGGCCCTTGACCTTGAATATCTGCTATATTCAGGCGACGAGCAGATGAAGATAAAAAGTATAGCTTTTTTGAACGGTTCCGGCGGGGGATCGGTTGAGAGGGTGATACAGGCCGCACACCCCGACTGCATTATAACCGGGGATTCGGGTTATCATCACGCAAGGTATGCCATTGACAGCGGGACAGCGCTGATTGAAGCCGGGCATTTCGGCACTGAAATTATTTTCAAAAAGATGCTTGCTCAAACCATTACAGGTATTATGAAGGCTAAGGGTGAAAAAACGCCTGTCATAATCTCCGGGATGGAAAAAAATCCCTTTAAACTGTATAAATTATGAATAACGACAGAAACATAATGCTTGACCTGCAGGATCTCTGGAACTCGGTTATGAAACTTGAAGCCGAGGCTGAACGGAGCCGTAAATCAATCACGCTCTGGGAAAGCCGTCACAGGGAACTTGCCGCTGAGACCGCGAAGGCCGAGAACGACTATAAGAACATAAACTTGAAGATAAAACAGGAAGAACTTGACCTGACCTCAATCGAATCTAAAATCGAAAAATCCGAAATCAGGCGCAATATGCTCAAGTCAGAAAGGGAACTTGAAGCGCTTGATTCTGAACTCTCCAGGCTAAGAGAGGACCGTGATTCACTGGAGACATCGGTCTTTACAATGATGGAAAAATCCGATGAACTTAAAATCAGGCTTGATGAACTCAAGGCGCAACTAAATGAATCCCAAGTGCAGACTGCAAAGGATATTGAAGGCCTTAAAAACAAGATTACCGCGCTGACAGGTGAAGCGCTGACGGCGAAAAAAAAATTCAGCGAGCTCAGGGAATCACTTTCGCCCGCGGTTAAATCAAGGTTTGAAAAACTTATTGGATCAAAAGACGGTATAGCCATAGCAAAGCTGAACGGCGAGACATGCACGCACTGCAACTGTCTTGTCCCGTCGTCTGTGGCTTCAGAGCTTCAGAAAAACTCTTATGCGACCTGCACAAACTGCGGCCGTTTTCTTTACAATGGCTGATTCTGATATTACCGGAGACGCTATATGCTGCTAAGCATAGACAGGGTTTTGCGACTGCTGGCCGAAGGTAAGTCTATTGAAAAGATTTCCGAACTTGCCGATTGCGGTATCGCAGATGTTGTGGGTCTTATAGAAGAGGCCCGTGAACTGCTCAACAAGCACGAAAAATCCTCCGCCCGCAGAAAGCTGATCATCAAAAATAAAAAATCTGCCGATCAAAAAAGCCCCATCAGCGCTGATGATGAGGCTCTGCACGAGGTTATGAGAGGCGCCGAGCTTGCGGCAATACCGGTCAATGCTCTGCTTACAATGTACATACACGGCGTGTCTGATCCAGAATCGGGGAACGCCGGCATAGGCATAGTAATATTTGATCACGAAAACAGACAGGTAGGCAAGGTGAGCGATTTTGTCGGGCGCAGATCCGGGGCTGCTGCCGAATATGTTGCGTTCATCCGCGCGCTCAAACTTGCCGAGTACTTCAGCGTAAGCGAGCTTAAAATACGCACAGATTCCGGCCGCATGGTGCGCCAGTTCAGCGGCGGCCAGGAGATAAAGAATGCCGCGCTAAGAGAGCTCGCAGACCAGGCTCTGGCCATTACAGACAGAATCGGTAGTTTCAGGCTGGAACTGATCCCCCGCAGGCAGAACGACAAGGCCGATTACCTGGCCAGAAAGGGCTCGGAGAAAAGCAGATAGGCCTATGAAGTCATCATGGCAGGTTACAGACAATGATGTGACTGAAGTCCGGGCACTGGCTGATGTATGCGGAATAGACAGGCTTATAGCCTCCATACTCTACGGCAGGGGTATTCGCACCCCCCGATCGGTTTCGGATTTCCTCGAGCCCTGTGTTTCTGACCTGCATTCGCCTTTTCTTCTGAACGGCATGCACGACGCTGTCGCGCGCCTCAGGCGCGCCCTTGATTCAGGTGAAAAGATCGCAATATTCTCCGATTCCGACATTGACGGTATAACCTCACTGACAATAATCCATGATTTACTAAAAAAACTCAAATCGCCCGCGTATACACGTTACCCGCGGGACCGGGAGGGCTACGGCCTTACGCGGGAAATCGTCGATGAGTTCAGGGATAGGGGAATAACGCTTGTTATAACAGTTGACTGCGGCATCAGGGACATTGCCGAGATAGGATATGCCAGGGGCTGCGGCATAGACTTTATAGTGACCGATCATCATGAACCTGATACGGAACTTCCCGCTGCCATACTGATTAATCCAAGGCTTGAGAAAAGTTCCTATCCCTTCAGGGATCTTGCCGGCGTGGGTGTTGCCTTTAAATTTGCGCACGCCATGCTATGGAGTTACCAGTTAAGCTATAATGTGCGCTTTGTAATAATAAGTTCATCCGACGGCGGGTTTTATTATACATTCGTAAGAAACGGAATCGTCACGGTCAATGATCCGCTTGAAAATTCAAGCGTTGAATGGTTCGTGTCATCAATTCTTCTGCCGTCAGATCACGTGGTTTTAGCCGGATGCGGCGATGAAGTCAGGGAGCTTGTTTCGTCGCGCGGCCTGCCGGGTGTATCCGATCTTTTCAGGCTGGCGAATAAATTTATGAAGAAGGACTACCGGTCTCACGATGAATGCATTAAAGGGCTTGCGCCGCTCTTCAGGCTTCGCGCATTTCCGGGCGTGCGCGATCATGATATGTCGGTCAGGGTATTCCTGGAGCTTCAGTTGAGGAGCTCGGACAGGGTTTTCGGCCTTCTGCGGGAGTATATTCCCCTTGTCGCTGTCGGCACCATCGCGGACATAATGCCGGTGCGCGGCGAAAACAGGCAGATGATCAGCTACGGCATTGCGGTCCTGAACAGCGGGATGGGCCATGCGGGTTTACGCGAAATTACGGGGAGCGCGCGGGTTTCGTCCAGGTCGATCAGTTGGGATATAGCGCCCCTTCTGAACACGCCGGGCCGCATGGGGCTAACAGACCTTGCCGTGGAATTTTTTCTGACAGAAGATATTGAGCGGACAAGGGAGCTTATAGGGCAAATAAGCGAGCTTAACCGCGAACGAAAAAAAATCGTGTCCGGGACAATAGAGAAGATTAAAACAGAGAGCGCCGGCATGGAATCGGATGACGGATTTTTTTATTTCGCTGATGACAGCATTAAGGACGGCCTTGCGGGACTTATAGCAAACAGGATAGCCGATGATATAAAAAAACCGGTTATCATCATGTCAGGCCCGGACTTAAACGGACACATAAAAGGTTCAGCCAGAAGTTACGGCAGGTACAATTTTCTGAGTCACGTCGAGCCGCTTTCAGAGATGTTTGAACGGCTTGGCGGACACGCTCAGGCTTTCGGTTTTACATTTCGCAAAGAGAATATCGAGACTGTCATGCAGAGTATCGCCCGGTCAGTGGGGAAGGGTAATCCTCGCGATGACACTATACGCATTGACGCTCTGCTTGATCATTCCGCTATTGATTCACAGCTTATTGAGCGGCTTTCACTTCTTGAGCCATACGGCAGGGATAACGAGGAACCGCTTTTTCTTTCGACAAATATTTCTGTCGGTTCTTTCCAGAGGTTCGGCACTGACTTAAATCACGGCAAGTATATCATTGGTTCAAATATACAGGCAATCGGCTGGCACATGGCAGAGATTATGTATGATTTCAGCAGTTCAGGCAGGGAACTCGATATTGTTTATAAATTGGAGAATAACCGTTACCAGAACAGGCTTTACCCCAGGATGGTCATAATCGATATTGATTATTCGGATTAGACCGGCCGGCCAGATGACGATGGGGCAGGGATCAGCAGGGGGAAAATCTGCGGGTGATGCGTTTTTTTGAGCAGCGGGATGAACGAAAATAATTATTAGCCTGTGTATATAAAAAATAGTTTGACTTATTGCCATTTTCTGTTATTTTAAAAGCGGCAGACAAAAAAGCGGGTATTGCTATGAAGATTGATGTTAAAGAAAACGATGACCTTGTGCTTATCAGGGTAAAGGGCGATATTGAGGTGATGTCCGTAAAAACTTTTAAACAGATGATGTTTGAAATAGGGCATAATACTGACAAGGATATTGAAATAGATCTTTCAGATGTTAATTACATAGATTCATCAGGCATAGGTGTTCTTATAAGTCTGCTTAAGCTTCAGAAAAAGAAGGGCAAGGATCTGCGCATGGGCAAGGTCAGTTCAAAAGTTCTGAATGTCCTCAAGCTGAGTTCACTCGCTGACGTGTTTGACCTCTGATATGCATGGTCTGCGAATAGGCAATGGATTTGACGTACACAGGTTCGCTCCGGGCCGTGACCTTATACTGGGCGGAATTAAAATCGACCATCCTCTGGGCCTTGAAGGCCACTCCGACGCGGATGTACTGGTTCACTCCATAATTGATTCCTTTCTTGGCCCTTCGGGACTTGGCGACATTGGAAGGCTTTTCCCGGACACGGACCCGGCGTATAAGGATATCAGCAGCATCTATCTTCTTGGGCAGGTTTACACCATGCTCAGGGAGAACGGTTTTATGGTGGTCAACACTGATTCAATAGTTATCTGCGAAAAACCAAAAATTTCCATATACGCGGATATGATCAGACATAGCATCAGCAGCGCAATGAATAACGAGGTCCCGGTTGACGCGATCAGCGTAAAGGGAAAAACCACTGAAAGACTCGGTTTCACCGGAAGGGGCGAGGGGATAGCTGTTTATACTGTTACGCTGCTTTCGCGTGAGTAGTGCGCAGCCCGCTGCAATGTAAAATCAGGCTGCGCCCCCGGCGATTAACATTTACTGCTCATTCTATTTTATAGCCTGCGCGAAATTTTTTCCGAACTCAATGCACTGTTTGACCGCTTCGCTGTCCGGATTCCACAGCACTCTTAACCCGTCATTGACAAGTTCAAATCCGGCATTTTTTACCAGTTCATTAAGCATTTTGACCGATTCGCCGCTCCAGCCATAGCTTCCGAAACACGCAGCCTTTTTATTTTTGAACGCGAGGCCTCTGACCTCTTCGAGCATTGCCGCGAGTGAAGTGAGTATGCCTCTGTTCACGGTTGGTGAACCGGCCAGTATGGCTTTCGATTTGAAGATTTCGGTGATTACGTCATTCTTGTCGCTCTTTGAGAGGTTGAGCATCTTGATGTTCACGGTGTTATCGGATTCCCTGATCCCCTGGATAATGTACTCTGCCATCTGCCGTGTGCTCTCCCACATTGTATCATAGATAATGGTGATCTGGTTTTCTTTGTAGTTGTCAGCCCATTCGAGGTATTTTTTTATTATCTGTGCGGGATTGTCACGCCAGATTATACCGTGGCTTGTGCAGATATAATCCAGCGGCAGATTAAGGGCGAGCACCTCGTTGATTTTTTTTGTCACTAAATTGCTGAACGGGACAAGGATGTTGGCATAATACTTTATGGCTTCAGCCCAGAGATCATTCTGGTCAACAAGGTCATTGAACATTAAGTCTGACGCGTAGTGCTGGCCGAAGGCGTCGTTACTGAAAAGGATATTGTCCCCGGTTAAATAGCACATCATGCTGTCGGGCCAGTGCAGCATTGTGGCTTCGATGAAAACAAGCTCCTTTGATCCTAAGCTGAGTCTATCCCCTGTTTTGACAATTTTAAAATTCCAGTCCTGGTGGTATTGCCCCTTTAGTGACCTGACACCGTTTGCGGTGCAGTAGACCGGCGTGTCCGGTATAAGCCTCATCAGCTCGGGGAGGGAGCCGCTATGGTCAACCTCTCCGTGGTTTGCGATCACGAAGTCAATTTTTTTAAGGTCTATTTCACTCTGCAGATTTTCGACATATTCCTTCGCAAAGGGTTTCCACGCGGTGTCAATCAATGCGACCTTATCCTCTTTTATAAGATAGGAGTTATAAGATGACCCCCTGTGCGTTGAGAGTTCATCTCCGTGAAATTTGCGCAGTTCCCAGTCGATCTTTCCGACCCAGTATACATTGTTTTTTACATGGAAATTCATTATTTGCACCTCTGTTATATTTGTTTTAGCCTGTAATCAGGTGAAGCATTAGAGTCTGTAATTGCCTGGATGTTAATCTCTTTGCATAAATTAATACTGCTAAGGGTCATTTTTTATAAGGATAATTACCGGCAATATAATTAAATTATGCTTTTATCAGCCATTCCTTCCATAGCTCAGGGGTATAACCCACGGATGATTTTGTTCCGTACCGCACCACAGGTGTTTTAAAAAGCGCGGCATCGGCAAGCAGTTCCTCTTCGATATCATGCCTTATGTACCTGAGATTTCTTTTTTCATAGGCTTTGCTGTTTTTGTCTATCAGCTCTTCAGGCGGAATGCTCCTCGTGATGTTTTTCAGTTCACCCCTGCTCATTGCTTTTTCAGCAAGGTCTACGAGGTGTACCTGAATGTTTCTCTCTTTGAAAAACCTGACAGCTTTAGCTGTATCTTTGCATTTTTTAGTTCCGAAAATCTGTATCATACCGCCAGCTCCAATAAATAGTATAACATTTTTTTTATCTTATTTGCTAATATCTGTTTTAATCGCTGATAATCCTTATTTAGATTATTTTTTTGATCTACCTTTTAAATACAGTCTCACTATTTCTACAAGGAAACGCTGCACGAGCATATTTTTTATTAAAGCGGCGCTAATGTGTTAAATCATAAAAAGGTGATTCTATAATTATCTTGTTTTTTTCAATATATTTATAAAAATCTATTATTGTAACATTATCAATCATTGTATCAAGTACAATCAACGAAATATAAATAGAAAAAAATTTTTGGCCGCTCCTTTTTGCGATGTCCTGTCGCGGATTGGCAGTGCGGTCACGATGACCGCCTGTTCTGGATTTTTACATTTTATTACAGTTAATTCCTTAACTATTTTATAGCAAAAAAATGCTCTATTTTTCATCAGCTTTGTCGGCGGAGGGGATTAAAATCATCGTACCGCACTGATAAACAATATTTAACCGCATAACAAATATTTATTGCATTATTTCAGTGTATATATTATATATGTAATGCTGTCTTTGAAATATCATTTAGGAGGTTCTCCATGAAGCGGTATTCTTATCTGGCAGTTATTATATACTTAGCAACTATTTCCATACTAATAATATCCACGACTTCATGCACATCTGGAATTGATTCTGATTATGCCGCAGAAACTAAAATCTGCGTAGATGGTTTTCTTTGCGACACAAATAATGCAGGCGCTGAAAATGTTGATATTGATTACGAAATGTCAGAAACAGCAGTAGGCCCTGGCTCTGGCGCTATTATACGAGTGGGAGACAATGTATGTGTAACAGTACCACAGAATGGATTTACTGAAAAGAGCGAGATTTCTGTTATACATGGTTTTACAGATGAAAAGATTGGTTACAGCATATATGCGGCACAACTGCCAATGAAACCGCTATGACTGTAACAGCGGGCACAATAACAGTGCGCAGGTATAGCGCAAACGGAGGTATGGAGAGTATAAATAAATTGAGCATATATGACGGCATATTCTACTGCGAAGGTATTTTTACGGACAGCGGCGGAAAGCTCAATCTATATGGCTCAACCACAGGCAGGTTCTTCAGGGATGGCATGAACGCGGTGATGCTGGACTGGTTTTATGCCAGGCTGGAATATTAGATCGTGGAGGTTAACTATGAAAAAAACAGCGGCTATATTGATTATGTTTGCTGCTTTAACAGCAACATGCTGCCATCTCTTTGACGAGGAGGTTGTCAACATCAGGGTCTATGGCCATGTAAAGGACAAACTCACCAATGATCCGCTTGAGGGATGCAGTATCTATATTAACAATGGCTACATTGATGAGGATGACGAGTACGCGGCTTCAACAGATGCTGCCGGGTACTATGAATTTAACAGGGATGTGTGGAAACACTACTCAACGGAAATTAG
>Ga0255347_1006982_pt1 | contig 11974 bp, 18 predicted proteins | sample wastewater_treat_2_FD_192479 | JGI IMG/M metagenome (GOLD analysis project Ga0255347, IMG submission 192479) | Wastewater microbial communities from Lulu Island WWTP, Vancouver, Canada - plant24 | ecosystem: Engineered > WWTP > Wastewater > Unclassified | place: Canada: Vancouver, British...
TTAAATTTTATCGTGACCCTAACTATCCAAAAGGTGAATTATTAATAGGATATAAAGGACCAGGTGCTCTTGATACTGGATATGTGCATTGCCCATATTTACCAATCACAGCAACACCAACGATTATAAATCAAGAAACTGGTGACCCAAGTAAAATCTTCTATACACGTTATGGAAAAACTTTCTATGACAAATATAAAGATGATTTTGGAACAACTACTATAAGACCTAAGAACTTAATATTAATGGGTGAATATCAATACGCAAGATTAATATTAAAGAATTTCCCAACTATTTTTCAATAAAAAATAGTTTAGAATAATTTATGTAAAATATAAAAGGAAAGAAGAAATTCTTTCCTTTTTTTATTTATTGTTTTTTATTATATATTCTTAAAATATAATTATAAAATATTATTTAATTTAAGGTATATAATGAAACAATTAATAGAAATATATAAATCATGTATTATTAATCAAGATGATATAAATAATTATTTTGAGGCAGTAAACCGTAGAAAAGAAATAAAATTAGAAAATATAGATAGTATAATTAAACGTGAATCTAAAAAACATGGTAAAAAATCTATAGAATATCAAGTAATTCAAGAACTTAAAAATAAAAAATTAAATGATATAGCTATATATGTTGGTATAGCATTAAGTAAAATTATGCAAAAACCTAAATGGAATATAGAAGATATAACAAATCTTTTTAATTCAAAACAATTTATAAGTAAAAAATTTATACCTATATTAGATAAAGTTATTAAGAAAAAAGTAAGTGAAGAAGAACTTAAAAAAATAGCATTAGAAATTAAAAATGATATATTAAATAATGAAAAAGAAACATTAGACCAAATAAGAAATACATTAAATTCAATGTCTACAAAGAAAAAAATTACATTAGCTCATGAATTAAAAAAGGATGATATAATAAAAACAAAAAATGTAATTATTGATACTATTAATATATTATCTAAATTAATGCCAGATGATTTTAAAATAGAGAATATATTAAATTATTCTACTAATTCGTCTCAACCAATATATAATTTTATTAATCAATTGGTTTTAGGTGGACAAACATCTTTATTAAATGAAATAGAAATAGCTATTACAGAATTAAATAATTTAATAAATACCAATCCAGAATATAAAAATAAATTAATTAAATATATTATACGATTAAAAAACAACAAAGCGCAATTAGAAAGAATACATAGTTTAAATATATTATGGCCAGAGTTAGATGTAAATATTAATTCTATAAATGATTTAGAAAAATATTTTAATAAAATAGAAAGTGATCGTGGAAGAGGACAAAAGGTTATTAATACATATAAAATGAAAATTAAAAAACCAAAAACTGTGGATAAAATAGAAGAAGAATTTACATATAAAAGTTTTAAACAATTTTTGAGAAAAATTGCAAAACAATTTGTTCATGATAATGATGTTAAAACTTTTGATGGAAAAGAATTAACACAAGCACTTGATAAGGTTTCTGAAAAAATATTAAAAGAAATGAAAAATGTTAAACAATTTTTAAAACAAGATAGTTATGATCCTCAAAGTGAATTAACAGGATTATTAGCTAAAGAAATTAAAAGTGGTAATTTTGAAAGAGGAAGACCAACTAAGGAATAATAATTATGTATATATCACAGAATGTAAATTCAACAATATATCAAAATAGATTTGAAAATATTAAAAATTATATTTTGTATAATTTAGGTTATCCAGTCATAAGAGTGGAATTAACTGAACAACATTTATTATTATCAATAATTGAAGCTGTTGGATTATTTTATAAAAATGCTGCAATGGCTTATGGTTACAGAGTTGTTCCGGTTGAAGATGATAATATGGTTTCGATTCCAGAAGATATAAATAAAGAAAGAATAGTTGATATTGTTTTTCCATTAGGGGTTTTAGATACTTTTCAAAGAAGTATTGCTGGTGGTGGTGGTATTACAGATGATACTGGTATGTATGCTATTACTACACATGAATATGGACAATTATTAGAAAATTTCGATATGGTTAGTTGGTATTTATATCAACAAAGATTAGAAGATTTTAAAAAATTAGCTTCATATGATTTTGGATGGGAAATTTTAAATAATAAAATTGTTTTATATCCTGTTAGAAGATTAATTCCTCATGTTGGAATTGTTTTTCAACAATTACCAACAGATCAAGAATTAGATAATGAACAATGGATTAAAGATTGGGCATATGCAAGAGCAAAACATATATTAGGCACTATAAGAAGTAAACTAAGTGCTTATAATGCAGCTGGAATGAATATAGCTCCTGATGGTGATGCATTAAAATCAGAAGCAAAAGAAGAAATGACTACATTAAAAGAAGAATTAATGAGATTACAAAGACCTATGCCTTTTATGCAAGTTTAATTTTTTAAGGTGAAATATGAAAAGTATTTTAGAAGATATTTTAAGTTTACATCCAAATATAAATGATTATATAAATGAAGCACAAAAAACTAGTCAACAATATGATGAATTAGTTAATTCTTTATATGGATATAATGAAGCTAGTAAAGCTCAACAACAAAGAGAAGAAAAAGCGAAAAAACAAACTTTAAAAGCAAAAGAAAAAGAAGCTAAAGCAACAGAAGGTGCTGCTAAATTTTTAACTGGTAAAAGTTGGGAAGAACTTAAAAATAGAGCTTTAGCTGATGATTCAAAAGTAGTTAGTCCGCAAAAAAAAGCAAAATTTAAAGCAAAAAAAGAAAAAGCAATAAAGCAAGCTGCAGATCATTATGATTTAAATGCCGCAGAACAACAACAATTAAAAAAAGCTGTTAATGATCCATCAAATCTTAAAGATCCTATAGAATTAGCAAAAAATCTTGCAACCAATAAAAATATTCCTTTAGGTAAAAGAACATATAAACGTAATATTGATAATGAAAAACAAATTCAAAAAGAAGTAGAAAATATAAAAAATAATCCTCAGGGAGGACCAAAAATAGATATTTTCAACAAACTTTATTTTCAAAAAATATTAGAAATGATTAGTAATGGTGAAATTAATAATTTAAAAACTAAATCATTAGAAAATGCTTTTGATTCTTTAAAAGAAGATGAAAAGAAAAAAAATATTTTTTTTGATAAGATAAGAACAAAATATAAAAATGTTAAAGATGAACAATTAAATAATATTTGGAATCAAATTACTAATGAAAAAAATGATTTAAAATTTATAGCAAAATTTATTGCTATGCCTGATAATGAAATAGAAAAAATGTTTGTTGATACAGATGAAGATCTTTTAAACAAAGTAAATAGTAAGATGAATAATTTTAAAGATGAATTTATAAATACATTTAAAATTAATGATTCTGAAAATTTTGAAAGATTATTTAATAATATTATAAGTGATGTTAATGAAAGACAAGAAAATAAAAATATTGAATTAAAAGACATTCTTCAGGTATTAGAATCTGAAAATAATGGTATAATTTTTCAAAGTATTTATAAAACATTAAAGAATGCTGCACCACAACTCGATAATAATTTAAATAAAATAATTAATCAATATGGTTATGTTAATTCAAATGAACAAAATAAAATACTTGATGCCAGACAAGAAGTTATATGGTTATTTTTATTATGGACTACAATTAGTATAATTAATGGTTGTATTAATTATATGACACCAGAAGAAAAAGCAAAAAATAAAGCTAAAAAAACAAATAAAAATATATTTGATGATTATATAAATATTTCTATAAATCAACAAGAATTATATTTTGAGGGACCGATAAATTGGTTAAAAGCAATTTATAAAAAATATTATAAAATATTATCTTTTAAAGATTTGGTTAATAATTATGAGGTTTTTACAAATTATTTAAAAAATATATTTACTAATAATGAAAATTTAAATAATGTTATACAAACATTATCATCAAGAATAACTAATTCAAATTTCGATTTAATTGATTTAAATGGTATTTTAGAATATGGAATTGATGTTAATAATTTACCATCTATATTAACAAAAGTAAATACATTTTTAACTAATAATACTTGGATACAAGGTAACATTTTAAGAATTATTAATTCTTATGGTATTAAAAAAACAACAGGAACTAAAATAGGTGAAGCAATAGGAAGTGCATTAAAAGGTGTTAAAGATGTTGCTAATACTGTTAAAACTGGCGGTGAAAAAACAGGTAATCCAATGCAAATAAAACAAAATAATTTAGAGAATAAATAAATGTATAGACCAATAGCAGCAAAAATATATGAACCAAATAACCCAGAATATTCATTAGTTGATGCAATGACTAGTGAATTATTTGAATTATTTTCTCCAGAAATAAAATGGTGGAATTTAAATATAACTACCACACAAAGTAATTTAGATTCATTAGATCAATTATATGGAGAAGAAGGTGATAATAAATTAGCTTTTAATGGTCCTTTTAATGTTTATGGACGTGTTGAAACAAATCCTATTTTAAAAGAATTAAGTAGATTAGGACATTTAGAAATACGTGAGATAGATTTTTATGTAAATATTGCTGCAATGAATAACTATTTAGAAAATTCAATACCTAGAGAAGGTGATATTTTTAGATTAACTTATTTAGGTAACGATCCAAAAGTTGATCGCAAGTTTTTCTTTTATGTTGTAAATAATATTATAGAGGTTGATTTATATAATTGTAGATATGTTAATTATCAAATAGCAGCAGAACAAACAACCTTAAATAATGTTCCAGATATAATTAAAAATTATAGTGAAAGTGATTAGAAAAATGTAATATATTTTATAAATATAAAATAGAAATTTATATTAAAATTTAGGAGAAAAAAATGAGTAAAAATAAGTTTACGGAAAAAGTTGATAAGTTTTATTTAGAAGAGCTTGGAAAATTACTTGATCGTCAAAATAAATCAAAACGTGTTATTAACGAAGAAGGATTAGATGATGAAGAAACTAATAATACTGTTGTTGATGATGAAGCACCTGAAGAAATTGAGGATATGAATTCAGAAGAAAAAGATCCAAGTGAAGAGGCTGATGAGATTTTAAGTGAAGTAGATATTAACAGTATATCTAATGAAGGTAAATTAGAACTTATTGCTGCTATTATTGATAGCGCTCAACAAACATCTGAAACTGATGATGAATTTTCTGATTTTATGAATGCAATTTTAGATAAAGTAAATGAATTTCAATATGAAGAAGAATCTGAAGAAGCGGAAGAAGATATGATGTCTGATGAAGAAACATCAGATGATGATATGGTTGTTGACGAGCCAGCCGACGAAGAAGAAAACGTTTAATAATGATAAATTTAAAATATTATTTAGAACAAATTGATAATGAGGATAGTAAACAAACTATCCTCAATCAAATAAATAATATCACAATTCAAATAGAAAAATTTGATATTAAGTTTAAAGCTTTTAAAGCATCTTTTGGTTCTATTACAAGTGAACAAGAAAAATTTTATCAAGAAGCTAATGAAAAATTAATTCAATTAACAAATTCTATTATTGAATTACAGTATAATATTAATAGTAAAATAAAGTAAAATGAAATTTATATATTATTTAGAAAAAATAGATGAAAATAAATTAAAAGAATTAGATTTTGAAATTTCTGATGATATTTTATTATCATTAAAAAATAATATATTGGATGCTTTTAAAAAATTTTCAACAGAAAATAAAAACATAGATGATCAAGTATTTTATAATAAACTTTTCCCTTTATTACGTGGAGAATTAGAAAGATGAAAGAACATGATAACATATTTGATCAATATCAAGATTATGTTTTAGATAATATAGAAAATATTACAAAACAATATACTAATAATATTTATAATAAATATAAGAAATCATTAGAGCAAATTGTTATTCATAATAATGAAAATAAATCTTTATCAATTTTAGCAAAAATTCCAACACAGTTAGATATTAAAATTAATAAAAACAATGAAACAAAAATAGTAAATATTGATATTTCTACATCTAAAAAAATATATTCAAAGATATTAATAGGTCAATGGAAAGGAATTTTAAATGTTGCAAGACGACCAGAAATTTTAAACTTTTTTAAAATTGATAAAAAATTACATGGAAATCAAAAAGATTTTGTTGGTAAATATATGATGAAACCAACAAACAAAGACATCCAAATAAAAAATGAATTATTAAATAAATTAGGAAGTATAAAATAAAAAAATTTGATTATTATTTAGAAACTATATAAAAAAGAAATCCTATGGTTAAAGAGATTATTAAAAAAATAAAACAAATGCTTACAGATAAACTTCGTAAAATAGTTTATAAAGTTGAAGATGTTTTAAATCATAAAGGAAATTATGATTTAAATATGATTTAAATTCTGAAATTATAAACACAATGAAAGAATTAGAAATAAACATTGATAAAATTACAAATCAAAATTCAATAAGAAAAATTTGTAATACAATTTTGGATGAATTTGAAAGACGAATTGAAAAAGAAAATTTATATAATTAAAATATTATATTAAGAGGAAATAATGAAAACATTTAATGAATATTTAAAACAAATTTATTATATAGAAGAAAATCCAACACTTGGTAGTTTAGAAATAGAAAGTGTTAAACAAGAAATAAAAAAACAAGGTGAAAAAATAACTAATAATCTTGTTTATATTCCATTTTATAAATTTATTGATATTTTAAAACAAAAAGCGAAATTACATAATATTTTGGCAAAACAATTATCCAAAAAAATAATTGAAGAATATCATAGAAAAGCAAATAAAAGTATTCAAGAATATAAAGAAAAAGGAATTAATTCATATTTTTTTACAATACCATCTGAACAATTTGCACATACAATGGCATTGCAACAATTATGGGAAAAATTAGGAAACACAATTTTCTTTTCTGTGTATAAAGAAAATACTACATCTCAAGCAGAAGTAGATTTCTTTTTAGAAAAAAGAAAAGTTATACAAAAAGCATTAAACAATAATAATATTGAAATTATTGTTGGTGAAATAGTAAGTTAATGTAGGGATAATAAAATGAAAAATTTTGATTATTATTTAGAACAAATAGAAATAACTAAAACAGAAACAAAAACAATTAATTCTAAAGATGTATTAAATCCTCCAAATATAAAAGATAGTGGATCTGCTGGGGATATATCTGAATATGAATTTAAAATTAATAGTATTGATACAGAAAATAATAAAATTATTATTCAGAACATTAAAACTAATAAATTAAAAGCAATTGATTTATGTGATAGTATGAAAGATTTAAAAGAAGGCGAAATTATTACAGAAAGAAAAGAAGATGATACATATGTTTATGCTCCATATAAATTTATAGATCCAAAAACAGTAAGTGAAATTAATGAAGCAGATGAAAAATACAAACAAAACCCCAATGATATTTCAAATAGATTAAATAGAATTGCAAACATTAATGGTTTAGAACATATTAAAGATCTTGCTAAAATTGTTAATAAAGCAAAAAATATGAATGATCCATATAATTATTTAACTGATGAAATGCTTAAATATTTTAAAGATCCTGACGAGGCTGAAAAAGCTGCGAATAAAATTATAAAAGCAATCAAAAAATAATATGAATAAATTATATAAGTATTTAGAAATGATAGACGAACGTAGACCAGAAAAATTTCAGCGTAAATATAGAGATGATGGTAGAGGTAGAAGTTGATTTTAACGGATTAGAAATAGAGGTAATATAAATGAAGTTCGGAAAATATTTAAAAAAAAGATATAATGAAGATTTGGCACCAAATCAAGTTGAAATTATTGGCACACAAGATAATGGTATTAACGTACAAGGTTCAATAGGCGGAACTAATATTCAACAATTAATTCAACAATTTATGAATAAATTACCAGCAGATAAAAAAAATGGCCCCAATGTTAAAGCTATGTTTATTACATGGTTACAAAAAAATCATCCTGATGTTTGGCAAACTATTGAATCTAAGGGTGGTTTTGACAAACTACTTGGTAATAAATTTCCTCCAGCTGATATAATTATTAGTGGTACAGATACCAAAAAAGGAATAGAAATTAATCCAGATAAATAATTAGGAGATAAAAATGAGTAAAAAATTTAATAAATATTTAGAAGATTTATATAAATATGATGAAATGAGTATAACTAATTTAACATTTTTAAGTGCTAATCCACTTATTAATGCGGTTAATAAATTAGATAAAACTCTTGATAATTTTAAATCAATTATGAGTGGTGAAGATACTGTTGATGGTGTTGTTAAACAAAGTGAAAAATTTAAATCTGAGTTTAAAAATATAATTGAAGATATTAAACAAACCACAAAAGATTTTGATAAATTTGTTAATTCTATTTTAGATAAAGAAATTAGAAAATTACAAAATAGAAAAGAAGATGATAAAGAAGATTAAAATAGGGTGGTATAATACTTTATGGCTGTAATAAATCCTATTTATCAATATTATTATTTTGGAATTTATTCTTTAGAAATGGGTAAATTCCTTAAAGATATATTTAGTGGTTTTCGATTAACTCCTACTGGAGATATTATAAATTCACAAGTTTTTTTTGGTGTTCCATCTGCAGCATTTAAATTTTATCAAGAAAAATTTAATGGTCAAGTATTATTACCAATGGTTAATTTTTATGTAACAGATACAATTCGAAAACCACAATTTGAACGTCCTAATATTAGATTATGGTCAAAAGAAACATATAATCCAACTGAACAAAAATATGAATTTACAAAAGCTCCAATGCATTTTGATATAAATTATTCTATAAATATATGGAATAATACAATGCGTGAAAGAGATTATATGTTACATAATTTAAATACAAAATTTACACAAGGTGGAACATCATTAATTTATTATCCAGATTACGATAATTATCCAGATGTATTTTTAACTATGCCAATATTTATTGATGGTAATTTTAATGATGAAACAGAAATAGAAGGTTTGGATGTAAAAGAAACAAGAGATAGAATAAAAACATCTTTTACCTTAAGATGTAATGCTTTGTTACCTTATAAAGCATATGTGCCAAATAATTTTGATGGTATGCCTATAGAATATATCGATTTTGAATCTTATATTAATAATTATTTATTTACACAAGGAAATATAATAGAAAAAACAAAAACATTAGTAAATTCATTTCATAAATCTGCAAGACCAGAAACTGCTTTAATAATATTATCTAACCCAGATATTAATGTATAAGTTTTACGTTTTTTATATATTTTTTCCTTTAAAATCTTTAATATATTAATATAAATATTTTTTAGAGGGTAAAATAATGAGATTTAAAATAAATAATAAAAAATATAATCCAATAAAAACAATTTTTTGTGGAGAATCGTTTGTAATTCCACCAAAAAATCATACTGTAATATTAGAATCAAATGAAATTCCTGAGCATTTTTTAATATTACAAAAAAATAATAAAATTAATATTGAAATTATAAGTAAATAATTTTTATAAGGAGAATTAAAAATGTCAGAAACTGTAAATGATATACTTGGTAAAGGTTTTAAATACGAACAAAGAATAGAAATTGAAAATATAGTTGAAAAATTAAATGGAACAATAGCTGCTTTTGTTGGTGGAGCAAATTGGGGACCTGTAGGAGAACCAACTCTTATTGAAAAAAGTTTTTCAACAAAATTTGGAACACCTATAGATTATTATGATTACAGTGATTCATCTGGATTATCATGTGAATACCACTTAAATTATTCACCAATAGCATGGTTTATAAGAGTAACAAATGGTAAAGATACAAAAGCAACAAAAGTTATAACTAAACAAGCTGAGGCTGCAAAAGTTGCTGGTAATGTAATAGTTGCAAATAGAAGTTTTATGATTAATGCAACAGATAGAAATGAAAATCAATTACAAAATAACTTACTAGCTATAAATATTAATGGAACAGTTATTCCTGTAACATTATCACAAACACCTTCTGTACCTTCACAATTAGGTAATTCATTAGCAAGTGTTGTTTATGGTACTACATCTTCATGGAATTATAATATAGGAGAAATTATAGATTTTGAAATAGATGGAAATCATTTTACACATGTTGTTGCTGCCGGAATAATTGGAACAACAGAATATTTTACAAATATAGCAGATAAAGCTGTTGGTACTTTATCTACTCAAGATACAAGACTTTATGAAGAAAGATGGATTGATGCATGTAAGGAATTTATATTTACTCCTGCCGGATTATCAACAATAACACAAGCATCTATAATTAGCGCTACATTAAATAAGGTAATGTTAACTTCTATTGAAGCTGGTGTAGATTCTAAGATAAAAATATTTTCTATACCTAGAATTTTTAATGCAACTCCTGCAAATCCAATTATAGTAACTGGTGTAAATACACCTATTGCATCAATTGTGACTGCAATTAATTCAAGATTAGGAACTGTTGCAACATCATATATATCTGGAATAACTGGATTTTTAGAAATTATTACTAATGAAACTGGAAATTCTAAATCTATATTAATAGCTGATACTACTCCTGCAACTGCTTCTGCATATTCATTACTTGGATTATCAACAATGGCAACAGCTAATACAGGTAAAAATGCAGTTAATAATGCAGGAACATTTTTAGCTAAATATACTGGAACAGAAGGAAACAAAATATATGCAGAAAAAATAAGAACACAAGATGGTTATTCTTTAACATTATATTTTGGTAATCAAATAATTGGTAATTATTTTAATTATAGTTATGACACATCATTACCAACTTATTTAGGAACATTAATAGCTAATGATCCTATTGTTTCAAATATTGTAGAGTTTACAGCAGATGTAATTCCAGGTTCTACTTTTATTTATGAGTTACCATATGGTGTTATTGAATTATCTGGTGGTGATTCTGGAACACACGAAGGAACTGTAGGAATATCAGACGCAAAATATATAGAAGCATTAGAAATGTATAAAAATGTTGATCTTTATAATATAGATACTTTAGCTGTATCGGGAAATGTTTCTGAAGCTGTTCATGATAAAATACAAGAAGTATGTGAACAAAGAATGGATTGTTTTGGAATTATAGATCCACCAGAAGATGTAGCTGGAATAGATGGAAGTATATATTCAATGATTAATTGGCATAATGGATTACTTCCAAGTTTACGTACTAAAAAATTAGATAGTATGTATTTAGCAACTTATTATCCATGGATATTATTAAATGTATCTTATAATACAACTAATCCTAGACAATGGCATGCACCAACTGTTCGTACTGTTGGAATGATTTCTCAAAACGATAAATTATCTGGTCATAAATTTGCAGCACCAGCTGGACCTCGTTCTGAAATGACATCAATTGAAGCATTAGCTGCATATTTAAGAGAAGATGATAAAGCTAGATTATATGCTGATGAATTAGGTAATTCGATTAATCCTATCGTATATACAACAACTCGTGGATTTTTTGTGGATGGACAAAAAAATTCAAGAAGAGATTTTGATGCATTAAGTAGATTAAATGTATTAAGAACAGCTTTATATATTAAGAAAAAAGTATATTCTATAGCACCGGATTTTTTCTGGCAACCATTAACTAATGCAACTAGAGAAGAAATGAAATCTGTTTTAACAACAATGATGAATGAATTAGTTGAAAGAAAAGCAATTAAAGAAGGATTTACTGTAACATGCGATTCAAGTAATAACTCAGAGGCTGTTGAAGCAAAAAGAGGAATAATTGCTTCTATAGAATGGGAACCAGTTGGAAGTATTGAAAAGATTAAGATTATTTCAACTATTAAAGATAAACGTGTAGTTACGACTACTATAGGATAAAAAAAATAATATTTTTACAAATATATATAAAATATTATTATATTAATAAATGGAGATTAATAAAATATGGCTGGTAATATATTTC
>Ga0255347_1006992_pt1 | contig 11959 bp, 11 predicted proteins | sample wastewater_treat_2_FD_192479 | JGI IMG/M metagenome (GOLD analysis project Ga0255347, IMG submission 192479) | Wastewater microbial communities from Lulu Island WWTP, Vancouver, Canada - plant24 | ecosystem: Engineered > WWTP > Wastewater > Unclassified | place: Canada: Vancouver, British...
CGGGATCCAGGGGGAGTTCTACGACCTGATCAACCGCATCACCAGGGGCAATGGCGAGGTACGTATTCTCAATCAAGTATATTAACAGAGAGGACAGAGTATAAGAGACAGATATCCGGGGCAGGTTCAATGGCACGGAAAACGCAGAAGGCAAAGGGAAGAGTTTCGGGAAGCGCCGGGCGTTTTGGCCCGAGATACGGCAGGTTCGTCCGCAAACGCGTGAAGGAGACCGAGAAAGTCTCCCGGGCGGCACACCGCTGCCCGAAATGTGACACAGTTGCCGTACGGAGGGAGGGGACCGGTATCTGGAGCTGCAGGAAGTGCGGGTTCCGGTTTGCCGGTGGTGCATACCAGCCCCAGACACCGCAGCTCCGCATCGCACTGCGCACGATCGACCGCGCTTTAGGCAAGGAGGTCTGATCGGGCGTGGCAGGGTCATACAAGTGTGCCCGCTGCAAGGCCAGGGTCGAGATTGATGTAAATATCCGGTGCCCCTATTGCGGGCACCGGATCCTTTTCAAGGAACGGGGTGCCGCAACCAAAGAAATCCGTGCCCGATGATCGTCACCACGTCACGAAAACCTGCCCCTGAACTCCGATCGCTTGCCAAGGATTTTGCTGCCGCAGCAGGGTGCTCATACGTCCTGCGGGGGAAGATGGGCCTTCCCGAGATAGACACCATAGACCCTGTTTCTTTTATCTTCTCCGCGCGTGGAAAGGAATTCTCGCTCCGGGTTTCGGATCATGGCCTGACCGTTGAAGAGATCAGGATCCCGTCCTGGAGCGTTGAAGAGCGGCCCGGAGAACGCCTTCCGGGAATCCAGGTCGATGACCTACCTCTTTATGAGCGGCTCGCCCCATATATACCGGTGAAATTGTCGGGATCAGGTGGAGGAGGGTGCCTCTTTGATGGCACCCGGAAACGCCGTTACCTGCTCCGGCTGATGATCCATGAGGCATGAGGCGGTCTTCCGGTTCAGGTCGGACCAGGCCGGAGCGATCTTTGGGGCGGTCAGTCCCGAGATGGAGGCCGAAGTCAATACCCGTTCCAGCGCCGAATGCCTGATGGACGGTCCGGACACCCTGGTACTGAAGGTCCATGCAGAGGATATTGCGGCGCTCCGGGCCTCGCTTAACATGTGGCTCCGGCTGATTTCCGTGGCCAGGGAGATGCAGGATCTCGTCATCAACAAGGAGATAAGTCCATGAGCAGTGCACTGTCACCCAAAGTCCAGAACCAGATTGCCATGCTGCAGCAGATGCAGCAGCAGATGCAGACCATCGCTGCCCAGAAGGCACAGTATGAAATGGCTGTCCGCGAGGCGAAGCGGGCCACAGAGGAACTCCACGATGTACCGGACGACGCCCCGGTCTTCATGAGCGTGGGCACGGTCATGATGGAGAAGAAAAAGGAGGACGTGCTCAAGAACCTGACCGATAAGATCGAGACGCTCGAGCTCCGGATCAAGTCCCTCGAGAAACAGGAGGGAATGCTCTCAGGAAAATTCGAGCAGCTCCAGTCTCAGATCAAGCAGGCGCTTGAAGGGAAAGCCCAGGGCGCCTCCTGAAAAATGACATGAATTCAGGGACACGGGCAAAAAGGATGCAGATGCCGGTGGCATTCCGGCACGAAAACCGCATCCGCGGTTTTCACCCGGAAGGCATGTGACCAAAAGGTATCATTGGCGTTTCATATAAAATCGTATAAAAAATTATTCGGTTTTCTCTGCCGGACTGATCCGCTGCAGGAGGTTTAAAGCATTGATCATCGCCTCGGTAGATGCGAGCACGATATCATCTCCAGACCCACTTGCCGAGAAGATGCGGCCCTGTTCATCTTCAACCGAGATGTTCACGTGGCCGATGGCATCTGAGCCGCCGGAGATGGCCTCGATGTTGAACTCCCTGAGGTGTACCCGTGCCGGGACGATGCCCAGGATTGCACGGAGCGCCGCGTCGACGGGACCGTTCCCGGTACTGCTCGAGACCTGTTCTTTCCCATAGTAGAGGGCTTTCACGCTCGCTGTGGGAATCACGTGGTTCCCGGTCATGATGGCGATATCCTGAAGCTCGATTGCCCGGGTTCCATTGCCGACGCCCATCACGCTCTCAGCGACTTCATACAGGTCGGCATCGGTCACCTTCTTACCCTTCGTCGAGATGAACTTGATCTTTTCGACAATCCGGTCGAGCTGGGATTCACTCGGGTTGAGATGGACATCGGCCAGCATCTGGCGCACGGCGTGCCTTCCGACATGTTTGCCGAGCGTAAGCTTTCTCCGGTGACCGACCATCTCCGGGGTCATGATGCCGGGCTCGAAGGTGGAAGAGCAGGCGATAACGCCGTGAGAGTGGATACCGCTCTCGTGAGAGAAGGCATTGTCGCCAATAACCGGCTGGGTGATTGGGATGGGAACGCCCGAGTATCGCGAAATCAGCCGGGATGTCTCGAAGAGGTGCCCGGTCCTGATGCCGGTTTTCACGCCGTAGATGGATTCGAGGATCATAACCGTCTGGGAAATATCGGCATTGCCTGCCCGCTCCCCGAGCCCGTTCACAGTTACCTGGACCTGCGATGCGCCGGCCTCCACCGCCGTGGTGGTATTGGCCACGGCGAGGCCGAAGTCGTTATGGCAGTGCACATCCACGGGACAGTCCACTTCGGATACGATCCGGGAGATGAGTTTCTTCATCGCAGTCGGGGTATAGACGCCAACGGTATCTGGAACGTTGATGACGGTTGCGCCTGCATCTGCCGCCGTACGGAAGACATCGATCAGGTATCCCGTCTCGGTGCGGGTTGCATCCATGGCGGAGAACATGCAGAGGTCGCAGTGATCCCGGACATAGGATACGATCTCCCCGGTTATGGCGAGGACTTCCTCTGGAGTCTTCCTGATGGTGTGAACCCGCTGTACCTCTGATGTCGGGATGAAGACATGCACCATGTCAACCCTGCAATCGAGGCAGGCATCAACATCCTCGTTCCTCGAGCGGGCCAGTCCGCAGATGACTGAATCAAGATCGAGCCCTGCGATGGCCTTCACCGTTTCCCGTTCGCCCTGTGATGAGGCAGGAAAACCCGCTTCAATGGCATGGACGCCCAGCAGTGAGAGCTGGCGGGCGATTTCGAGTTTCTGTTCAAAGGTGAATGATACACCGGGAGTCTGCTCACCGTCTCTCAGGGTGGTGTCAAAAACAGTTACGGATGACTTTGCCTGGCTATCGGTGAAGAAAACAATCCCCCGCATCTGGTGTGCGAGTCATGCACTTAAGATTCGCGCTCATATTATAAAATGGTGACCGATGAGCGCTTTCCGGCATTTCGTACCGATACGTTTAATAGTATTATTATCCCTATGTAATGAGCGCAAATCCCGCCTTAACTCAGCTTGGTAGAGTGCGCGGCTGTAGTATGATTTGCCGCATCAGGCAATTGCGCAGCTACCGCGATGTCCCCGGTTCGAATCCGGGAGGCGGGACCACTTGCAGCAATGCCCAGGTAGTGTAGTGGCCTATCATGTCGGCCTGTCACGCCGACGACTCGGATTCGAATTCCGACCTGGGCGTTACTTATTATCACACCATGTCCATTCTATGGTGAATCTTCTCACTTCAGACGAATATTAATACAAAAGGATATCTTTAAGTGCAGTATTGGCATAAATTCCCCCATTCAAGGAATGGTGGTGATGAATTTTTGGTAAAAAACACTAAATCGGTTTTCGTATTCACAGGTATCATGGTTCTTTCAATCCTGCTGATCATTCCGGCATCTGCTTCCGTCCTGCCCCCATCGCCGGATGAGATCCAGAACTTGCGGATAGTCACATCTGTTGATGGTGTCGGAGGCATGTCACAAGACAGTAAGCTTTCCTGGTCACTTTCAAGTGAAGTCCTCAATGCTAACTTGTTTGCAGTAACCAATCCTGATGATGAGTGGGATTTCATCTGGGTTCTCGGGGAAGAACCGCCATTGAACAAAGATGGTGAAGTCCAGTCGCATGTCACTTACTCTGAAAAAACCAATGCGAACATGGGGGTCATTTCGTACCGGAAGACCAGTGAGGTTGATACAGAACCACTCCTGGGTGCCCAGTACAACGTCTGGAATGAACGCCAGATCACGTTTACCGGGATCGATTCAGGAAGCCTGCTCTCTTCAGAAGACCTGACAATGTACAATGTGGGAACCTGTTTCCCGGCAGCACTGTCTGTTTGTCCGTTTACCTGCTGCGATGATTGTGGTTTTATCCCTGCATCCTGCAGCATGATTGAAACTGGGAGCAACCTGGACGTGAGCAGGGTTGCTGCTTACATTGCAGGGGGCGTCAGGAATGTCAACAGAGTCGGCGATTCCGATGTTTTCCCACCCATCCCATCGGTTGATGGACCGGCTCTGGCCAAGTATAGGGTCCAGGTTACCGAGATGAACCCTGGGAAGCCGTCTCTTGGCACTGTTTCAACGTATCTCAAAATCACTGAGAAAGATTCCGACTTCGATTGCAGAAATCCCCAGGCGATTGCGCCAGGAAAGGACCTGATGCAGAACCTTGAGATTTCAGAGTTCCGGAATATGAAGGGCAGTATTAACCTGTTCGACTACCAGATGAACTATCAGTCCAGGATTTCACCGAGTGCCGGTTGTAATGTGTAAAATACGATCGGAATCTGAAAAATCCAATCTTTTTTAAGATCTCTCAAGGCGGCTCAAAGCGCCTTCGCATGCGATCTGAATCATAGTATCAGCGTCATGAAGTGACCTGGATATCGGCCCGATAGCACGTTTATCCCCAATTCTACCAAGAGACCAGATGGAGAGCATCCTCACATTGTGGTCATCATCATACAATCTTAAAAGCAGTGGATTTACCGCCTCTCTCCCGCAGCTTCCCAATGCACTCGCTGCTCTCCACCGTAGCTCGATCTCCTGGTGATGGAGAAGCTTCAACAAATCTTCCATCGGCAGACTTTCAATATCGTGGTGTGCCATACCCGGAACCCTCGGCCCCTGATGCATGCTAGCATTGTGCATGATAAATTATGAAGTATTAAAAGTATGCCTGATGGAAATCCTCTGCACCAGCACTATGATAGCCGTCTGCTGTGGGCTACGTATACAGGTGACTATCAGCGACATCCGGGTAACGTATCTCCTTAGATGAACGATGCTGATTTCAGAGTATGGCGGGAGACGATCCCCCTCTAATTAATCCATAATAAGGCCTATTCATTTTAAAAGTCTCACCAATTATCCTATAAGCCAAAGAAGGACCGATACGACCATTTTAAATGTCATGAACTAATTTTTGCTATACATAACCAGTTGTCGGCAGGATGAAGGCGGGATATGGTGCTATGGGTGAAAGGGTGGATCCGGTCCGGCTGGTTTCCGATCTCTGGTGTCAGGAATAGAGGCACCGTCATCAGCTCAGGATTTTTCATGTTTTATTCGCGATCATCCCGCCTGCTGTTGGGGCAGTCCTCATCCCCGTCCCGACCAGGCTGCTTTCGATCGAATCCGGAGTGAAGCAGTCCTGAACAGATCATCCTGTTTTATCGATCCCCGGATCGAATCTCCAGAACATGAATCATCAGCTGGATACCGATTTGCTGGTGGGAGAGGCAGTGAAAGGCCTGGCTGGCAGGGCCCTGACAGCTGAAGATCCGCTGACCCGGAAACATGCTATCTACCTTCTCTCGATGACCGGAAACCCCGCCTGTGCTGAACTCTTTATCAGGGCCCTCCGCGATCCCGAAAAAGCGGTCAGGGCCCAGGCTACCTTTGCCCTGGCCGGGATCGGGGAACCTGTGTCTGTGCGATTGATCGAACTGCTCATCGATCCTGACTGGAAGGTCCGGTACCGTGCTGCCGAGGCACTGGGAATGATGGAGGACAAGAGAGCAGTTGGCCCGCTGGTCGGGTTGTTGTCGGATGAAAAGGACCATGTACGGTATATGGCCGTAAAAGCATTAGGTGAAATCGGTGCGGATGAGGCGATGGAAAGGATAGCCTCTCTGTCAGGTGATGAAAATCCGTATGTGAGGCGAGTAGCAGAATTTGTTGTGTTACAATTGAAACCGTCTAATCAATAGGAATCCGGAAGAAACCATATCCATCCGGAACAGCTATTCTGCCCGATCTTCCCGGAACCTCGTGCAAGGCGGGGCGACTGATTGGAGCCCTAACCACATCAAATCCATCGTAAAATTCAATGTTCGAGGTCCGGGGACGGATGGCAAACGATTGTATATACTCGTGAATTTATAGTTAAGAACCTATTAGATTATACTTAATATCTTCACTCAGGAACTTCTCGATCCATTTTCTTGCATACCCTAGACGGACAGCGCATTGCTTGAAGGATGATTCGATGATCTCCTTGAAGTGATCCAGATCCTGAATGAACGTTGCCGATACGATTCGTTTGATACTTTTCCATATGTATTCTAGTGGATTGAGGTCAGGCGAGTACGGTGGAAGATAAACCAGTTCGATGTGCTCTTTCAGGGCAAACTCCACAGTTTCAGTCGCATGATGTGACCGGAAATTGTCCAGGATGATCAGGAGGTTCTTTCCAGGATTCTCTTCCCGGATCCGGCAGAGAAAGGCACAGATATCCTCCTTCCGGGAGTGCTCTCGGAAGTCGATTACCGAGGTCCCGTTGAGTGCATAGAACCCGAAGGTGTTCGCTCGAAGCTTGGTCGTGTTCTTCGTGATGACCGGTCTTGTGAAGGACCAGAGCCTCTGGCTGTTTGCCGTGGTCTGGGGAGAGGTCTCATCCAGGAACCCGATCACTGTATCACCCGTTATCAGAGGGAGTTTTTTTTAGGAGATCCTCTGCATTCGGAGGGCGGCGATGATCATGAGGGAAGGGTTTCGCGTACCGCATGCCGAACTTCTTCAGGATTATCCGAACCTGTTTCAGTGTGTACTCAATCCCGAACTCCTTATGGATAAGATTTCGCACTTCTTCAGTGATCCAATGCTCCCTTTCCTGGAGGAGCTTGAGGAGCCGATCTTTCTGTTCTGGGGTGAGCTTTGAAGGTCTTCCCCCAGCAAACCTGGGGATAAGGCCCTCGTAGCTCGATTCATTCCATCGTTCCTGCCAGTAATATCCCACCATCCGAGTGACTCCTACTCGCTCGCTTGCCTTCTCAACACTATCCCCCTGGTACCGGAACTTGATGAAGTATAATCTCTTGAGCACCCTCGTATCCCTTTCGAGAGATTTGATCCGCTGATCCAGATCATCGATGGATAGATGCTTCTGGATCTGGATCTGTTCGGGTTTAGTCATGAGAAAAGATGATCTGTTTAAGTATAAATAGTTGAGTTCTTATCTATAGTCGCGTATCAGGTCCTGCTCCCGGTCACCTCCAGAACGTTACCACGCCTGCCCGGCAGCTCGCCGATATTTCTGAATAACCGCGGATAATCGAATAGACCCAATGTACCTACAAGCGGATGATCTCGCTCGAATGCGCATTCCGGCTCGGATTTAGACTGCTCTCTCTAATCCTGCCCTTTCATGCGCGTCCCGAATGTAATAAGAGTAACGAATATTAACCAGTGGGATTAACGTTCCCTTCATCTATACTGCTAAAAAGGTATCCAAGAGGCAAAACGCTTTGGAGGATGAGAAACATGTCATCTAAAAGGTTTATCATTATCGGGGTCATCGTGGCCCTCTTTCTGTTGAGCGCTCAGGTTACTGCTGCAATTACTTATCAGGGTGCACAATGGAGCAGTGCAAGTGGTTCAGGTTCTCTCTCCCTTGCAATCAACAGGCCCACAGGTGCTGCCGGGGATGTTCTTATTGCACAGATAACGGTCACTGGCCGTAGTGCAAATCCTACCATTAACGCCCCAACAGGATGGACCCTGGTGAACCGAACAAATTACGGCACCGGTGCTGGCCAAATCGGGCAGGCTATCTACTATAGAGTCTGGGCGAGCGGCGAACCGACTTCGTACACCTGGAGTTTTAGTGGGGGTTCTTCTGGAACCCGGTATGCCATCGGAAATATCGTCAGTTACCGCGGCGTTGACACAACAAACCCAATAGTCGATTACAGCGGTGCTGGGGGGAATTCGCAAAGTTTGATCGCGCAGGGGGTGACAGCTGAAGCTGGCTCCATGCTGGTCGGTTTCTTCGGCGACGGGAGAAACGAAGCTATTAATACCCCACCGGGTATGACCTCCAGGGCGGATCGCGGTACCACTAGTTTGCATATCCAGGCGGCTGATCAGGCGGTAGGAGCAGGTCCTACCGGGACGCGGACCGCTACTACCTCTACTGCCGATAATTGGGTCGCTCAACTGGTTGCGCTTCGCGAATATCAACCAAAGGGGAGCATCAGTGGATACAAAACCTATCCGAACGGCACCCCGATCGGCAATTGGCAGATAACACTGACGAATCAGACGAACGGAATTTCGCGGACCTGCACCACGGCTGCCAATGGTTATTATATCTTTCAGGATTTGCCGTTGTATTATTACCAGTTGAACGAGACGCTGCCCGGGGGCTGGACCCAGTGGCCAACAACACCGAACCGGACCATCCAGCTCAACTCCACGAACTTAACCTTTACAAACCAGACGTTCATCAACAACATCTGCCCCCCGCCTCCCCCGCCTCCCCCGGAAGGCAACCTGACGATCAATAAAACGGTCAGCCCGAAGGATATCAATCTCTCAGGATCCTCCTGTGCAGTGCAGAACGCGACGGTGAACATATCCATTTCCGGTTATGGGTGCGGCATTCCCGAATGTGGTGCGCATTCGCCGGTACCCATGGACGTCATCTTTGCCATAGACAACTCCGGCAGTATGAGTACCAGTGATCCCACGAACCTGCGTTTAAGCGGTGCAAAAGAGTTCATTGGCGAGATGAATGCCAGCAAGGACCAGGTGGGCATAATAAACTGGAATACTGCCGTCAAGGACCCAACGTATCCACCATCCCCGTATCCACCCGGCCTCGGAAATAACTTCACTGCAGCCAATCAAACAATCAACCTGAACCTCCCGGTCAGTGGTTATACATGTGGGGAGTGTGCACTCGATCGGGCTCTTGAAATGATGCAGAACAATCCCCGGTGCCCGAATGTCAATTCATCGAAGGCCATTATTCTCCTGACTGATGGGGATTTCAATCGCGGCTGCAATGCCCAGGGGTGTTTTGCCGATGAAATAAGTCTGGCCAATTCCCTGAATACCAAAATCATTACGATTGGCCTGGGAAACGATGTGAACCCCACTATCTTAACATACATCGCACAGGGGACAGGAGGTTCGTACTACTTCGCGGCAACTGCAGAAGATATCGCCTATATCTTTAATCGAGTTTATAGCGAGGTTGTTTCCGTCACCTCGCCATCTTACGTCAATGTAACTGAGGTGCTCGAGCCCTACATCATAGTTGACCAGGGCAGCTTCAATATCCCGCCAAACTCCACTGATATCCCCAACAATACCTATGTATGGACGAATATTGCCCAGCACGTTGGTAACAAGAACCACCGACTGAACGTCATCGAAACGGTCAATATTACCTTCAATATCAGTTCGTCATTAGCTGGCAATAATCTCGCGGTAAATAATGGGACTGCGAAAGTGAACTATGTCAATTCAAGTGGGGTTCCTGTCGAGGTACCTCTTCCGTCCCATAATGTTACTGTCAATGTCTCAAGTTGTCCGGAAGATAAGTTCTGCATTGACGGCCACAAGCTCGATAACTGTACCTCTCAAGGATTACCGGACTGGACAATCAGGATAATAAATGAAACCAGTGTTGAGGTTGGGAACGCCACTACCAATGCAACGGGTTATTACAAAATCTGCAACCTGTCTCCGGGTAACTACACTGTCTGCGAGGATTCCAAGACAGGCTGGATGAATGTTAGCCCAAAATGCCAGATAGCCAATCTAACCAATTCCAACCTGACGAAAGACTTCACGAACCAGGAGTTACTGTGCATCAACGGGACGAAGATCATCGGTTGTGAAGGAGCGGAACTGGGTGGGTGGACTATCACGCTGAAAGACGGTACTGGCGCGACACTGACCACCACGACAGACGCGACCGGTGCCTACACGTTCTGCGGCCTGTCACCAGGCATGTATGAAGTCTGCGAGACAGTCAGACCCGGCTACCGGAACGTGACCCCGCTCTGCCTGCCGGTAACCCTGGGATGCAACAGCTCTGAGGGCAACAATTTCGAGAACGAACTGCTGACCTACTGCCTCAACGGGACCAAAACGAACTGCATTGGCGAACCGATTGAAGGGTGGATGGTAACTGTAAGTGACCAGGCTGGGGTGGTTGGCAACGATACCACGGATGAGTATGGCAATTACGAGATCTGCGGGCTGGCCCCCGGGAATTACATGGTCTGTGAAGAGTCCCGGGCGGGGTGGACGAACCTGACCCCGCAGTGCGTGAGCGTGACCATCACCGATAGCAATGCGACCGTTGACTTCCAGAACGCAGAGTTATTGTGCATCAGCGGGTACAAGCGCACGAGCACCGGTATCGCGCTTTCCGAATGGATCATTACCCTGACCAATGGATCTTACACTGTCAGCACAAAAACGGGTCTGGATGGGAAATATGAGTTCTGCGGACTCGCCCCCGGGCAGTACACCCTGACAGAGCTGTTGAAACCGAACTGGCAGCAGGTCTCCGCACCAGGGTTGGTAACAGCAGAATGTGAGGATGTCACAAACCAGGACTTTACCAATAAGCCCTCTCCAAATGTTTGTTGCTCCTGTTCACCGTATCCAAAATATACCTACAATGCACTGCCAAAAGTCAATGGGGTAATTCCTGTCCAGTTTACAGATACAAGCACTGGGCCAATGGCAGTAAGATGGAAGTGGACATTCGGTGATGGGGCGCAATCAAATGAGCAGAATCCACTTCACAATTACGCGAAATCAGGTTCCTATAAAGTACAACTGGGCATACAGTGGCTCGACTGTAGCGGAAAACTTTCCACAACTTGGAAGACTACAACAACAACTATCCGGGTAACGTAAGGTCTTCTCCCTCCCCGGTTTCTTTTTTTAATCATCTTATCGAAGATTTCAAAATACCCTGTTTCACGTGTTATAGCTTTAATGAAATTTCCGGAGGTCGGGTGCGGGATTATGTTCGGGAACGCCTCATTGGATACAACTACGGGCTATTGGTTCACTGAACAAGTATTGCTAATCGGGGAGATCTGACTTTTTCAGCGAGTATATGGGGAAACCTCTTTTAGTAATGCAACATACAATGAATCGAGGATGACTCTATGCACCGTGTACGAAGGGCGATGCAGATAATCATTATTGTAGCGCTTCTCGGGGTAGCGATTCCCGCTGTAAATGCGGTGTACTACCCTCCATGCTGCCCCAATTATCGGGATTACCCGTATTACTACTACCCGGTAGACCCTTATTACATGTTCCCGGTATACTGTTCCTGTCCCTTCCTGGATGACGCCCTGAATAGATCGATTTGGAAGAACACCCCTGTGTCTTACTGGGAGTGGGTCATCGAAACCCAGAGCGGAAGCTCGTCATGCACCTCATGTGGCGGGTACTCCACGACTTCTTCATTCAGCTATTCGAATACGAATGTCATCTTCCCGGAAAAGGACATGTTAATGGAGGAATATGACAAGATATCGGTTAGCACGACATTCAAATCTAAAGATATGGCCATAAGTAAATTCTTACGATAACCCAATGAATATCCTTTCTTTGGATCGGAATATAACAGATTTCATTGTAATCTTCACGAAATTACACACCTTTGTTCGACACTCCTGTGAATACCAAAAAGGATCAATCACCCGTCAATAAACAGCACTTCTGCTGTAGAATGAACATTTCAAGGAGATTGGAAGAAATGTACTGTGTATCTCTTGAATATTCTGCCCAATCTACCAGGAGTAATGTTACTGT
>Ga0255347_1007004_pt1 | contig 11944 bp, 16 predicted proteins | sample wastewater_treat_2_FD_192479 | JGI IMG/M metagenome (GOLD analysis project Ga0255347, IMG submission 192479) | Wastewater microbial communities from Lulu Island WWTP, Vancouver, Canada - plant24 | ecosystem: Engineered > WWTP > Wastewater > Unclassified | place: Canada: Vancouver, British...
TAGCATTGACACTAATATTAAAAATGTAAGGTGTAATGATAAATATTCAAATTATAGCTTTTTTGCAAATTATTATAATGAACTTTATTTACCACAATATGCACCAATTCAAAGTGTTAGTTCTTTATCAATTGATGGGACATCTATAACTACAACTACAATAGTAATTAATTATAGTAGTATAATTTTAACAAGTGATAGTGAAGTTCATCATTTTCCATTGGGTATTGGGACAGTTGATTTAACCTTTACTTATGGTTATCCTAAAACATCAGCTTATGGCATAATGGCTAAACAACTTGCAACATATTTAATATTTGAAAATCTTTACAGTTATGTTGAAAGTGGGGGTAATGTAAAACCATTTAAAGTTGAACATGGCGGTTTAGTTGTAACAGAAGAAATAGGGGCATCAACAGGAGTAACCAATAGAATGAACATTAGAATGTTATTTAAAGGATTACCCAGTAAAATAAATATGGCGGTGGTTAAATAGTTAATTGGAAAACCTTTACAGCAAATATTATAAGATTGATGGGGGCATCAACAGGTTTAACTACTGCTAGTTATATAAGTCAATATATTCCATTAGCCACAGCAACATTTCCAATTATATCAATAGAAATAATAAACTTGGATAGTTCGTCTTATGCAATTAATAATACTAAACTAATTTATGATTTTTATGTTAGAATAATTGTAATTGAAAAGTTAGATAAATTAAGTGATGGAACAAATACACTTTTTGACAGTATTATGACATTTATTAAAAATAATCCCTGTCTTTTAACAGACAAAGGGGTTAAAACTTGCACCCATTTTGGGACAGGTTTTGGAAAAACAATAAGTTATGATTTAAAAGCAAATGAGTATTCGGAAAGTTATGGTGGGCAAGCATTTTATGTTGATGTGCCTACAAGAATAATTGAATAGGGGGAATAAAAAATGGCATTTAGTAATCAAGAAATATTTTTTAAAAAGGAAACAACTTGGGGGACTGGGGTAAACCCAACACAACCAACAACAGCAGTAGGGGAAGTTTTGGGTATTACCAAAGATTTTTCTTTTAAGTCAGAAAATTCTGCTAATATAGTAAATAGTGCAAGTAGTCATATTCCACTTTACAGGACAATGGGAAATGTGGCTTATACTGGAACCTATAATTTTGAGTATGTTAATGCAATGCCTTTTGTATTAATGTTAGGAACTGTAACAGCAACAAACCCAGTTGAAGAAAAAGCACCTTATGTTTGGACAATTACACCAACCGCATCAATACCAAGTTTTACTGCAAGTATTTTGGGGAATGCAACAAATCCAATAAATACACAATTAGCAGGGTGTTATGCAACAAGTTTAAGTTTTAAATTGGGGTTAACATCTGGGGCAACTGGGACTTTAAGTTTTATAGCCAAAAGTAAAACAGATGATGCTTTTACAGCACCAACTACAATAACATTGCCAACAGCATCACCAATTGAAAGTATTGGGACAGCTATTGATATAGGGGACTTATCAGATGTTTCTTATATTACAGAAATTGATTTTACTATAAGTAGGGATAGTAAAATAAATTACAGTTTGAGTTCAAGAACAGGAACTCAAAATGTTATTGGAAAATATGGAGCTGTATCAGGTAATATAACAGCTTGGGTAGAGGATAGTGCAACAGCAAGAGAATTGGAAGATATTGTAATAGGAGCAGATAATTGTTTAGCAGAACAAGATATAGTTATTGATTGGTTACCAAGTTGTAATACATCACCTTCGGTTTTAGACCAAGTAACTATAACATTAAAAGATGCAACATTAATAAGTTCAGAAATGAGATTTCCATTAAATGATGGTATAGCATATTCAATACCATTTAAAGCTAAATATGTTGGTAGTGTTGTGTGGCAATCACCAATAACAAAAACAGCAAGTGGGTGGTAAAATGAAAGTATTAACAAAAGAAGATGTTTTGGTTAGAAAGATAGATGGAACTTTAATACCCAAAGATATTAATGTGGGGACAGAAGAAAACCCAGAATACATTAAAATGACACCATTAGTATTTGGGGAAATTTTAAAATTGGGCAAATTAAAATCTGTTGAAGAAAGGGAAAATAATATAATCAAACTTTTATCAGAACATCTTATTGAACCTAAATTAACAGTTGAAGAAATATTGGAAAGTAATAATATATTGATACAAAAATTTATTAATGCAATGAATGAATTATCTAATGTAAAATGATAAAATGATGGAAGATGAACAAATAATGAGAGAAGTTTATATTTTACACCAACTAGGTTATAAAATTTGGGAAATAATGAATTTAACTATTGGTGAAAAAAATTATATACTTAACTCTTATTTTATTTCATTAAACCCATCACAAGAAAATAACCCAAAGCACAGAGAAGTATTTTTGGAAAAATTAAAAAGAAAAAATAGGAAGGTGTTTAACAGTGGCTAGTTCAGATGCTATTATTAATGTTAGAATTACAGCAAAAGATGAAGTTACACCAGTTTTAAAAAATCTGGAAGGAGCTGTTGCTAATTTATCAAAAAGTTTTTCAGGAATGAGTGCTGGGAATTTAACACAAGGTATGCAAGGGTTAACAGGATTTTCACAGTCAATACAAAATTTAGGAACTTCATTGGGTTCAATTAGCACTTCTTTTGGTAGTATTGGTGGAAAAATAACAGAAGCAGGTGGAGCACTTAAAGCTTTTGCAGGAAGTTCTGCTGGTTTAGCAGTTACACTTGGGGCAGGTTTAGGTGTTGCTATTGGTGCTATAAGTTTAGGTTTGGGAAAATTAAGTTTAGATTTAATGAAATTTGCTGGTAGCGAAGAAAAAGCAGTGGCACAAACTAAACACACACTAGACCAATTGGGTAAATCAACTGAATTTGACACAACAATGAAAAATATTGCTAAATATGAAAGTGAGAGTAGATTTGAAAGTGAAGAACTTAATAAATCTTTTGTTCAATTATTAACTACAACAAAAGATACAGCAAAGGCTAATGATTGGTTGGGGCTTTCAATGGATATAGCCAGCAAAAAAGGTTTGGATTTATACCAAGTTACAAAAACACTTTCAAAAGTAATTGCTGGGGAAACAAGAGTTGGAACATTATCAGCATTGGGTATTGATATAGATGATGATGCATTGGATAAATTTAAAACAAATGCAGAAAAAGCAAAATATCTTTACGACCAATTATTAGGAACTTTTAAAGGTTCTTATAAAGTTGAAAGAGATACAGGTTCAGGGGCATTAGAAAATATAATTAAACAAATAGATAATTTAAAAGAAAAATTAGGTTTAGCTTTATTAACAGGTTTTAAACCTTTAATTGAACAATTTGGACAGGTATTTTCACAGATTATAAGTTCAGAAGGATTTAACACTTTTGTTTCAAGTATAAGTGGATTAACAGGAGCTTTAAGTTCAGCTGTAATTTCAGCTAGTGATTTAGCATTAGAAATAATGGGATTTGAAAATCTGGGGGAATTTGTGGAAGGTTTAAGTGGGGCGTTTGAAAAATTAGCAGGATTTTTAGATGGCATTAAATCTAAAATTGAAGATGTTAAATCAGTATTGGAAGATTTTAAATCTTCATTAAGAGATATAAGGCAAACTTTTAGTAGTATGGATTATGATAAAGCAGGTGGGGTATGGAACGACAGCACAGGTTCAATAACACCATTTTCTCAAAGATATGACCCATTTGACCCAACTACTTGGGAATCAGTAGATGATGCCTTAATAACAAAAGATGGTAAAGTTATTCAATTTAATGATAATGATAATATTTTAGCATTTCAAAATTTGGGTGGTGTTGGTGGAAATACTAATATGGACACATTTTCTAAGGCAGTAAAAGAAAATGGGGAAATATTGGACGAAACTAATTCTAAATTAAAATATTTTAATGTTTTTATAGAACAATTATCCAATACATTTCAAAATTTAAAAGGTTATATGGGATTTGGTTCAGAAAGAATATCTAATGAAGATTACCAAAAACAACAACAAGAACAAACTTCTGGTAATGCATTTCCAAAGGCTTTTACTGGCGATAGTTGTAGTGCAGGAATGAAAACTTTTACAGTTAATACAGGGGAAAGTGAACAGTCTTATAGAATTGGTAATAATATGCAACCAACTGATATTTGGTATCCAGGGAGCACTTGGGACGAAAGATACCAAGAAGCTAGAAATAAAGGTATGAGTATAGAAAGTGCTAGTCAATGGGCAGGTGGCAGAACAGCTAATACTATGGGTGATTATGGAACTTTATTAAAGGAACAATTAACAGCAGGGAAAAGTTTAACTGATGCTAGAACTTATGCAAAAGAAAATGCAGGTAAATTTTTAAATTGGGAAAAATCTGACATAAATCCTTGGCTAGTTGATATAACAGGAAAAAGCACCGACCAAACTGATGCTTTAAGAAATAAATATTTAGACCCTAAATTGAGACCAGAATATGCACGAGATGCTTATTTAAGAGCATTTGACCCAGTTAAAGAAAGTTTTAAAGCACAATATGAGAATATAATGACAAGTAAAGATACATCAATTGCAAATTTAGCTTATTTGTATGCAGACTTTAATGATGGGGCAGGGGCAACTTTTATTCCAACAGCTCCTGAATTTAAACCCAGATGGAAAGTGTGTAATGAATGTGGAACAAAAAATAATGCCAATGAAATTTATTGTTCAAATCCAAATTGTTATTACCATAATCATATTAATAAAACTAGATGGACTTATGAAACAAAACCTGCTGATTGGGAAAGTTCTTTTTTTGCTCGTGGTGTAACAGGAACGGGTAGGGATAGCACAGTTAGTTGGAGTTTTAATGATGTTTTAATTACAAAGAAAGGTGATTTTGTTAAATTTCACCCAGATGATAATATTATTGCTACAAAAGATGGCTTTAAATCAAAGCAGGAAATTAATTTAACATTTAATGTTTATGAAAGTAGTAACCCAAGAGAAGTGGTTCAAATGATAATGAAAGAAATTAATAGGGTGGTTAGAATTGGATAAAAAGAAATTTAAAGTTAAGCCTAAAATTAAATTTATAGTAAAAGATAAAAATGGAAAAGTTAAAAAACTTATAGGGGGTAAAATATTATGACAACATTAACAAGTGCTTTTTTAGCATGGGTTCTAACAGCAATTAATGACGAATTTACTTATATTGCAATAGGTTCAGATGATACAGCAGAAAGTGCCAGTCACACAGCCTTACAAGCAGAAATATCAACAAATGGTGGTTCAAGGGCATCTGCAATAGGAAGTATAGATGCAGGTGTTTTAACAATATCACACGAATTTACTATAACTGGAAATTTAACAGTTAATGAAGCAGGTGTTTTTAATGCTAGTTCTAATGGGACAATGGCTACAAGAGGAATTGCTGATGCTCCAATAACATTAGTAAATGGGGATTATTTAGTTGTTGAATTTGAATTTGAAACAGCAGATGGAACGGTTTAAAGGTGAAACAATATGACAGACTTAATGAATAAAACGTTTGTTTCAAATGGAGGCGCAACGGACGATGGCAAGTGGCGTTATCAAGATGCAAACAACTTAATAACTGAATTGGGTAACAGGATTTCAAAACCATCATCACCAAATCATTTAGATTTATTGGCCTTTATTACATCTGATTGGGCAAACGTTGCGAGGAGTTGGGCAAGTGGTGATTTGCTATATGTTAAAGATAATAGTGGAACATTGGAGTGGCAAAGACTAGGCAAAGGAACAGATGGACAGGTATTAACACTAGCTAGTGGATTACCAAGTTGGAGTAATAAAACAAAAGATTTATTCTTTGCTAGATATGGATATACTTATTGGGATAAAGAAGTTTTAGACACACCAGAATTAGTTATAGATGATGCTACGGAATATTCCTACCGTTCGAGTGTAGCTGGGTATGATGAAAAAGATGTAAAAAGTTGGACACTCGACAGTACACAAGATAGTTATTTAACAAGTGGACATTTATACTATTTAGTTTGGGAAACGGAATTAAAGAATACGGCAGGTAACGTAGCTGGACATCGTGCTTTTTTAGGTACTACTACTACATATTCTAATTGGACTTATTATGATACAACAACAACAAGTTATGCTACATTTGGAAATCAAACAAGTATAATTAAAAAAAACGGATACGCTTATGGTACGGCTTTAAAATTATATCTTAGTGATGATAATTATTCTTTGAATACGCTAACGTATAGTAGAAACAATAAGATATATGTACATACACAATTTAAAGCTATACCTGTACAAATAACATCAGCGTGGTTATCTGCAAGTGGATTTTCAGGGATAAAATATATTGAATTATACGATAATGGGGATAGTGTAAAGATTAATAATGATACAGATTTAATTTTTACAGGCGTAGCAGGGCAACCTGTTGGATTAAACAAGTCAACGGCAAATATAGGATTTGCACCTGAAGATTATGAGGATATAACACAAATAGAAGTAATTAGTGGAAATCCATTAATAGTATTTGAGAAAGCATAGGAGATAATTAATGCCACTATATCTACCGTTTGAACTTCCAATGGAATTATACACAAAATATGAAAGAAGTGTAGATTCTAGTTTAAGTTTGGCAAGTATAGTGGTAGCTATAAGTGGTGAAGTATCAGATGTTTCGTCTAGTTTAGAATTATCTTCAGCTGTTAGAGATACATATTGGGTAGGGATAACTGCAACAGATGCAGATGTAAATTACTATGAATTGTTTGGTAATAAATGTATGTCAAGTAAAAATGGTAGTTTGAGTGCTAGGAATGAAAGTGTAGGTGATTACTGGTGTGGCACTAATTATGATTATAGATGTGCATATAATGATGTAATTTATCCTGCATTTGTCCAATACGCAAGTGCGTATACATCATTAGCAAGTGCAACAATCACAAGCATAAAATTAGGTATAGCTACATATCCAAAGTCAACAGTTTACCACGATATATCAGGTGATACATTTTGTGGAAACACAATATCTGGAATAAAGACTATTGAACTATTTGACAGTAGTGATAAGATATATGTAAATGGTGATGATACATTAGTTACTACTGGAATATCTGCAAGTAAATTAATATTTAAAGATGGTATATATTCTGATTATGGAAAATATACTGCATTTGATGATATAACAAGTATTAAGTTTGCAGGAAATCCAAGAATATTATTTTATACATAAGGTGCAACAATGGAAGGATTTGATTATACATTTGATTATATATTTAAAAACTATTTGTCTACTTCTAATAGTAATACATTAGAAATAACATCAACAAATGTATTTTCAAAAACTTCCACCTTTAATAATAATAATACATTAGAAATAACATCATCAGTTACTTTTTCAAAAACAATTACGTTTAGTAATTCTAATATATTAGAAATAATACCTACAAGTATACTTTCAAAAATAGTTACTTTTGTTAACACTAATTCATTAGAAATAACATCAGATATTTATATGCATGAATACAAAAAAGAATTTTCTGACAATACAATTTCTATTTCCAGTAATTTAAACTTTTTTACAGAATTACAGCCTTTATATTGGGATTTAAATATAATAAAAGGTGAAACAACTTATAACCTTAAAGACTTAAATATCATTGAAACTTTTGATTTTGATGCAAGCTATAATAGAAAGTCCCATAATATTTCAATTACATTATTAAATGATGGGAATTATTACAATGTTTTCCATAAAGGTAATTATATTGAACTTTATATTTACAATGATGAAAATAATAAAACAAAAATATTTAATGGAATGATAACAAATATAACTTATAGTTTAAAAAATTATGATGAAAGTTATATTTTAATTAGTGGAGAAGATAAGGGTTCAATTAGATTAAAACAAAAATTAATAACTGGGAATAGAGAATTTATTAATAGAACGATACCAGAAATAATAACAGAATTAATTGAAGTTTATACACCAGATATAACAACAACACAAGTTTATGAAGATACAACACAAATCCCATATAAAAAATTTAATTGGTGTTATATTTCAGATGCTCTAGATGAATTGGCAAAATTAGTAAATGGGTATTATTACATTGATGCTAATAATGATTTAGTTTTTAAATTATATGCAGACAATAAACCCAAACACGAAATAAACAGAAATAGAATTATATCTGCAAAATTTGGGGAAGATTATGAAGATACTTTTGACCGTATTTATGTATTGGGTGGAAAAGAAAGTATTTTAGAAAATGATTTTGCAGATGAAGATGTAGTAACAGGAATAAATTGTGTTAATTATTATCACGCTGTTAAAATTACCACAACAGCAGTTAACATAAATAAAATTTCAGTTGTTTGTGCCAAAGTTGGGCTACCAAGACAAAATTTAAATTTTTCAATAATTTCTGATAAAGAAGGAGAACCACTGGGACAAGTTTTAGGTTCTGGAAGTATCGACACTTGGAATATTGGGGAAACTCCTGAATGGGTTGATAGTTTTCCTTTAAATATCCCATTAATTAATAATACTTATTGGGTTGTATTTAATTCTTATACAGATAAAGAAGAATATTTTATTATATATCACGATAATGATACAGCTAATGGGCATTATAAAAGTTCAGATATGATAACTTGGACAACCCAAACAGGAGCACTAGCAATTAAAACTTATTATGGTGTTCAAATTGTAAGCACAAGAACAGGAACAAAACAATTAAATGATTATTATTCAGAGTTACTTATAGTAGATGAAAATATTGAAACTTTTGTGATGGGGGAACAAATAGCCGAACAAAAATTAATTGAAAAAATAGGGCAAAATAGTTCAAGATTAATAATTGCACCCAATAAAAAAGTAATAATGCCATCAGAAGAAATAAAATTAAATATAGGTAATATTTTAAATGAAAAACAAGTTGTAACTAATGTTAATTATAGTATTGATAATAATAAAATTTTATTTATGGAATTAAATTGTATCAAAGCCATTGATTTTTATACTACATTTGCAGATTTATATAATAGTTTGAAAAAAATAAGTGTTAAAAATACCACTACTAATAGTGGTAAGAATATTGAATATATAAGTCAAAAAGATGAAGTTGAAGAACCCAATGCAGATTATTATATTTATGAAAGAAATTCAACAAGTGATGAAGAAGCATTGGGAGACGATGACTTTATATTTGGGGTGTTTAGTTGGTAACAAATATGGATTTAATAAGAGGGGACAAGTCAGAGTGGCTTGGTAGATTTAAAATTGATGAATACATAATTGAAAAAGATAAATACATTAAAGGAAAATGGCAAAAAAACTTAATTACAGATAAATGGAAAGAACAAATGGCACTTGTAACAACTGGGACTTATGAAATTAATAAAATTACAATACATTATCTAGGTTTGGGGGATGACGATACAGCACCCATTTCAAGTAACACAAGTATGAATAATCAAGTTGGTGCATTAAAAACTGCAATTACAGGTAGCATTCATAATAATACAACGTTTAACGTAGCACAAGGTAGTTGGTATTACGAAAGCACAGAAGCTACATATTATGGAACTTTAAAAGAAATTGCACTATTTGCTTTAGACGGTATAACAATGCAAACACATGCTTTAATAATTCCTAATGTAACTTTTAATAACACAAAAACTTTAAATGTATTATATGAGGTGGAATATTAATGGCATTTAGTAAATATTATGTAAATGGGCAAAAAGGCTTAGCAGAAAACTGGACTTTATGGTTTGGTGATTTTTTCTCTAATTTTATAGGAAATGGATTTTTAATAACAGAAGATACGGGATTAAATGTAAATATTAGTTCAGGCAGAGCGTACATTAAAGACACAAATGGAAATATGTTTCAAATAATTTCAAATAGTACTGAAAATGTAATAATGAATGACAACGATGTTAATTATATTTACTTGCATTGTGATAATGGTTCTAATTACATAACAGTTGAAACACTACCTTCAAATTTAGGCGACGATATATTATTAGGAACTGTTGAAACAGAAACAGGTACAATAGTACTTATAACAAATTCTTATAGAAGTACACCTTTAATAAAATCTGTACAAATTTTTGATGGCTCAAAATATTCATTTGTTTCAGGTAGTACAACTGAAGGAGAAATAAAAACAATTACGCAAACATTTAAGTTTAATCCTTTACGTGATAGAATTTCATCTATTGATAATATAGTTGGAACAGTAAAATGGACAGGGGGTAAACCTTTTCAAAATTGTAATATTCACGTAAAAGTAGAATATGATATAGGAGAAGGTAACGTAACATTTTTTGATAGCGATTTAGTTTATAATACAGAAACTAATATATTTGAAAATTGGTTGCCTGTATCAAATATTGACCCTGCTAATACCTGTAATTTAACGTTAACAGCAACATTAAATGGATACAATTATTGGTCCGGGCCGGAGTTGCGATACTTTAATGTTACATTAACAGTAACAGATTTGTTTATAGCTATAGGTTATCAATAGTAAAATATATAAATAAATTAATAAATAAAAAATAGAGGTGTAATTATGACAACAGAACAAATATTAGAACTCCTAAAAACTTTAATACCTTATATTATAACATTAGGTCTTGGAGCTATTGGGGGTTGGGAATTAGTAAATGCAAAAATAGCTGAAATGAAAGCATTTTGGGATATTGTCTATGAAGCTACATTTGATAAAAATGTCACTGATAAAGAATTTGAAGCAATGGTTAAAGCTGGAATAAATATATTTAAGTAGGTGTAAAAATGTGTTTAGATTGGTTTAGAAAAAAACCCATTGTAACTGTAACCGTAACAGAAGTTAAGGAAATAAAAGATATTCCAACAACCAATGTTATAATGCCAGCAAATGAACAAACTGCACAAGATTACTTAAATGAATTAAGGGGTATTGATACAAACGAACCAAAACCAACACCAACAGAAGCTTTTTATTTAGTTCAAAAAGCTGGGGGTGCTTGGAATACTGTTTGTGGGGTTTGTAAGGGAATGACTTACGAAAAGTTAGTGCCCAAACCACAAGGTAGTTATCAATATTCTTATATGGGGTGGCTTATAAAATATGATATAAGACACGACACTTATACAGATGAAGAAGGGCAAAAATTAATTGTCCCAGTTATTGAGATAAAAGAAATAATTTAAAAAAATAAATTTTTATTTTTTTGGAAAACTAATTTCTATCTTATCACATTTTGGTGTTAAAAACCATTTTAACAAATTGTTTTCTTTTGTATATTCACTTAATTTTTCAAATCTTACATCCATAAAACAACTTTGAACTTTTATTTCAAATCTTAAATATTCACTTGTTTTTTTTGTTGTTTCTGTAATAGCGTTTATTGGCACACCAAAAATTCTTGCTAAATCCAACTTTATATCGTTAACCAACTTTCTTCACCTTCTTCACCTTTTTCATAGGGTAAATTAACTAAATGTTTCATTGCATAAATATCTAAATGGTCACCTTTACCCAGTGTTATGTCTTTTACCAATTCAGCTATTTTTTCAATACTGTCTTCAACTGCTATCGTTTGGCAGATATCATTTCTTTTATTTACTAAATCCATTTTAAACAGTTTATCACCAACTTAAAAAAGTATATTATATATATAAAGTTTTTGGTTCAACAGTAGTTATATTTATATATACTTTTATATATTAACTTTTATGGGGTGAGTAAATATGGAATTCATAGTTAATGTTAGGGATGGGGCACAACTGTATAGAGAAGGTTTTAAAAATAAAATTATTTACCTTCCAAAAGAAGTTGCAAAACATTTTAAAAAAGATGATAGGGTAAAAGTAACAATTGAAAAGGTGTAAAATTGGAAATAAGAAAGTTTTACTTGGCACATCCTTATGCCG
>Ga0255347_1007007_pt1 | contig 11937 bp, 8 predicted proteins | sample wastewater_treat_2_FD_192479 | JGI IMG/M metagenome (GOLD analysis project Ga0255347, IMG submission 192479) | Wastewater microbial communities from Lulu Island WWTP, Vancouver, Canada - plant24 | ecosystem: Engineered > WWTP > Wastewater > Unclassified | place: Canada: Vancouver, British...
AACGATAGCGGTTTATTACACATTCATGATCTCGGAGTGCTTGGTCCATATTGTGTGGGATGGAGTCTCGAAGACTTATTACAAAGAGGCTTTGGAGGCGTTAGAGGCAAAGTTGAATCTGCTCCCCCAAAGCATTTTAGAACTGCTTTAGGGCAAGTTGTAAACTTTTTTTATACTCTTCAAGGTGAAGCTGCAGGAGCTCAAGCATTTAGTAATTTTGATACTTTACTTGCTCCGTTTATTCGCTTTGATAAATTAGGTTATCCTGAAGTAAAACAGGCTATGCAGGAGTTTATCTTTAATTTAAATGTTCCAACTCGTGTCGGTTTTCAATGTCTTTCTGAGGATACAGAAATTTTAACTCCTTCTGGCTGGAAAGGCTACAATGATTTAAAAGAAGGAGATGAGATTTACACTTTCAATTTGAATGATGGCTCTTTAGAGAAAAAAGAAGTGAATTATATTTTTGTAAAAGAATATAACGGTTATATGTATAACCTTAAAAATAGAAACCAAAATCAACTTATATCTCCAAGGCATAGGGTAGTGAGAAAAGTTTTCAATTCAGATAAATATCAATTAGAGCCTATTGAAAAGATATTGGAGTTTAGTTCTCCTATTTCTATTCCTGTCATAGGAGAAAATAGCAACACTGATTTTCCTATAAATGACCAGCAGTTAGAGCTTTTAGCATGGATTCTATCTGAAGGTACTATAGAAAAAAATGGTAGTCATAGAGTTAGCATTTATCAGTCAGCCACAGCACATCCTGAGAATTATGAAGAAATTATAAATCTATTAGACGATTTCAATTTTGACTATACTACCAGGAATCAAACTGGTTTAGGGACTTGTACAAATATAAGGCTTTCGCCAACTTCGAGTAAAACTATTCATGAGTTACTCAATGCTAAATCTAAAAAGATTCCATCATTTCTGTTCAACTTAAGCAAGAGACAAGCCAGACTTTTCCTTTCTACCTATATAAAAGGTGATGGTTGGCAGGAAAAGTCCAGAAAAAGAATAACTGTAACTGACCCTGAAATTTTACAGGGATTATCAGCTATAGCAGTATTAGCAGGTTATAATTTTAATGCAAAAGAAAGAAAGATCAGTGGTATTTCAAAAAAGGTTCAGTATATAATAACTCTAACTGAGACGGAGACTGATTATATTCAAGAAATAAATGTAGTTGACTATAAAGGAGTGATTTGGAGTGTTCATACTGATAATGAAACAGTTGTAGCAAAAAGGAATGGCCAGGTATTTATTACAGGAAATACACCCTTCACAAATTTAACTTTTGATATAGTCCCTCCTAATAATCTTAAAAATAAAAATATCGTTTATGCTGGACAAAAACTTAACGCAACTTATGGAGATTTTACCGAAGAAATGAGCATGATAAACCAAGCTTTTGCAGAGCTTATGATGGAAGGCGATAGAAAGGGTAGAATTTTTACTTTTCCAATTCCAACTTACAACATTACAAAAGATTTTGATTGGGAAAGGCAGGACTTAGAAAAAATCTGGGAAATGACAGCAAAGTATGGAGTTCCTTATTTTGCTAATTTTGTAAACTCTGACATGAATCCAGACGATGCCCGCTCAATGTGTTGTAGACTCATGCTCGATAAAAGAGAGCTTAAGAAACGTGGTGGAGGACTTTTCGGAGCAGATCCTTTAACTGGCTCAATAGGTGTTGTTACTATAAATATGCCAAGAATTGCTTACATTTCAAGAAATGAAGATGACTTCTTCTCAAATCTTAAAAATGCAATGGAACTTGCTAAAACCTCTCTTGAGATAAAGAGAAAGGTAATAGAAAACTTTACTGACCGTGGGCTATACCCATATTCAAGGTATTACCTTAATAACGTTAAGAGAGACTTTGATAGGTATTGGGCTAATCATTTTTCAACTATAGGACTTATCGGTATGAATGAAGCCTCTCTTAATTTTCTCGGTAAAACGATCGGTGATCCAGAAGCAAAGAACTGGGTAATTAAAGTTATAACCTTTATGCGTGATATAATAAGAGATTTTCAGGAGGAAACTGGTAATTTGTTTAATCTCGAGGCTACCCCAGCAGAAGGTGCCTCCTATAGGCTGGCAAAGAAGGATAGAGAGCAGTTTGGCGATAGGATAATTACTTCCGGTGATGGTGAAGTGCCATATTATACCAATTCTGTTCATTTGCCTGTTTACGAGGAGCATGATATATACGAAGTTTTAGAGCATCAGGATGATTTACAAACTCTGTTTACCGGTGGAACTGTAGTTCATCTTTTCTTAGGAGAAGCTATACATGACTTTAGAATGTGTAGAGAATTAGTTAAAAAAATTGTTTCAAATTATAAGCTTCCCTATTTTACTTTAACTCCTACATTTTCAATTTGTCCTGTTCATGGTTATCTTGATGGTAAACATAGCTTCTGCCCTAAACCGCATACCGAGACCGAATTAGTTAATTATGGAATTAAAGATGAAGAAATTGGAGAAGTTATAATCAGACCAGAAGTTTATTCAAGAATAGTTGGATATTTTAGACCTGTGGAGAATTGGAATAAGGGCAAGAAAAAAGAATTTTCACAGAGATCTAATTTAAAAGTCTTTGCTTAGAATGGTAAAAGGGTTTATCGGCACAAGTTTAATTGATTATCCGGGTGTTATCTCAGGAGTTTTATTCTTTGGTGGATGCAATTTCAGGTGTCCTTTTTGTCATAATGTTGATTTAGTTTTACCTGAGAGACTAAGGAATTTAAAAGATTTAACCGAGGATGAATGTATAGAGAAAATAGTTAAAAGAACTAAATTTATTGATGGTGTTGTAGTAACTGGCGGAGAGCCAACAATCTATGAAAATCTTCCAATCTTTTTGGGGAAAATAAAAAAACTAATCCCTAATATTAAAATTAAGCTTGATACAAACGGATCATCTCCTGGATTACTATCTAAAATACTTTTTGAGAATTTAGTTGATTATGTTGCTGTGGATGTTAAAAGTTCTCCAGAGAAATATGATTATGCTACTTCCGTTAATGATAGTTTTAGCAATGTAAGAGAAACGATAAATCTCATCCTCTCAAATAAGAGTAGTATAGAATATGAATTTAGGACTACTGTTGTACCTAAAATAGTTGATAGGGATGATATTTTAGAGATTGCAAATATTATAAAGGGATGTAAAAAATATGCTCTTCAACAGTTTAAAAACGATGAGACAATAGACCCTACCTTTAAAGATATTTCTCCATATCAAGTTTCATTTATTGAAAGTATGGCAGAGGAACTAAAGAAGAACTATGGTTTAAATGTGGTTACACGCATTTATTAGGGTTCTAATATTCTTATTGCCTCACTAAATTAATAGATTATGTGTCTTGCTTTACTTTATTTACTCTAACTCTCTTATCGTGAATGCAGGATAAAGTATGACATTATGTGAGTTGTATTTATTGTGAAAACAGTTTATTTTTTAAACCTTTTAAAAAGGAGAGCTTTTGACATATAAGAGATACACTTATTAGATATGTGGCGTGATAGTATCGCTCAGAGTTTCAGTTAATAGTCTTTAAATCTGTCTTTTACATCTAATGGGTGGTTCACTCTCTTTTTTACCCCACTTATATATATGGAGGGTTTTTATCTTCATTTCTTTCTACTTTCTACTTAAAAGTCTTATAATAGAGTAGGTGAAACGGCGAAATATTCTCGATACAACTGGAAATATAAATTTTAAAAGGTGATTAATTAAATAATTTAAAATAGCAAAAAATGCGAAATAAGTTTTATTATAATCTACAGATTCAACTTGGTCATTAGAGAGGAGGAATAAAATGTTTTCAATTAAAAAAGTTCACTGCATTTTAATAACGACAGTTCTAATTGTAGTTGTTATTATTGGTTCTTTCTTTTTGATAAGAAAGAATAATTCTGCTTTGATTAGCAAAGTAGAAAACAATAACACTTCCTTAGATATTACTCCCTCAAAATATCATGATAATACAATAGGTAAAGATAGTAAATTAGAATTAGAATTCAAGAATATTGAAACACAATTAGAAGTCATAGAATTAAACTTGGAATATTTAAAAATTTCGTCAAACATCTATAACGAAGAAAAAAAGATAAGCTCCTTAAAGGTTTAGAAATAGTAAATAATAACCTTAAAGAGATCGATAATACCTTGAGTAAGTTGAAAGAAAGTTTATCTAAGTGAGGATCGAGTTAGATTTATACAGACATTGAAATTAAAAAGGTTGTGCAGGTACTTCCGAATATATTTAATTGGTTCTTAAAAGATTTGAATTTATTGTATGTAAAATTAATAATTGGAGGTGAGGACAAATGAATACCAGATTCAAAGCAATTCTAATAATAGTTGTTTTGTCTGTTATTCTTACGCCTGATTTTATTTATATAGGAAATGTAGATGCCAATACATCAAAATTAGAAATCTCGGTAGAACCACCAATAGCTGGAGAAAATGCATCCTATTTGTTCAGGTTTGTATTTAATAATAGTGCAGGAGTACATGAGTGGATGCACTTATCATTTCCAGAAGGTACTTCTTTCCCTGATTTACCTGAAGATAAGCATGAGAAAAATTTGTTATTAAAGAAAATGACAGAGAACATATATATAGATTCTAATCCTTGGGATATGACTCCATCTTTGCCATTGTTAGATCCAGAATCTTTTGTTATTAAGTTTAGTAGTTGTATTCCTTTTGAGGGAGGTGTTGTTCATGAGATCCTTATCAAGAAAGAGTGTGGTATTAAAAATCCTAAAATTCCAGGCTTATACACTTTCAAAGTGCGCAATCAAAAAAATGTTGATTGGGTTGAGTCTCAGCCTTATGAAATTTTAGATGTTGTATCTAATAGTGAAAAACCATTTATTAAATCCATACCTTTATTAGAAGACTCTCATTTTATGAAGTTACAAAATAATAGGTTTTTTGTAACAATAGAATTTTTAGAACATATTGGCATAGATACAGATTATAGCATATCAACGAATAAAGATAGAATTCCTAATCAAATAAACTTAGAAATTAAACCTCCATTATTTGGAAGAGATTTTGAGAAACAGAAAATTCGTATTGAAGTAACAGATGATTTTAATACTTATTACATAAATGGAATAAATTATTATCTTTTTAGATGTGATATGACTGAGAAACAAAGGTTTCCTAAAAATTGGATTTCGGTTAGAGGGCTCCTCGAACCTTTTTTTAAACTTAATTGGAACCCTGAATCAAAGATAGTGGAAATCTACGATAGCCCAATCTATTATAGAGTTAAACTCCTTCCTCAAAGCTCTGAAATTATAATTAATTATGAATTACATAAGCTTAATACTGGGTTAATTAAACAAAATAAAGAAGTATTTATTTCTTTAAGAGAATTTATTGAATTGATTAACGGAAAAATAGAATATAATCCACCCCCTCAATATAATAGTCCTGAGATAGTAATAAAACCAGTAAACATTAAAAAGGAGATAAAAATTTATCCTCAATTAAATAAAGCAATCCTAATAAATGAAGATAATAAGATAAGAGAGATTAACTTCTTAAATAAGCTAATTAATAAGAATGGTTCTTACTTTATTGGAATAAATGATATAATCTCTATATTAGAAGCAAAAAGGCATACTTATTTAGATTCAGACATAAATACTTACTTTAATTTTGAGTTTTAAGCTAATTGAATTGTAGACCAATAATTTTACTCAATTTGGAAGTTTTCCAAAGACCTTTCAGCAGCTAAAAGCAGTGGAAAGCAAATAACTGCAGTAATAAGTACAATTAAAAAAGCTATTATAGTAGTTGATAAAGTTAGGCTTAAGAAATTTGAAAGAAATATATTAAGAAAGAGTAGTCCAATCAAACCACAAAAAAAGGCGGAAAAAGATATTATAGTTATGATAGATACCTTGAATGGAATTAACTTTTTGGGGTTATCAGCTTCTTTAAAGACTGGAAACATTGCAGGTACACAAATATTTACAGTAACAAAAAGAATTGGAACAATAAAAGCAATCAAACTGATAAAAATAAGAGTGGAGGCACTTGGGCGAAACATAAAAACAAGTATTAAAAACAGAATAACATTTACCAATTCAGTTAAGATAATTGAGGTAATAAGCTTAGAATAAAGAAATTCCTTAAAACTTAATTTAGAAGTAAATGGTATCCAAACGTTTTTTGCCTCTCCGTAAAAGATATATGAGCCAATGCTGGAGACAGTAAATGTTGAAAGAAGAAATATGAAAGGATAAATAAAATCTCTAAAATTAAAATGTAATCCAAAAACTGGAATATTTTCATCTGGCATTTGTTTTCCAAGCACGAGTACAAAGAAAAACATAAAAAATATAAGATAGGCAATAGATATAATTAAACTTAAATTAATTTTACTATCACGCAATAGCATCTTAAAATCTTTACTCACCATTCCTCTTATCTTTTTAGGTAAGAAATTTAGAGTATTAGAAGTTTCTTCACCTTTTGGAAGATATACTTTGGAAGTTTGTGCTATGCTTAATTTACTTAAGCTCTCCCCATAGAAAATATTAGAAAAAAAAGTAGCAATGGATAACAGGAAAACGTTAATAAATATGTATATGATAAAAATCAGACTTGCTGTAATTATTTGGTTGCTTCTAAAAGCAGACAGAATATATATTCCAACATTACCTGGCAAGAAGCGAACAAAAGAAAACCCTTTCTCAAAAATAGTAGAGAAATCCTCTATTTTAACTATATCATAAGCAGGGTTAAAAATCTGTGACATTATGTATATACCAAAAGCAAATATAATTTGAACTACATAAATTACCGTTTTAAGCTTTGAGGGGCTAATTAATTTTGTAAGAGGCAATAAAATAAATACAGCAATACATAGAGGCAAAACAGGAAAAAAGAGTATAAAAAGAAATGATTCAATATAAAATAGAATGTTTAATGAATTAGAAATCCCGTAACCAACAAAAAATGGGTAAACAAGTATATATAAGAAAATGTCTTCTTTTAATATGGTAGAAATCAATCGGCCAAGAAAGATATTATTAGTCTTTATTGGAAGAGACAGAAGAAGCTGAGTATCAGAAGATAGATAAAGTTTCCCCAAAATAATAGATAGACTTTCAAGTAAAAGAAGGATAAATGCAAAAGATAGAATAAAAGTAATAATTAAAAGCGGCAGTTCGCCTAAAAATGGTACACTGATATCTAAATCTGTCGAGCCAAAAAGGAAGATAGCAAATTTTACTAATAGATAAAAAATTACTCCGCCTACTATACTGAGAAGCGTAAAAAGTAATACTGCACTTTTCTTATTTTTACTCAAAGAGTTAATAGTTGTTAGAAAGTCCACCTTTATTATTTGATATATATTCTTCATATCTATCAACTACTTAATGATTTAATAAGATCTTTTGTGTCCTCTCCGCCAGTAAGCTCAATAAACAATTCTTCTAAATCTCCAGCTTTATCGTGAGTTTTTTCTCGCAATTCATATATAGTTCCTTCTGCAATTAAAGCCCCGCCATTTATTATTCCTACTCTGCTGCACATTTTTTCAGCTATTTCTAAGATATGAGTAGACATAAATATTGTCTTGCCATTATTTGCAAGCTCTCTCATAATATCTTTAACTAACTTTGCACTTTGTGGATCAAGCCCTACTGTAGGCTCATCCATAATTAAAACTTCAGGGTCGTGTAATAATGCTGCAGAAAAAACAAGTTTCTGTTTCATTCCGTGGGAATATGTTTCTATTAAAGTATTACTTCTATCTGTAAGAGAAAATAAATCAAGAAGATCATCAATTTTTTTCTTTGCGTAATTAAAGGGAATCTCAAAAATATCAGCTATAAAAGAAAGAAATTCTCTGCCTGTAAGCTTTGGATAAATTAAAGGTTCATCAGGAATATAGCCAATTAAAGTCTTTGTTTTTAAAGGCTCCTTCATTACATCAATTCCATTAATTAAAGCAGTACCAGAAGTTGGTTTTAAGAGACCTACAAGAATTTTTATAGTGGTTGTTTTGCCTGCTCCATTGGGACCCAAAAATCCATAAATCTCTGAAGAACTAACAGTTATATTTAAATTATTTACAGCGAGAAGGCTTCCGTAAGATTTTGTTAAGTTTTTAGTCTCTATCATGGAAACTAAAATGGAAATGCAGGCATTTCAGGTACAATGTCTGTTAATATCTGCATTAATGGAAATACAAGGAAGATTGATAAAATTATTGATATAATAAAACCAGCCACCACAGGTATAAAGAAGATTCCAAAAGCAGTGCCGATATTTGTCTCATAAATCTCACTGATTGCAAGAGCATAAAGATAAATCCTCCAGATTACAAAGATTATAGAAAAAATGAGGGAAAGCTGAAAATTACCAAGAAGAGATAATACTAAAACAAGAATGAGAGATATTAGAGTTGGGATTTGGGCAAAGCTAAAAGCTATAAAGAGTGGCATTCCGTTTGATTTCTTTAATACAAACTGGACTATAAAATCATAAAGAGCAGATCGGAGGAAAGTTGAAAGATAGATACCTATTATTAATAAAACAAATGTAAAAGGAGAGTTTAAAAAAACTTTTAAAAAGTCAGTATAAAATCCATAAAATTCATCTCCAACAGAAGGCTCAGTTCTTAAAATATCTGAAAATACATTTGAGAATGAAAAACTAAAAGAAACTGCTGACAAAACTCCAAGAATAAGCAGAAAAATTAGAGCAGAGGAAATTTTTGGATTCTCCCTTATTTTTCTAAAAGCCTCTCTTGGAGAGGTAATAGTAGTCATCATAAGCTCAAACATTGTTTCCATAATTCTCCACCTTTCTAAATAATTTTTTAAATAAAATATATTTTAAGGTAACATCAAATATTCGATAGTTAACGGCTTAAGTGATTTAAGTAAATCAAGCTGAGTATAAGGAATAACATTCTCCAAGAGAGAAAAGAATGACACCCTTCTTTTATGAGTGATAATCTTTGGTTCACCTTTTAAGTTTAAGTCCTTTTTAACAAGAGCAATTGTATCTTCTAAATCTCCTATTTCGTCTATTAATCCAACTTCTTTTGCTTTAATTCCAGTAAATACTTGACCCTGCGCAAGATTTTTTAGCTGGTCTAAAGGAATATTTCTGCCTTCTGAAACCACTTTAAGAAACTGGTTATACGATTCATCAATAATGTTTTGAAAAATGGCTCTTTCTTCATTAGTTAGGGGGCGAGAAATAGAGCCCATATCTTTGTATTTTCCACTCTTTATTGTATAGAGAGACACTCCAATCTTTTTTAGTAATTCTTCAGAGTTAACAAGATTCATTATTACTCCAATGCTCCCTGTAAGTGTAGTTGGCATAGCTACAATTTTATCAGCACCACATGATAAATAATATCCACCAGAGGCTGCAACTTCCTTCATCCAGACATATACTTTTTTACCACTCTTCTCTTTGAATCTTTCTATTGAATTATAAATCTCTTGAGTGGGCTCGACACTCCCACCAGGACTATTAATTGAAATAATAAGAGCTGTTGACGAATCTTTTTTTACCTCATTGAGAAGTGAGTCAACTTCTTGGGGAGAAATTATTCCATCCCCCATTAAACTACTACTTCCAGCAATTGTTCCCTCTAACTCGATGAGAGAAATATTATTCCCCTTCCCAATTGTTACCTCTTCTTCAACGCTAACTTTGCCCCTATTACTCTGAATAATTGATACAGCGATAACTACAATAATAAAGATAGTAAAGATTATCCCTCCAATTTTGTTTCTTTTCATAGTATGCTAACTCCCTCCTTTAAAGAAGCTTTATAAATAAAATATTAAACATAGGAAAAAATTAATTTCATCTCCTATTATATTAAAGTTTTTACAACTAAAAACATATAAAATTTGTCAAGTACCCATTTTTTGATGACATTATTCTGAGAACTTTAAAATTTATTTCTCTTGCAAACATTAAATTAAGGATTCGTTGTGACAATGGCTGTCAATTTATATCTACCCTTATTAGAGAATACCTTTCCTCTATAGGAATTCAGCAAGAGCATATTCACTTAGCTTTGCCTCAAGAAAATGCTTACATCGAATCTTTTCACTCAATAATACATTTTGAATTTACTCAGAGGTTTGAATTTGATACATTTGAAGAATGTGCAGAGAAACTAAGAGAATGGGTAAACTTTTACAATAATGAGAGGATTCACTCTGCCATTGGTTATAGAACTCCAAGAGAATGTTATGAAGAGTATGAAGAGAGACAAAAAGCTCTGAAGTATAAAACTAAAAATAATCCCCTGATTTTATCAAGGCAAACCTTGGTTAGTTTGTGAAGTTGGGTATAACAAATATTCAACTTGCCAGGTTATTCATTGAAGCACTTGACGCAAAACCAGAACTAAAGATAAAGCCTTGGGAGGAATATTTAATTTAGTATCAATAGTTCTTATGGTTCGATTAAAATACCATGCATTTTCACTGATAATTCTGTAGTTTCATCGTAAGATCCACATTTTAAGTTATTGCCATATGCTCTTACTGTGCCTTTAACAATTCCCTCGAAGTAGCAGTTTAAGCGTCGATAAGGTGAAGGCGGAGGAGAAGGATGAGGCATAAAACTACCAGTAAAGCTTCCCGTTATAATACGCCCCCATTTATCACCTGTTCCTGGATCTTTATCAGTAAAAGTAAAACTAACTTCACTATCATTATATGTACCTGAAACTTTTAAAAGATCTAAAGCTTTTGGTCCATTATTAAAAATTTTACCATCTTTAAAAGTAAGAACCATGGTTTTTGTGTAATTTTTTTGCCATTTGCACGTGTAGTCATTCCATTCAGGCACTTCTTTAAAATAGACTTGATATGTACCATTCGCTTTACCACATTCTGATTCACTTTTCTTTGTAAATTTCACATCTTTATTAGATTCATATTCATATTTTTCTCCCGTATAAACAATGACAGGACCACTGCTAACATCTTGCTGTAATCTAACTTTAATTATTTTATCGCTCCAACTTACGATATCTACATTTTTACCGTTAATGGTGACTCTGCTTTTTGAAGATTTTGTTTTACCAAAAGAGAATCCATTTATTGTAATAGTATCGCCTACTTTACCTGATGTAGGTGAAATTGAAGTTACTTTTGGTGTAACATCAAGAGTTGCTTTTACTATAAATGAATCAGTAGTTTTTGTATCTCCATCTACATGAAGATAAGCATGAATAAAAATCTTTTGTTTTCCATTACTATCACTGAGACTTAAGTTTCTGATGTCTGCCAATTTAAAGTCGTATTTGTAGGTAGCTTTTGTTTCAGTGTTTAATTTTGCAGCTCCTATTGAATAGTTCTGCTCGAATGAGGCAATAGTTTTTCCTGGTGCACCACTGCCATTATCTTCCTCAATAGCTACTTTTAGTTTAGCATTTCTATTCTTGTCAGAAGCATTGAAAATAGGAATAGACAATCTCAGAACTTCGGCATCTGTTCCAATGTTGTCTACCTTATCGTTAGAAGCATTAGTCCATATATACCCATCTGCCGCAGATGGTTTAATCTGTAATCCATATTTAGCAAAGAGGTTATTGTTTGCATTCAATGCATAGAAGGATAGATCTCCTCCTTGCATTCCACCACTCTCACTCTTACCAGGGCATTCCACTGTGACATTAGTGCCTGTTGCAAATGGACCATCTGCATAAAGAATATAGTACTTTTCTAATGAACTCCAATGTACATTTTTAATCCAATCCCAACTTCTCACTGTATACATTGTGCCATTTTCATCATTTACAGTAGAAACACCTTGAGGGTCATGAATAATGAGTGAGTTTCCGTTATCTGTATATCCTACTACAAGAACAGCATGTTCACCTAAATTCAAAATGACAGGAT
>Ga0255347_1007012_pt1 | contig 11927 bp, 10 predicted proteins | sample wastewater_treat_2_FD_192479 | JGI IMG/M metagenome (GOLD analysis project Ga0255347, IMG submission 192479) | Wastewater microbial communities from Lulu Island WWTP, Vancouver, Canada - plant24 | ecosystem: Engineered > WWTP > Wastewater > Unclassified | place: Canada: Vancouver, British...
TTTTTGGCGTTGATATTTGACCTGAGGCAACTAAAAATCCAATAGCAATTGCTAAGTCATACAAAGATCCTTCTTTTTTAAAATCAGCAGGAGCTAAATTAACTGTTATTTTTTTATTAAAAGAAGAGGGCGGTTTTAAACCGCTGTTTTTTAAAGACAAAGAAACTCTTTCTTTTGATTCTTCAATTGCTTTATCGGCTAAACCTATGATTTTAAAAGTATGCAAACCACTTGATAAGTCTGTTTCAACTTCGATTGGCAAAGCTTCTATTCCAATAATTGCTGCTGAATAAATTTTTGCAGGCACAATTTTTCTTTCTTAATGTTTAACTATTTTTAAATTAATTTAAATTAAAATTAAGAAGAGTGCTCAATACAAGTAGTGGCAGCTGGATTTACCTTTAGTCTTTTTAAGTTTATTTCTTTTCCGCAAACTTCACAATAACCATATTTATCGCTATCAATAATTTCCAAAGCATGATCTATCTCAGCTAATCTTTTTTCTAAAATTGCTTCGATGCCTTTATTTTTTTCGAGGTTAGAAACTGCTTCAGCTTGATCTTCTGGGCTAATTTCCCTTTCTTGTTTAATAACTACTTCATGACCCCCAATGGCTTCGTCGATTTCTAAAGTAAAAGAATGTAAATCTTTTTCGATTTTTTTTCTTTCAGCCAACAACTGTTTTTTAAGTTCTTCCCTTGTTTTTTGATTAATCATTATAATAATTTTAATATCGAAGAAAAACTTTCTTCATCTACTGTAATTATAAGATAATTTTGATAGAAAGTATACAAAAAATCAAGACTGTCTCCAGAGGTAGTTTTGATAGTTAATTCTCTAACGTCTTGACCGCTTATTTTTTTGGTTTGGAAATTACCTATTTTTTGTTGGAATTCTTTTGGCAGAAATAAATTTTTAAAATCTCTTTCAATATTTGTTGATTCCCAACTTTGGAAAACCGCTTTAATAGTATCTAAATTTTCGTTTTTAATTGTAAAAACTACTCCTAAATTAGGATTTTGAGGTGTTTTCCAGTAGGAAAAAATTAAATAGTTATCATCAATAGAAGCTTTAAAACTTGCCAAAGGATCAGCTATTAAAAAACTAAGTAATTGGCTAGAAGTTAATTGCTGATTATTGAAAAAGATAGAATAAACCTCAATTGTTGAGCTTGCCTGTTTTAGGGCAAATCTTGAAGCGATATTTAGCCAGAAATTTTGAGAGTCGAGTTGGACCAATTCAATTCTAGTTTCTTTAACATTAGGATCTGATTTTAAATTTATTAAATAAGGAGCACTAACTAAAGAAGGTTGAAAAGAAGGCGTTTCTAAAGGGGGAGTTATTGAAAATTCCGGAGTAGTTACTGGAGATTCAATTGCGATTTCGCTAGGTTGGTTTCTAAAAAGAGTTAGCCACAAAATTAAACTGATTACAAAAATAGCTCCAGCTATTATTAGAATAATAGAATAATTGTTTAATTTTTTGAAGGTTTTTTCTGTTTCTTTATGAATTTTAGGAGTTTTAGAAGCCGGTTTTGGTGGTTCTGGGATTTGAGATAAAACTTCTTGAGATACTTGTGGCTCTTGAACTATAGTTTCTTGGGGCAATTCTATTTTTGGCGGAGCAATTTTTTCTTCCTCTTTTTTTAGAAAATTCAAAGAAGATTCTGGTTGTTCAATTTTCGGCATTTGGGAAATATCGCCACCACTTTCTTTGATGGTTTTTAAATCATCAGCCATTACCCTAATTGAAACATTTGGAAAATACTCGGAAATATTTTTTTCTTCTTGAGCCATAATCTATATATTATTATACCTCAATTTTTATAAAAATTATTTTTGGCGATTAAAATTTCTTTTTGATTCAAATTTTTTTGAAGTTGGCTTTCTATTATTATCTGGGACTTTGATTTTAGCGCCAGTTTCTTTTAATGACAATTTGATTTTACCTTCTGGAGAAATTTCAATAACTTTAACTGGTAAGATTTGACCAATTTTCAAGACATCGTTGATATTGGTTATATAGGTTGGAGAAATTTCTGAAATGTGTAGTAATCCCTGATGATTATTTGCAAAATCAACAACTGCTCCAAAATCATAAAGCTTTGAGATTTTCCCTTCAAATATTTCTCCTTGAGTAATTTCTCTGGAATTATCTTCGATAATTTTTAATGCCTCATTTACAGAATTTTCGTCCGTACCAGTTATATAAACTGTACCATCTTCCTTAATATCAATTGTAGTATTTGTTTTTTCGATTATTGAATGGATGTTTCTACCGCCAGAACCAATAATTTCTCCTATTTTTTCTTTAGAAATTTTTAGCATTTTAACAATTGGCGCATATTTTGAAATTTTTTCTCTTGGTTTATCAATAGTTTGTTCCATTTTTTCGATTATTTGAATTCTGGCTTTTTTTGCTTGATCTAAAGTCTCTTTTATTATTTCTAAAGTTAAACCTTCTATTTTAACATCTAATTGAATAGCAGTAATTCCATCTTTTGTTCCTGCTACTTTAAAATCCATATCGCCAAAATGATCTTCTGGACCTTGAATGTCTGTAAGTATTTTATATTCGCCACTTTCATTAGCCATTAATCCCATAGCAATTCCTGCTAAATGTTTTTTTAAAGGTACTCCAGCTGCCATTAAAGCCATTGAGGAAGCGCAAACTGAAGCCATTGATGTTGAGCCATTTGAAGATAAAATTTCAGTAACTACTCTAATGGTATATGGGAATTCTTCTGAATCTGGAATAAAAGGAGTTAAGGCTTTTTCTGCTAAAGCTCCGTGGCCTATTTCTCTTCTTCCCGGACCCCTAAAACTTCCTATTTCTCCTGTTGAAAATGGCGGGAAGTTATAGTGATGCATAAATCTTTTTTCGCTGGTTAATTCCATTCCTTGAACTAGAAGATAATCACTTGGAGATCCTAAGGTAACTACTGATAAAGCATGAGTTAAGCCGCGTAGAAATAAAGCGCTGCCATGAGCTCTTGGCAAAATATCAATTTGAGTTTCAATTGGTCTTAGTTCATTCAATTCTCGATTGTCAATTCTTTTATTTTCTTTGATCGCTTTAAAGTGGATTAAATCGTCAATTCTTTTGTCTAAAATTCTTAAACCTAATTCCAAATTATCTTCTAAATTATTGCTTATTAAATATTCTTTTAATTCTTGAGTGATTCTGGTTATTCGATCTTTTGACCAATTATCTCCTTTGTCCGTAGAATACAAAGTTTTTTCTAAATTTTGATTTAAAAATTCATTAACTAATTTCGAAAAATCAGGATTAATTTCTTGGACCTCCCGTACTTCTTCTTTTTCAATTTCAAAATTTGAAATAATTTCTTTTTCCCAATTAATTAATTTTTTTATTTCTTCAAAAGCCGTTTGTGAAACTTGATAAACTTCGGATTCCTGAATCTCTTTTCCAAAAAGTTCAATCATATTAATTTTATTTTCAGTTCCAGCAAAAAAAGCATCAAAAGCACATTCTTCCCTTTGCTCATAGGAAGGCATTACAATTAATTCTTGATCTTTTCTAGCTAATCTTACGCCACTAGTAATTTTAAAAGGAACCCTAGAAAGAGCTAAAGCTAAAGATGCTCCTAAAAGTCCAACAAAGTCAGGATCATTTTCATTATCTATTGATAAAACAGTGATAACAATTTGGATGTTTTTTCGATAATTTTGGTCAATTAAAGGTCTAATTATTCTATCTATTAATCTGCCAGTTAAAATAGCTGTTTCAGTTGGCCTGCTTTCTCTTCTAACAAATCTTGAGCCGTAAATTTTACCAGCTGCATAATATTTTTCTTCATAATCAACTGTCAAGGGAACAAAATCGGTATTTTTTATTTCGTCGGTAGTAACTAAAGTTACCAAAGCAACTGTTTCCTCATAGCTTACTAAACATGAAGAATTTGCCTGTTCTGTTAAATTTGAAAATTCAACTTTTAACTTTCTGTTTTGGTAATCTAATTCGAATTCTTTTTTAGTCATATTTTTGTTAATGGTTTTTTATTAAATATTTTTTGGGATTTTCACCTAAGTCAATAAATTCATTAGCAGCCTCTTTTAATTTTAATGAGGCGCTTTTTGAAAAGGCCAATACTTCAACTTGTTTTCCGTGGCTTTTTAAATATTCTACCAAAGGCACAAAATCTCCATCACCAGTTACTAAGACAATTGTATCTACACTCTGTGAAATGCTAATAGCATCAGTTGTTAAGCCAACATCCCAATCGCCCTTTTTAAGGCCAGTTGAAAAAACTTGCAGGTCTTTTATTTTTAGTTCTATTCCAAAATTTTCTAAAGCTTCAAAAAACGATTCTTCTTTTTCTACTTCTTTAGATCTAATAACATAAGCTAAAGCCCTGATTAATTGTCTTTTAGAAATAGCCTCATCTAAAACTTCTTCAAAGTTTACTCGTGATTTAAAAAGATTTTTTGCTGAATAATATAAATTTTGGACATCAATAAAAACAGCTACTCTCTGAGCTTTATGGCGAAGATTTTTCATTAAGTTTCTTTAATTTTTAGTTGTTCTACTAATTTTTTATATCTATTAGGATAATTGATTTTTAGCCAATTTAAAAGTCTTTTTCTTTTGATAATCATGCTTAAAAGTCCGCGGCGAGATGAAAAATCTTTTTTGTGTTGTTGCAAGTGTTTAGACAATTCTTCAATTCTCTCTGTTAAAATTGCAATTTGAACTTCAGCTGAACCAGTATCAGAAGCATGAATTCCTGCTTTTTTTATAATTTTTTGTTTTTGCTGTTTATCTAACATAACTTAAGTATAAGTAATCTATTTTATCACTTTATTTTTTAAAAATCCAGTTTAATTTTCAGTTTCTGTTTGCTCTTCAGATTCTGTTAATTGTTCCTCGGTTTCAATTTGCTCTTGTTGTTTTTCAATTTGTTCTTCTAATTCTTCGCTTGGTAATTCGTCTTGGAAATCAGTTACTGATTCTTCAGAGACTCCTTCATCTATTGTTTTTGATGGTTCTTCAATAGTTCTAATTTCTATTCTCCAGCCTGTTAATTTGGCAGCTAACCTGACATTTTGTCCGTTTTTCCCAATGGTTAAAGATAACTGGTCAGCTGGTACATAAATAATAGCTTCGTGGCTGCTTTTAATTTCAATATCGGAAATTTTAGATGGTGACAGCGCATTAATTAAAAATGTTTTAGGATCATCTGACCATAAGATAATATCTATTTTTTCACCAGACAATTCTGAAGTAATGGTATTGATTCTATTTCCCCGTTGTCCAACACAAGCGCCAACTGGATCAATTGCCTCGCTATGGGAAAAAACTGCTATTTTTGAACGAATTCCAGGGTCTCTGGCAATAGCTTTAATTTCTACTATCCCTTCATTAATTTCTGGAACTTCTGCTGCAAATAATTTTGCTAAAAATTTAGGATGTGATCGAGAAAGCAAAATCGAAATTCCTTTTAAATTTTGGTCAACTTTCAAAACATAAAACTTTTTTCTATCTCCAATATAATAATTTTCAGTAGGGATTGTTTCGTCTTTAAACATTACGCCATTGATTTTTCCAAGATCAACAAATACATCGCCATTTTTATCAATGCGTTGAATAATGCCAGTAATTATTTCGTTTTCTTTGGTTTTGAATTTATCAAAGGTGATTTCTTTTTCTATTTCATGGAGTTTTTGGATCATAATTTGTTTAGCAGTTTGAGCAGCAATTCTTCCAAATTCTGTTTCTTGGGGAAGTTCAAACTCCAATTCTTCGTCAACAAAAATATCAGGTTTAATTTTTTGGGCTTCTTCTAAAAGAATGTGTCTTTCAGGATTAAATCTTATTTTCTTTTCGTTTTCCTTTGGTTCTTCATCATCTTTTAAAATTCGATCTTTATCAACCACAATTTTTACTTGATAAAATTTAACCTCTCCTGTTTGAGGATTAAAATCAGCTCTAATAATTTCTCCTTTAGAACGATACTCTCTTTTATAAGCAGTAGCCAAAGACTGTTCAATTATTTCTTTGACTTTTTCTTTGGGAATACCATGCTCTTGAGCTATGACTTCCATTGTTTGAGAGATAGTTTTTAAGTCCATCATAATTTTAAAATAAAAAGTCCGCCTTAGCGGACATTAATTATCTTCATATTAATTATTATATCAAAAAATTAATTAAAATTCAAGTAATTATTTGGCATATTCAATTGCCCGATTTTCTCTAATTACCACCACTTTTATTTCTCCGGCATACTTTAATTCTTCTTCAATTTTTAAAGCAATGCTTCTTGCTAAATCCATCATTTCCAAATCAGATATTTCTTGGGGCATTACAAAGACCCTTAATTCTCTACCAGCTGAAATAGCATAAGATTTTTCAACCCCTTTAAATTCTTTAGCTATTTTTTCCAAATCAGTTAGTCTTTTAAGGTAGCTTTCCAAAGATTCTCTTCTGGCTCCTGGGCGAGAAGCGGAAAGAGCATCAGCGGCATTAACCAAATATGCTTCAGGAATGGCAATTGGATAATTTTCATGATGAGATCTCATTGCTAAAATTACTCTTTCGTCAATTTTATATTTTTGAAGAATTTTTATCCCTAGGTTTAAGTGGTCTCCTTCAACTTCGTGGTCAATTGCTTTCCCAATATCATGTAATAGCCCTGCTTTTTTAGCAATTTCAGAATCAAGATTCAATTCGTTTGCTAACATTTCTGCGAAATAAGCAACTTCTATTGAATGAGTCAAAACATTTTGCCCATAACTTGTTCGATAATTTAACCTTCCTAAAAGTTGAACTATTTCAGCTGGTAAATCAATAATTCCCAACTCATAAACAGCTTGTTCTCCAGCTTCCTTAATTGCTTGATTAATTTCTTTATGGGCCTCAGCTACCTTTTCTTCTATTTTAGCTGGCTGAATTCTGCTATCAGTAATTAATTTTTCCAAAGCAAGTTTAGCAACTGCGCGCCTTACAGGATCAAAGCAAGATAAAGTGACAGCGTCTGGAGTTTCATCAATAATAATTTCAACTCCTGTCAAATTTTCAAAAGCTTTAATATTTCTTCCTTCCTTACCTATTATTTTCCCCTTAATTTCTTCATTAGGAATATTGACTGTAGAAGTAGTAAATTCGCTAACACTTGACCTTGAATAACGTTGAATAATATCCAGCATTAGTTGAGCTGATTTTTTCTCGATTTCCTCTTTCCTTAATTTTTCCAATTTTCTTAAAGATTCAAACAAATCTGTTTCGTATCTTTTTTTAAGTTCTTCAAATAAAATATCTTTTGCCTGTTCAGCTGTTAATTTTGAAATTTCTTCAAGTTTCTGGAATTGAGCCAAACGATATTTTTCTATTTCTTCTTTGGCTTGTTTGAGTTTTTCTATTTCAGAATTTAATTTTTCTTCTTTTTCTTCTAATCTTTTTGATTTTTCATCAAGCAAGACTTCCCTATTCAACAATCGTTCTCTAGTTTTATTTAAATCAGCCCTTTCAGTTTTTATTTCTTCTTCGGTTTCAGTTAAAATTTTTCGAGCTTTGTCAGCTGCTTCGGTTAAAATTTTAGTTGCTTCAGTTTCTGATTTTTTTAGTTTTTCTTCTATGATTTCATCAAGGTTTTCTAATTTTTTTTGAGATTGATATTTTCTAAACCAGAAACCTAAAGCCGAACCAGCTATTAAAGCCGAAACAAGATAAATAATTTCTAAAGTAGACATATTTTTATGTCCAGAACGAGCTTTAAGTATTTAACCAGTAAAATTTTTTTAAATTACTGGAATTATTTACTAGAGTAAAATCTAAATTCTTAAAAACCGTTATTGATTTTTAATAAACCAAGAAAATTAAAAATAGTTTTAAAAAAATTTAACAAGAAATTTGACATACTTAAGATTTTTAGAAAGTTTTACAATTTTTGTTTAAAGTTGTTCTGGAAAAAATTTTAATTTTTAAATTTTTCAACCTAAGAGATTTTAAACCTTGCTTTAAGTTTTGTCAATATTTTATTTTTTATTGAAAAATTCTATAATGGTAAAATTAAACTAGAAGTATCTATAATTATGAAATTAAAAAGGGAAGATGTCAAGTATCTGATAATTCACCAGACAGCAACTTTAAAAGATCAAACTACTTTTGAAAAAATAAAAAAACTTCATTTAAGGCAAGGAATGGGCAATATTGCCTACCATTATTTTATTGAAGCAAATGGCAGGGTGCGAAAGGGGCGAAACGAGACAACAGCTGGCACTCATACCAAAGCTTCAGGAATGAATTTAAAAAGCTTAGGAATAGGTTTAGCTGGGAATTTTAATCTTGAAGAGCCAACTAATAGCCAACTTGAATCTTTGGAAAAAACTTTGAGGTACTTAATAAAAAAATATAATATTGAGATTGATAATATTTTAGGACATAGAGAAGTTTGGAATTCAGCAACAGAATGTCCCGGAGACAGTTTAAACGAATGGTTGGTAGATTTTAGGGAAAAATTAAAAAAAGAGAAAAATTTGTGAGCCAAATGGTCATGAGAAACAGTTTCACAAGAAATTTGTTTCTTGTGAAACATTTTTAATAGTTTTGTGAAACTGTTTCTCAGGGAAATTGTTTCTCGTGAAACATTTTTAAAATCTTGTGAAACTGTTTCACAAAGAATTTGTTTCACGTGAAACAAATTTGAAGTACTGTAAAACTGTTTCTCAGAAATTTTGTTTCTCGTGAAACATTCTATTCAGTTCTGTGAAACTGTTTCACAAGGAAATTGTTTCTCGTGAAACATTTTTTAAAGTTTTTGAATTCTTAAAAAGATTTTTATTTTTTTAATAAAGATTAATGTCTAATATATTATTATATCATATAATAATAGAAATGTCAATGTAGATATTGATGAAATAATTTTAAAAATGAAATATATTTTTTAATGCTTAACAGCAATCAAATCAACTGATCTAGAATTATTATTACTGGCTGCTTTCCAGAATTTTTCAAGAGTTGTTTTTCTATTTTTATAAGGAGGTAATCCTGAATCGTGGAAATAAATAAATTGCTTGGTGATACCAGTTATTAAAACCATATGATTACCAAACCATTTTTTGTTTTCTAAAATAAAGGGATTAATGGGGATCATTATTAAATAGCCTTTACTAAACAAAGTTTTTAAATCAGAAAGTTTAGCAGACCTTTTTAAGATTCTAATATCCTTATTTTTTATTAATTTTTTAGCTAATTTTTGTTCTTTTTCAAAATTCGAATACTGTTTTTGATACTGATAAACTTCATCAGTCCAAAACGATTCTAGATATTTTTCTCCTTTTTCAGCGAATTTTTGGTAATCAAAGTTAGTAATATAAATAATTTCAAAATTAAGTTTAGATAAAAATAAAAGCATGGCGCTATCCCATGTCACGGTGTTGTTTTGATGATTGGTTTGCTTATCTAAATATCTAAAACTATAATTTTTATCAGGAAAATAAAATTTAAGTATTGATTTTAGACAAGCTTGAACACAATGCGAACCATCTTTAGCGTTTTTGTAAAACGGAATATTCAACATATTAATATTTAATTAAATTATACTATAAAATAAATTTGTTTGGTTTTTTTCTAAACTCTTGACTTTTTAAAAAAGTTTTTTAATAATTTTATTATTGTTTATAAATAACAATAATTTATTTTTAAATTGTTGTTTAAAGCTTTTAAGAGGCGGCTGATTTAGTAGCCTCTTTTTTATTTTTATTTGTTTCGTTTTTAATTAACTTATAACTTTAAAACTTATGAATCAATCACCAATTCCTCAGCCGCCTTATAATCAATTAAAACCCAAGAAAAAGAAAAAATTCATTATTCCTCTAATTATCATTTTTGTTTTAGCGGCTATTTTTATCATTTGCTGGGTAACTTTTTTATCTCCTGACGCTCGAAGTAAATTGCAATACGAACTTTATCAGCAATTTGAAAATGCTTATTATGATGCTTTAAGAAAAGATACTTATGGGGGCTCAACTCCTGAAGAAACCTTGCAAATGTTTATTAGCGCTTTAAAGCAAGGAGATTTAGATTTAGCTGCTAAATATTTTTCTTTAAATACCAATGAAAAAAGCCAAGATTATTTAACAAATACTCAAGCCAGGCAAGGTTTACAAAGATTGCAAGATGAAGGCAGAATTCCAGAATTAATTGCTCTTTTAGAAAGAGCAGAACCAGCCAAAGATCAAGCGCCTAAAATTGAAGATCATTTTGATTATTTTTACGAAGTATACGACGAAAACGATAAAATAATTTTAGAGATAGTTTTTATCTATAATAGACAATCAAATGTTTGGAAAATTGAAAGTATGTAATTAACTTAAAATTATGAAGAAGAATTTCTTTATTATTTTAGTTTTTATTTTATGTTTAATATTCAATGATTGCACCTTAGCTTATGATACTTATACTCATTCTTATTTAACAAGAGAAGCTGTTGATTTATACAATCAGAATTTCCCAGACAAGCAAATTCCTCGAGAATTAATTCCTTATCTACTAGAAGGAGCTCAAAGAGAAGACGACCCTCCTCGCTGGATGAATCATTTTTACGACCCTGTTTATAATAGGGGTTATGAGGTAGATTTTAGAATTGACAATGCTTTGCCCTTTCATTTTGTTAAAATTGTTACTGATTTAGGTTCTTGGTTAAGTTCTAAAGACTGGGCAATTTCTAATCAAGAACAAAATAGAATAGTTTATAAAGTAAATTTTTATCACGCTGCAACTATTTTAACTTATAATGAAAAATCAAAATTAGACACTTATTATTACGATACTGATTTTACTTACCAGACAGCTAAAAATCTATGGCTTCAAGGAGAAAAAGAAAAAGCAATGTTTGCTTTAGGCCATACTCTTCACTTAATAGAAGATTCAGCTGTTCCTGATCATACCAGAGATGACGGTCACATTGGAGATAGTCCTTATGAATTATTTACTGCCCAATATAATTTGAATAATCCCGACGTTAAATTAACAGAAAATTTAAAAAATCAAAAACCAGTTATTTTATCTAATTTAAATTCTTATTTTGAATCCTTAGCTAATTATTCTAATAATAATTTTTATAGTAAAGATACCATAGGAATTCAAAGCGGCTATAAAAATCCAGAGCCAGAAGGACAAATTATTTATAATAATATTTATTACTTAGTCAAATTAGACGAAAACAAGAACAATCTTCTTCTGGCTTATAATAGAAATCCTTCTTCTCTTGTATATTCTAATCCATTTTATTTATCATTAGACGATAAAGATCATTTAATTCTTACTGATTATTGGAACCATTTAGCTCCTAAAGCAGTAACTTATAGTTCTGGAGTTATTAATTTATTTTTTAATGAAGTTCAAAATCAAGTTGCTTTGGAGCCAGAAGAAAAATCTTGGTATGATAATTTACTGGGGACTCTTTTTTATAATATTGGCATTCTTAGTCAAGAAATTAATAATCTTTTTTCAAATCAATCTTCTATAGATTATTCTGTTGATAATGAAATTGTTTTAGTTTCTCCAAATCCAAGTGTTTTGATTTCTCCAAGCATAAGTCCCTTGATTTCAGTTTCTCCTAATTTAGAAAATAAAAATTTATTATTAAATAGTCCAACACCAAGTCCTAAGCTAAATATTGCACCAAGCCCTTTACCAAGTTCTACGCCAATAAATTCAATTATTCCCAGTCTTCAACCAAATGTTTTAATAGTACAACCAGATGGTCCAAGAAGTAATAATCAAAATTTAGAAATATCTCCTTTACCAAGTCCGACATTAATTTCAACCCCAGTTCCAATTCCTGATTTTATTACAATTCCAACATCAACCCCAGAAACAACCTCAATCCCAGAGATATCTCCAAGCCCTAGCTCTTTGCCAACTTCAACAAATCCTTATTTTAGTAATGTTAAAGTATATTTTGA
>Ga0255347_1007013_pt1 | contig 11926 bp, 7 predicted proteins | sample wastewater_treat_2_FD_192479 | JGI IMG/M metagenome (GOLD analysis project Ga0255347, IMG submission 192479) | Wastewater microbial communities from Lulu Island WWTP, Vancouver, Canada - plant24 | ecosystem: Engineered > WWTP > Wastewater > Unclassified | place: Canada: Vancouver, British...
CTTTGTGGGTCCCCGCCCACAAAGTACATGGTTCCTGCCTCCTCCGGCACTCCGCTCCAGACAAAGAAGATGGTCTTGCGGTCGCGGGCTCCCTCCAGATCATCTTCCTTGTCTTCCGCTTCCGCGTTGAAGCGTTAAATCAGCTGACAAGTCTAAATTACACTGAAGTAGCACCAATCCTGAAGATTATTAAGGAGAAGGGCTTTCCCATTTCTGAAGAGCGTAATTATCAATTACCTGAGATTTTTCTAAATTCAGGAAAATTTTGCAAGACCGTGCTTGAGCTTGATGAATATATAGCTGAGAATAGGTTGTTCTTTGATGAAGCCGTTTTTCAACAATTGCTGATTTTTCAGAATTATATCATTGTTTACAATCGTTTTCATGTTATTTATACGGAAGGAATTCAGATAGGAACAACAGAAGTTGATAATAAGATTGTTAACAAAGTAGAAAACGGAATGTTTATCGCATTGGGAATAATATTATCCGATGATTTTCTCAAACAAACGACAGATTTGCTAAGTAGCTTGAGATACAGTATAAATAATATCTCATTAAAACGTAGAAAAGTCCCTAACTACAGTTATGAATATTTTAATGATGAGAATAGCTTTCTGATGCAACGACTTAAGGACACAGCAATAATAAAAGAACGTGAAAAGATTACTATGATGATATCTGATTTTTGTGCGCTAGCAGTTATAGGGAATATGTGAATATTTGCGATTTTCATTAACTAACAGTTCTTTATCTTGAGATATTCATTGACCGTAATGGCAAAACTATCACGATATTTAGTATAAAATCATAACGATATTTAACTATGCAAGAACGTATTTGGCTCTCTTTGGCCCATATGGGAGGAAAAGAACAGGACTTCATCCAAGAGGCTTTCGACACGAACTGGGTAGTGCCATTGGGTCCCAATGTGGATGGGTTTGAGAGACATTTGGAGCAATTCCTCGGTGAAGGGGTGCATGTGGCGGCATTGAGTGCTGGAACGGCGGCCATTCACCTGGGATTGGTGCAGCTGGGGGTAACGCAAGGAGACGAGGTGATCTGCCAGAGTTTCACTTTTTCAGCTTCGGCTAACCCGATTGCGTATCAGGGGGGAAAACCGGTATTTGTGGGCAGCGAACCGGATACATGGAACATGTCGCCTCGTTTGCTACGTGAAGCCATCGAAGACCGTATCGCGAAAACGGGTAAGAAACCGAAGGCAATTATTCCCGTGCATCTGTACGGCATGCCGGCACAGATGGATGCGATTTTGGCCATAGCCGACGAATACGATATCCCGGTGCTGGAGGATGCGGCTGAAGCGCTGGGGTCAGAATACAAAGGGCAGAAATGCGGCACGTTTGGCGAGTTTGCCTGTCTGTCGTTTAACGGCAACAAGATGATTACCACCTCCGGTGGCGGAGCGCTGGTGTGCCGTACGGCGGAGGAGGCCGAACGGACAAAGTTTTTTGCCACGCAGGCGCGGGATAAGGCACCGCATTACCAGCATTCGCATATCGGATACAACTACCGCATGAGCAACATTTGCGCAGGTATCGGACGTGGGCAGATGTATGTGCTCAAAGAGCACATTGCCCGCCGCAGGGAGATTAACCGACTGTACCGCCTGCTGCTGCAGGATGTGCCGGGAATTGCGTTCCACACGAATCCCGACGAGGATTTCGAGTCGAACTATTGGCTGACGTGCATCGTGGTGAATCCTGACGAAGCGGGGTTTACGCGCGAGGATTTGCGGTTGCGGATGGAGCGGGAGAACATCGAAACCCGCCCGCTGTGGAAACCGATGCACTTGCAGCCGGTGTTTGCCTGTTGTCCCTATTACGGCGACAATACAGAGGGGCGGTTGTTTGACGACGGGCTTTGCCTGCCTTCGGGTCCTATATTAACAGATGAAGATATCCAAAGGGTAGTTGATGTAATCAAAAAAATGTATTATTAAAAATGAGTATAAAAAATCAGCGTTCATCAGCGAAAGAAATCTGCGTAAATCAGCGAGAAAAAAAATAAAGTTCTCGCAGATTATCACAGATTAAAAACCCGCAGATAGACGCAGAGAATCAGCGTAAATCAGCGAGAAAAAATACATCTCTCGCAAATTATCGCAGATTAAAAACCCGCAGATAGACGCAGAAATTTTTATGGTTATAACCAGAAAAAAATAAGAGAAAGCAGCTATATTTGTGGTTGTAACCAAAAAACTTGTTAAATTCAGCGTTGATCTGATAAAAAGAATAATATTTCACACAGATTCTCCCAGATTAAAAAGCGCAAATGGACGCGGAAAATTAATGTTATTAGAGAGAAAAGATCAGCGTAAATCAGCGAGAAAAAAATCAGCGTTGATCTGCGAGAAAAGAAAGAAATATTTCACGCAGATGGGCGCAGAAGATCAGCGTAAATCGGCGTGAGAAGATCAGTGTAAATCAGCGAGAAAAAAATAAAGTTCTCGCAGATTATCGCAGATTAAAAACCCGCAGAGAGACACAGAAAATTAACGTCAATCAACGTGAAAAAATTTATAGCTTATGACAGAAAATGAAATATCTTATAAAATTAGAGGAGCTATTTTTGCTGTGTATAACAATGTTGGTCCTGGCTTATTGGAATCTGCATATGAAGCAGCGTTATCTTATGAATTAAAAAATGCTGGTCTTGAAGTTAAAACACAAGTTGGTCTTCCTTTTGTTTATGAAGATATTGCATTGGAAATTGGATATCGAGTCGACATTCTGGTTGAAAATAAAGTGATTATTGAAACAAAATCTGTCGAACAGTTGACGGATGTCCATTACAAACAATTGCTGACTTATCTGAAATTATCCGAAAAAAAATTAGGTATTTTGGTAAATTTCAATACAGACAACATTGAGGCTTCAATCAAAAGAATAGTCAATCATTTAAAGGAATGACATGAATTTGTTCAGAATCAGTGGAAATAATCAGCGTTCATCAGCGAGAAAGAATATATCTCTCGCAGATTATCGCAGATAAATATCGCAGATAGACGCAGAAAATCAGCGGAAGGGATCAGCGGAAATCAGCGAGAAAAAAAAGAATACATCTCTCGCAGATGTGCGCAGAAAAATATCGCAGATAGACACAGAAAATCAGCGGAAGGGATCAGCGGAAATCAGCGAGAAAAAAAAGAATACATCTCTCGCAGATGTGCGCAGAAAAGTATCTGCGGAAATCAACGAGAAAAAACTTTCTAACCTTGATAGAGAAAAGGGATAAGCACTCTGGGAGTCGCTAAAAAGGAAATTGGGATTTAGAATTTATAATTTATTTGTAATTTATAATATAGAATTTAGTGGTTGTTCGTTGTCAATTGTTAGTTAATAAAGGGAGAAAAGGAGAAAGGGAGAAATACCGAATATCTTATCCATTGATAATAGAAAGATTTGTCCATTAGTAATGAAAAGATTATCTTTGCAAAAACTTAACATCACCATCCATGATAAAAATATCTGATTTGGAAGAGGTGATATCCCTTCAACGGAAAAGAATAGACGAAGACCGAAGTTATCCGAGAATGTTGTTGCGGAAGCTATCCATCTTGAGGGATTTTGCACTGATTATTACTGGTATTCGCCGATGCGGAAAAAGTACTCTTCTCTTCCAATTGATCAAAGAACAGGATGACAAATGGTTGTTTGTGAATTTTGATACCCCCAAGCTTTTCAATTTTGAATTTTCCGATTTCCGACTGCTGGACATGATGATTGCAGCCGACAAAGAAATAAAATTGTTATTTTTCGATGAAATTCAGGTAGTGAAAGGTTGGGAGGTGTATGTGCATGGGAAACTGGATGAAGGATATAAGGTAGTTATCACAGGCTCAAATGCTTCGTTAATGAGCCGCGAATTAGGCACAAAACTCACGGGAAGGCATCTCTCACAGGAACTTTTCCCGTTTTCATTCAAAGAGTTTTGTGGTTATAAGTCGTTGCCAGCTTGTAAGGAATCATTATTGGAATTTGAGGAAACAGGAGGATTCCCACAATTTTTGGCTACAGGTAACCAGGAAATTTTGCAGGAGTTGGTAAACGATCTTCTTTACAGGGATATAATTGTAAGGCACAACCTCCGCGACGACAAATCTCTGAAACGCATTCTCATGTTGATGGTGTCCAACATGGGAAATCCCATATCCGCTAACAAGTTGAAGCAGATTGTTGGGCTTAAAAGCTCTACAACGGTATTGGAATATTTGTCCTTTTTAGAACAGGTTTATATGATTTACTTGCTGCCGAAGTTTACGTATTCCTATAAGGCGCAGATGGTAAATCCACGCAAGGTTTACTTCATCGACAATGGTTTATATGCTGCAATCAATCCATCGATTATGAAAAATTTAGGACAAAAGTTCGAAAATCTGGTATTTTGGGAATTGCGGCGCCTTACCAGTCAACTTTACTATTACAACGAAAACGGAGTGGAATGCGATTTTGTAGTATGTCGCGAAAACAAACCCCACTTGCTCATTCAAGCGTGCAGGGAGCTGCATCACGACAATATGGAGAGGGAACAAGATGGGCTGCTCCATGCCATGAATTTTTTCGGGATGAAAAAGGGGTGGATCGTTACGTTGGACCAAACAGACAAAATCGTCGCAGGCGATAAAACAATCGAAGTGATGCCCTTTCATAGGGTGGATTTCGAGCAGTTGTGGGAATAATTTCTTCATCCTCAAACCTCCTAAAAGGGGACAAATAAATTGCTTCACGCGGATGATTGCAGAAAAGAATCAGCGTTGATCAGAAAGAGAAAAAAATAGTTTCACGCAGATGGACGCAGATTAAAAAACGCAGATATTCGTAAAGATCAGCGTAAATCAGCGGATTAAATCTGCGAAAATCAGCGAGAAAGAAATCTGAAGTTCACTCGACTTTGACAGTCCCCTAAGTCTCCCACTCCCCCAGTTCCTTCATCCTTTTCATCTCTAAAGTATAAAAAATATGCCCTTCATCACTTCTCATGATCCTTTGTGGAAAAATTTTCTCGAGCACACTGCTTACGACATCTATCATCTACCCGGTTACACCGAAATAGAAGCCGATCTTTTAAAAGGTACAGCCGTAGCTTGGTATCATAGTTTGCCAGAGGCAGAAATTCTTATACCTCTCGTCAGCCGCCCTATTAATGCTTTAGGTAACTATCACGATTTAATCAGTCCTTATGGATATCCAGGAATTTTAACTTCTAAACCTCTATCTATTAAGGAAATAGCTTCGGTTTTACTTCAATTCTCTGAAGAAGCTCATCAAGCTGGATACGTAAGCACTTTCATCCGTTTGAATCCTTTACAAAATCAATGGAAATTCAATTCTACACCCTATTTTCGTCAATGGTTTCATGGTTACACTGTTGCCATTAATCTACAACTTCCTATTCATGATTTACGTGAAGATTATTCGGAAAATCATCAAAGAAATTTGAAAAGATTGGAACGACTGGGATATTGTTATAAAATAAATCATTGGGAGGATTTAGATTATTTTTTGCAAGCATACCGACAGACGATGATACGTAAGCAAGCTCACCCTTATTATTTTTTCCCCAACGATTATTTTAAGGCTTTAAAAAATCTAGCAGGTAAGCATCTCATCTTCATTAGCATTTATGAACCTGAGGGGAGATTTACTGCTGGAGGATTATTTACGCTCTTTGGCTCGATGATGCAATACCATCTTGGAGCAACAACTAACGAATTTTTAAAATATAGTCCTTCAAAAATGATGATTCATGCTGCTATTCTAGAAGGCATGAAAGTAGGTGCAAAACTATTACATTTAGGTGGTGGCGTGGGGGCTAATGCTCATGACGGATTATTTAGATTCAAAAAAGGATTCGGACAACGATTATTCCCTTATTCTACACTACGTTTAATTCATTTACCCGATGTTTATAATGCTCTGAAAAAAAAATCCTCGATTATGAATACCGTAGAAAATTTTTTCCCGGAATATCGTATTCAACAAGATATATAATGAAAAAGATTACTGAGGCTTTCCTACAGTTTAAACAAAGCAAGGCATGGCAACCTGTAAAAGATGTTCTTATGTTTGCCTTTCTCTTGTTGAGTTTCCATTTCATTTATATTTTTTGGGGAAATCACAATTTCTATCCTTTCAAGACTCAGGTGGATCAGCTTTTCATCTTTGCTTCAGACATTCTTTTCAATCAAAGTGTTTGGATTTTGCAGCATATTTTTGGCCTCGATGTAACGACGGTAAATCAAACTATATACGTGATAAATCATCAAGGGACTTGGAGTTATGTAGATGTAAGCCCAGGTTGTACAAGCTTAAAGCAGTGGATGCATTGGATTTTTATCATGGTTTGTTTTCGCGGGCCTATAAAACATAAACTCTGGTATATCCCTGCAGGAATTATCGTGATTCATTTCATCAATATTATTCGTATCGTAGGTTTGAGCCTGACAGGAATACCTATGCCACAACATTTCGAATTTTTCCATAATTACGTATTCAAGACCTTCTTTTATTTCATGATTTTTCTGATGTGGGTGCTGTGGGTAGAGGTATTTGCACGTAAAAAGCCCGAAGGAAACATGGAAGCAGTAAGCTCTTAATGCACAGCATTTAGTAAAGAAGAATACTATTTGGATGTAGGATGGAGGAGATGGGGAATGGGGATCGGAGTTTGACAGTTATCAGTTGACAGTTATCAGTTGACAGTTATCAGTTGACAGTTATCAGTTGACAGTTATCAGTTATTTGTTTTAAGTTGTCAACATTAAGTTATTAGTTATCAGTTGATAATCTGGGTAAATCAGCGAGAAAAAAATAAAGTTCTCGCAGATATCGCAGAATAAAACTCGCAGAAGAACGCAGAGATTGGAGGATTGATGTTGGAGGTTGGAGAATGGAGTTTGACAGTTATCTGCTGTCAGTTATCAGTTAACAGTTATCAGTTATTTGTTTTAAGTTGTCAACATTAAGTTATTAGTTATCAGTTGATAATCTGGGTAAATCAGCGAGAAAAAAATAAAGTTCTCGCAGATTATCGCAGAATAAAACTCGCAGAAGAACGCAGAGATTGGAGGATTGATGTTGGAGGTTGGAGAATGGAGTTTGACAGTTATCTGCTGTCAGTTATCAGTTGACAGTTATCAGTTATTTGTTTTAAGTTGTCAACATTAAGTTATTAGTTATCAGTTGATAATCTGGGTAAATCAGCGAGAAAAAATACATCTCTCGCAGATATCACAGAATAAAACTCGCAGAAGAACGCAGAGATTGGAGGATTGATGTTGGAGGTTGGAGAATGGAGTTTGACAGTTATCTGCTGTCAGTGATCAGTTAACAGTTATCAGTTATTTGTTTTAAGTTGTCAACATTAAGTTATTAGTTATCAGTTGATAATCTGGGTAAATCAGCGAGAAAAAAATACATCTCTCGCAGATTATCACAGAATAAAACTCGCAGAAGAACGCAGAGATTGGAGGATTGATGTTGGAGGTTGGAGAATGGAGTTTGACAGTTATCTGCTGTCAGTGATCAGTTAACAGTTATCAGTTATTTGTTTTAAGTTGTCAACATTAAGTTATTAGTTATCAGTTGATAATCTGGGTAAATCAGCGAGAAAAAAATAAAGTTCTCGCAGATGGAAACAGAAAGGGATTTCTCCACGAAAGTCGGTGAAAGAGCAATAAAACATTATCGAATAGTCATTGAGTAGTTTTCTTATTCTCGCCGCATTGAAAATGTCGAAATAAACGATTATCTTTGGTAATTAAGCAGAATGAACCGATGCGTTTGAACGAATTTCAAATAGAAACCATAAATACACTTGCTAAGAAGCATTTCGGCGAGGGTACTACTGTTTATCTGTTTGGTTCGAGAACGGACGAAAATAAAAAAGGTGGGGACATCGACTTGTTTATAACAAATAAGGATGAAAAGAAATTGAATATTGAGGCAAAAGTTCGATTTTTGGCAGAACTTAAGGCAAAGATCGGTGACCGGAAAATAGATGTGGTTTTCGACAATGCCTTTACGCGGCAAAAAGAAAATTTTTATAGAACGATCATTCGGGAGCGAGTAAAATTGTGATGAACTATCAAGTTATATAAATATGCAAAAACAATCGGAAAAACTGGACAAACTGACGGAAGCGGTTCAACTATGCACAATTCACAGCGAACGTATGAATTTTGCCTGGGGTAAAATAAAAACATATTTTCCTCTCGATAAGGAAAAATATGTGCATTTGCAACCCGAAGAAATGAGTTATTTCGATCAGTTGATCTTTCGGTTCTCAAAACTTCAAGATAGCATGGGAGGGAAACTGTTTCCTGCAATTCTCGAAAACCTGGGGGAAGATGTGCGGGAATTGCCTTTTATCGACAGACTGGCAAAACTCGAAGAATTAAATGTGATACCGAGTGCCGACGAATGGATGATGCTACGTGAAACAAGGAATATCGTTACTCATGAATATCCCTTTGTTACCGATGAGGTAATAGAAGGACTCAATCTTTTGGGAAAACATTGCAAGTTGATCCTTGATATTTGGTTTGAAGTGAAAAATTTCATCGAAACCCGTTTCAGAAGTTAAATTAATTGGACGAATAAAGAGGTTGGAGGTTTGAGACTGGAAATTAGTGATTAGCTTGTTCATATTTTTCCTTGCAGGGGCAAGTATTTACTTGTGCTTTTGTTTATTGCTGGCAGAGACGGATGCTTGCACCAACGATGGAAAGAAAAGAATAGTTTCACGCAAATGATAGCAGAAAATCAGCGGGAAACAGCGGGGAAAATCAGCGTGAATCAGCGAGAAAGAAATAAAGTTCTCGCAGATATCACAGAATAAAACTCGCAGAAGAACGCAGAGATTGGAGGATTGATGTTGGAGGTTGGAGAATGGAGTTTGACAGTTATCTGCTGTCAGTGATCAGTTAACAGTTATCAGTTGACAGTTATCAGTTAACAGTTATCAGTTATTTGTTTTAAGTTATCAACATTAAGTTATTAGTTATCAGTTGATAATCTGGGTAAATCAGCGAGAAAAAAATAAAGTTCTCGCAGATTATCGCAGAATAAAACTCGCAGAAGAACGCAGAGATTGGAGGATTGATGTTGGAGGTTGGAGAATGGAGTTTGACAGTTATCTGCTGTCAGTGATCAGTTGACAGTTATCAGTTAACAGTTATCAGTTAACAGTTATCAGTTAACAGTTATCAGTTATTTGTTTTAAGTTGTCAACATTAAGTTATAAGTTATCAGTTGATATTCTGCGTGAATCAGCGAGAAAAAATACATCTCCCACAGATTATCGCAGAATAAAACTCGCAGAAGAACGCAGAAATGCATCTGCGGAAATCAGCGAGAAAGAAATAGTTAGTGCAGATCGTCTTCGCAGATATTAGTTTAACCCCCTATCGTGAGCAAATACAAATTTTTACGAAAGTTTTTCTCATTCAGAAACATTTTTACCAAAAGCAACGTATATTTGTTGAATGATTACCGTAATAACATATCAAAGGTGTTTTACGATAAGAGAGTCTCATGTAAAGAACAGGTTTTTGGTATATTACAGCTAATGATTTTTTATTAAAAAACAACAGCAATGATTAAGAAATTATTCAACAAGTATTACTCTCATCGGTTCATTTCTCGATGGATTACTTTTACTTTTGACTTAAGCGTAGCGGTAGCAGCTTATTTTATGGCTCTATTCGTTCGCTACTCTATTTCACCTCATGCTTACCCATGGTTCATATTTGAAATCGTTCTCATCTTATTATCTTATTCATTTGCCTTTTTAACAACCCGTTCTTATGTAGGCATCATCCGCCATACAGGCATAAAAGACATTACACGAATTCTGCAAGCCACCTCCTTTGCTTTTATCCTTCTTATAACAGGTGAATACATTGTTCAACGATTTCAATTGATTCACAATTTTACAATTGCAGCTGGAGTAATAATTGTTCAATTTGCCTTATGTAATCTTTTTCTCATTGGAAGCAGGATTATTATCAAGGTTATTTTTATGGAAATAACCGAACAAGAGCATAGTAACCGTACTTTTGTTCTTATCTATGGAGCTGGTTCGGCAGGAATGCTTACACGTAGTGCCCTTCAACAAGATTCGAACCATAATTACAAAATAATAGGATTTATTGATGATAATGAAAGTAAAGTCAATAAAAGCATTGATGGAACGAAAGTTTATTCTCCAACACAAGTCTTCAATGAAAAATTTATCAACAGGCATCATATTACTCAGATGATTCTTGCTATTCCCAATATAGATAACGAAAAAAGAAGAGCAATCATCGAAAAAGCCTTAGAAGTTAATTTACAGGTAAAGAATATACCTCCTGCTGAAAATTGGATTAATGGTCAATTGAGTGTAAATCAAATTCGTGAAATAAAAATCGAGGATTTATTAGGACGACCTCCTATAAAACTCGACAATAGTCATGTAAAAGAAGATCTTTTAAGTAAAGTGGTTCTTATCACTGGTGCAGCGGGTTCTATAGGCAGCGAGATAGTACGTCAGGTATTAGAATATCAACCAACAAGAGTAATTTTGGTGGACCAAGCCGAATCAGCCTTGTTCGATCTTCAATCTGAACTAAGGTATTCAAAAAAATACAGCGATATTTTGCAACAAGTGGTATTTATTGTGGCCAATATCAAGGAAAAAACAAGAATGAAACAAATTTTCGAAACTTATAAACCACAGATAATTTATCATGCTGCGGCATACAAACATGTTCCACTTATGGAAGACAATCCTTACGAGGCCGTGATGGTAAACGTATTTGGTACGAAAAACATAGCCGATTTAGCCGTGGAATATAAAGTCGATAAATTTGTGATGGTTTCGACAGATAAGGCGGTTAATCCCACCAATGTGATGGGGGCAAGCAAAAGAATAGCAGAAATTTATACCCAGGCGCTTAGCAATGGGACAACTCGTTTTATCACCACACGTTTTGGTAATGTATTAGGAAGCAATGGTTCAGTGGTGCTCCTTTTCAAGAAACAGATTGAAAAGGGTGGACCCGTCACTGTTACGCATAAAGACATTAGGCGTTATTTTATGACAATTCCTGAAGCCTGTAGTTTAGTCCTTGAAGCAGGTGCCATGGGTCAAGGAGGCGAAATTTTTGTCTTTGATATGGGTCAGCCAGTTAAAATATATGATCTCGCCATTAAAATGATTCAGTTATCTGGATTACGTCTCGGTAAAGATATTCAAATAGAGGAAGTTGGATTACGACCTGGCGAAAAATTGTTCGAAGAACTCCTCAACGATGGCGAAAATGTAATTCCTACCTCTCATCCCAAAATTTTGGGTGCCAAAGTAAAAATGTATCATCCAGAAGAAATCGAGAAAATGATGTTCGAACTTGGCCAAACCGTAATTGAAAATGATTCATACAAATTGGTGAAAAAAATGAAAGAATATGTTCCGGAATATATCAGTAATAATTCCATATACTCTATACTCGACGCTCAACCTCAACCCTTCGTTCAGTGAAATAGAATTCCTTTTCATCGAATAATTTCTCAAAAAATTTTATCCCTAAGGGTTAATAAAGGAATTTTATCCCGTTTTTATATGTCTATTCCGCAATATTAATCAAAGAAGATATAAAAAGCATTTACCCCTCTTAACTCATCATCAAGTCTCCTCGTCTCTAATCCCCTATTCTCTATTCTCTATTCTCTATTCTCTATTCTCTATTCTCCATTCCCTATTCTCCATCCTCCATCCTCCATTCTCCATCCTCCATTCTCCATCCTCCATTCTCCATCCTCCATTCTCCATCCTCCATTCTCCATCCTCCATTCTCCATCCTCCATTCTCCATCCTCCATTCTCCATCCTCCATTCTCCATCCTCCATTCTCCATCCTCCAT
>Ga0255347_1007017_pt1 | contig 11917 bp, 10 predicted proteins | sample wastewater_treat_2_FD_192479 | JGI IMG/M metagenome (GOLD analysis project Ga0255347, IMG submission 192479) | Wastewater microbial communities from Lulu Island WWTP, Vancouver, Canada - plant24 | ecosystem: Engineered > WWTP > Wastewater > Unclassified | place: Canada: Vancouver, British...
TGGCAGATCTTTTGTCAGGAGAAACCATGATAAGGCAGTCCATCTCGATATTGTCGACATGAATCCACTCATCACCAATACGAACCTGGGTCGGGTAATTTGTGGTTGAATAAAACCCCTTTGGGACTATCCTGTTACCTTCAGCCTGGACCAGAGTCACATCTTCAGAATCAACAAGTCTTGCACCATGCCGGTGAAGAGTACTGATGATAGAATCCAGGTTTTCACCATCTGTTCCGATAACAAGAACTCTGGCATAACTGGTATCCGTTTTTCTTTTACCGACGGTGAATTCAAGGATCTCAAAGTCTCCCCCCATGTCAAGAATGGAGTCAAGAACATGTTCCATGATTCCTGAGTCGATTATATGCCCGTCGAGTTCTATCTCCCGGGATTCTCTCATATATAAAGGTTAGATTCTAACCCTATAAGAGAGTTGGTTGATAATCAGGGGATTTCAAATGACTCAGCATCTTCTCGGCTGCCTCAAGATCTTCCCTTGTGTTTATATTCATCCGGAGAATGGGATCTTTTATGAGGATCTTCACCTCTTCCTGCTCCTCTTCTCCAAGCCGGCTGTCAAGTATATTTATGCCTGCAGGGATGCCAGGAAGATCATCATCAATAGCACCGTCATGGTGGGGAACCCAGACCGAACAGGCAGGACATCCCGAACTTTCAAATTTTTCAAGAACCATCGTTATATGTTCTGCACAAATTCCTGGCAGGTCTGCACAGATGGTAAGAAAAGGACCATTAATAGAGAGCTCCTCTACCGCCTGCCATATATCCTCAACATAACCGGTTCCATCGGTGCATAACCATAAGATATCCTGTATCCTGCAGTAATTTGTGGTATAAGGAGTCAGTGGAGTTACTATTACAACAGGAGTAAGACCGGCCTTTATTACGGCATTTATAACATAAGATATCATCGGCCTGTCATGTATCCTTGCCAGGGCTTTCTCGCCCATCCCAAGCCTGGATGCTTTGCCGCCGGCCATTATCAATGCAAACATGAGGAGACCTTTTCCAGTGCTTCGATAAACTTGTCATTCTCTTCAGTCGTCCGGACTGCTACACGTATGCTGGTCGGAAGACCAAAAGAGCGGCAGTCTCTGACAAGTATCCCTGATTTTAAAAACAGTCCGGTTATCTGTTCAGATGGGCGGAGGGTATCAATCAGCAGGTAATTTGCACTCCCATCCGAGTATTTCCAGCCAATATCGTCTATGCTCTTTTTGAGTCTCTTCTTCTCCTTGTTGATCATGGTCCTCGAATATTCAAGTTCGCTGTATCTTGAAAATGCAGATATGGCTGCTTTTTCTGCAAGGGCATTTACCGTCCAGGGGGGGCGCATAACCTCCATCGAAGAGATGAGTTCAGGCTCACCAATTCCATACCCAAACCTGACCCCGGCTATAGCAAAATTTTTCGTCAGAGATCGAAGGACAAATAGACCCGGCTCTATTGTGCCTGATGCCGAATGAAAAGGGTCTGCAAGGTCAATAAAGGCCTCATCTACACAGAGGATATGATCTTTGTTATACTGTGTATACTGAGAAAGCCTTGACAATATCTCCTGCTTTTGTAAAAGTATCCCTGATGGATTGTCAGGATTGCAGATAAACGACAGGGAAGCTTTTTTGTAATCAGTTGTCCTTTCCGCCCCGGCAAGCCTTGCTGAAAGTTCATATTCGGCAAATGTGTGATCAGGGACGAGATATTTCTGCCCTTTGTCAAGGACTGTATGACATAATGTCCGGATAACCTCTACTGACCCGTTGCCCACGGTAATATTTTCAGGCCTGCATCCATGATGGCGTGCGATGGCCTCTTTTAATAAAAGGTAATCATCATCAGGATAACTGGTGAGTGCGTCATCCGTAATTGCAAGATCCAGTTTCGGTGGATATGGATTGATGTTTGCGCTGAAATCAAGGAGTTCCTTGTCAATACCGGTTATATATTTCCCACGGCCGCCATGGACGGCACGAAGTTCAGATTTGTATCTCATCTGACAGCTCTTTCCTATTCATGAACATCTGATTGTTTACAGCTATCTATCTTTCCTCGTGGATAAATCGAAACCTTTATCTATTTATGGATTGTATTCTCTGTATCTCGTTGTGTCCGACTATTGTCACCTTTCTGTCAGACACATGACAGACATATGGCTGACAAATGTCAGATCATGAGGCTTAAGTATGAAGAGAATCACCATCCGGTTGCCTGACCAGCAGATAGTTTTGCTGGAGAAGATGGTGGAGGCGGGTGAGTTTCCCACTGTCTCCGAAGCCATAAGGGATGCTGTACGTATGCTCATCGAAAAGCGGGCAACCCGAGTGCTCGCGGACAGTGATCAACTGTCATTTTAGATGTTAGGGGGATTAAAGTATGCAGAGTATCATAAACGCCGCAGTCATAAACGCGGAACGAGAAAAAGAACTCAAGAACATGACGCAGAATTATGATGATGATATGGATGGACAACCAAGAATTGTCATCATAGGATGCGGGGGTGCCGGAAATAACACCATTAACCGTCTTCACCATATGGGTGTCTCCGGCGCAGAGACTATTGCCATTAACACAGACAAACAGCACCTGGACATGATTCAGGCAGATAAAAGAATCCTTATTGGTAAAAGTCTGACTAAAGGTCTTGGCGCAGGAGGGTACCCTGAGGTCGGCCGTAAAGCCGCAGAGATGGCTCGTCCAACCCTGGAAAGTCTTCTTGAGTCTGTTGATCTCTGTTTTATCACTGCAGGTATGGGTGGGGGTACCGGTACCGGATCTGCTCCGACAGTCGCGCAGATTGCAAAAGAACAGGGAGCAATCGTCGTTGGTATGGTTTCATACCCGTTTGACGTGGAGAAGGCCAGGCTTATCAGGGCTGAAGACGGTCTTGAGGCCATGTCAAAAGCATGTGATTCTGTCATCCTTCTTGATAATAACCGGCTGAAGAGTTTTGTTCCAAACCTTCCGCTTGCACAGTCTTTCTCTGTCATGGACCAGCTGATTGGAGAGACGGTCAAAGGTATTACAGAGACGATCACCGAGCCTTCCCTGATTAATATTGACTACGCTGATGTCAGGGCAATTATGAGCAAAGGCGGAGTTGCAACCATGCTTGTCGGAGAGTCTAAACAACAGAACAAGTCTGAATCGGTTGTTCGGGAATGTCTCTCCAATCCGATGCTTGACATCGACTACAGGGGCGCAACAGGGGCATTGATCCACATCACCGGCGGCAGTGATCTGACGCTCATTGAATCTGAAGAGATTGCTTCCTCTCTGACTTATGAGCTTGATCCTCATGCCGATGTTATCTGGGGAGCCCGGATTAGGCCTGATATGGAAGGAAAAGTCCGCGTCCTTGCCATAATGACCGGAGTGAAAAATGGTGATGCCATTGCAAAGCCAAAGCAGCCATACAAGGAAAAACTGGACCGGATTGAAGAGCAGGTTCGGTACCCCAAATCCCCCGACCTTGCGCGTATTAAGCCCCGCTCCATCACCGCGGCCATGGATTATGCAAGCGGTCCAGAAATAATGTGGATGTAAATCCACCCAAAACAACTGCCATAGTCTTCAATAAAGGGTTTATCTCTTTCCCTTTTCAAAAAAGAATTTTTTCGGTTTTTATTTAAAATATTATTTAAAATTAATCCCCATAATATATCAGATAATTTTCTCTCTCTTCTTCCACCCTTACTTTTCAAAAAGAAGCATTAATTATAAAAATGATGCTGTCATGTTAATAGTAGAAGGTCACACAGGATCCCTTCGCGATTTTATGAACGATGGGTCTCTTGTTTCAGAGCCTTTTGGTATTGGGAGTCGAACATACGTGGATCGTGTAGCGAACAAGAACTGTAGTCGAACAGATGAATGCCATTCCACTGTTTTCATGTGGCAGGCATCCCTTAAGGGAATCCTGAAGCGTTATCTATCTCTGATTCTGCCCGTTTTAACACGTCTTTTTGTACATACTACGAATTGCTCTTACGTATGTCCCATCTCTCGCACCGGTAGGGGATACCAGACGTGCCTTTTTAATGCGAGGATTGGTTAACGATGTTGAATGAACTGATTGATAAAAGAAAAGTTACTATCTCGGGATCTGAAGATCACAAGAATAAACGAAATGAGTATAATGCCCAGGCCAGCCAGTTCGCCAGGGAGCGGAACACTCTTAACAATCAGACCCGTGAATGTGTTGAAGAAGCACAAAAGCACAAGGAACTCCGTGATCAGTTCAATAAAGAAGTTCAGGATCTTAAGGATAAGAGAAATGAGCTCAATGAACAGGCTAATGTTCTTTTTGGAGATATTGATGCCTTCAAAAAGGAACATGGCGGAATAAAGAGCCGGAGTATCAAGGAACTTCATAAACAGATTGAACACCTTGAGTTCAGACAACAGACTGAGGTATTTACTACTGAAAAAGAACGTGAACTCATTGAAAAGATCAAGTCTCTTAAAGAACAACTTCGTGAGCAGGAAGTTGAAATTGAACAGAACAAGGAGATAAAGGAAAAGATAGCGCTTGCAAAGGATCTCCGACGGCAGGCTTCTGATATCCATGACCATGTAACCCAGCTGGCTGAAGATGCGCAAAAGCACCATGACCTGATGGTGGAGTGTTACAGGAAAGCAGACTCGTCCAGGGAAAAGGCAGATGAATCTCATAAAAAATTTGTCGAGGCCCAGGAAGCTGCGGACAATGAGCACAAGCTCTTCATTGCCTGCCAGAAGGAACTCCGCGATTATGACAAGGTAATTGGCGGGCTTCGCAAGAAGAATAAAAAGGTCAAAACAACAAAAGAGCAGAAAGAAGTCAGGAAAGAAGCAGAACAGATCTTTTCACAGTTCAAGGCTGGTGAAAAACTCACCACAGAAGACCTGCTTCTTCTCCAGCGTTCAAAGCTCTTATAATCCCAAATTCTTTTTTTCACGAAATCATTTATAGGAAAGTAACTAATATCATTGTAATGGGTTTTACCAGGACATTAGTCCTCAATATCGACCGCGATGATGATATCGGCTTTAAAGCTGATGTTGAAAGTCCGGTGACAGGCAGGGATGCCTGCCTTGATGCTGCAATTCGCCTTGCCCTTGCTGATCCTGAGGATTCAGATCTCAATGCGATATTCCAGGCGGTCTCTACTTATGACAAATTAATCGCCGATGGAGAAGAAGCTGAAGTTGCCGTGATTGGAGGTAACCATTTCAGGTTTATTGAGGGTGACAGGAAGATTGCAAAGCTGCTGGACGAGGTTATTCAAAAGACCGGCTGCAACCAGTGCATTCTTGTCACTGACGGGGGAGAAGATGAGTATATTCTGCCTATTATCCAGAATAAGATAAATATCACTTCGATCCAGAGGGTTGTTGTATCACAGATGCCAAACCTTGAGGGGACTTATTATATCCTCAAGAAACTTTTCAGTGACCCAAAGATATCTAAGACTGTCCTGGTCCTTCCAGGGCTCACTCTTCTCCTTTATGCGATAAGTTATGCGGTAAACCGTCCGGAGATTGCGACGATGGTGATTGCCGGTTGCGTAGGTGGTTACCTGTTATACAAAGGATTTTCACTGGATGAGGTCGTCAGAAGTGAGGTTGTAGACCTCAGGTCAACTCTTTACAGGGGAAGGTTCTCCTTTGTTACATATATCGGGGGGATCATCTTTGCCATAATCGGAGTTGTGGAAGGAACTTCTGCCCTGACTAATTTCTGGGACGGGAGCGGTATATTTCCGATGGCGATTATCTTCCTCTGGGGTGCTGTTGCCTGGTTCACTCTTGCTGCAATTACAACCTCACTTGGATCAATAATTGACAGTTTCCTGTATGAACGTGAGAGCCTTTCACGCGCAGTTATCTATTCCTACTTTATCAGTGCGATCGGTGTACTGGCCTTTGGAGGGATGAGTTATACCCTCTCTAATTTAAGCCTTGATCAGTTTCCAATTACACAGGATCTGGGAATTACTTATATTATTCAGGGAGCGATTGGCGGACTTGTCTGTGCTTTTGTAGGGATCATTCTTCAGCATTTTATCTCCATCTGGGCCCATGATAAAGGAGAGGCCATATCTTTTCAATAATTTTTTTGACCAGTGCTATAGAGTCACCTATAAATTCTCAACCGTCTCTTTTGACCATATAAGATCTCGTAGAGGGCTGGATATGAGTAACCTGAATTATTACCTTAAAAATTTCTTTCTTGCACTTTTCATAACCGGGCTGTTAAGCGTGCAGGTTTCTGCCATTACAGCAGATGCCTTGTTCAGACCGGCCCAGGGAATGGCTCCACTGAATGTGATGTTTAACGATGCATCAACTGGAAAACCGATAGAATGGCATTGGGACTTTGGTGACGGGCATACCGGAGACGGGCCTGTAATCATGCATACTTACATGACACCCGGAACTTACACGGTGACTTTAATGGTGCTGGATGCCCAGGGTTTATCAGATACGGTCACTTTTAATAAGGCTATTACAGTAAATCCCGGCCTGTTTATGCCGGTTATGCCGATGAACATGCCAACGTTCTCTGCTGATTTTACCGGAGGACCACAATCAGGACCGGCTCCTCTCTCTGTATCCTTTTCAGATCTCTCAAAAGGTGATCCAGATAGCTGGTTTTGGGATTTTGGGGATGGTGCAACTTCCACAGAGAAAAATCCTGTTCATATCTATTCTGCACCAGGATCCTACACCGTGACCTTGAAGATCTCCAGGGAATCGGCCACGGGGATGAAGGAAAGGAAAAATTACATCACCGTTACCCAAAATACCGGAGGATATGAAAACCAGGCTGTAAGTTCAGATTCTGCTATTCCCCAGGTGGGGGAAAGGCCAGTACAAAGCATGATGGTAACGGAAGATGAGACTTCTGAATTTACTTTTTCGATGGGAACAGAGCTCGTGGAAACGGATTACTGTCTCTCAGGTTTAAACCTGACCGCAGAAGTTGCGACAATAAGCTTGGGAGAGGACTTTATTATCAATGTCAATGGCAGACCCCTTGAGAAGGTATATGTCTGGATCTCTTCAGAAGATACATTAAAAGACGGGAATTTCCCGGTAATATTGGATGAGGGGATGGTATTTGATAGTCAGGAAGGTCCGTATACTATTGGTTCTTTCATTCCTGATGCAAAATCCGGCCTTATGATCTCTGACCTGGTTATCAGTGATGACCCTGGCCATGGAACGGCCTTATACGGGCTTTTGGCACTTGATAAGGATGGAAAATATTCCTTCACGATTCAGGCAGCCCTGGCAGCACCAGGCAATTACATAATTAATGCAGTTTCAGGAGAACCAGATAAAACGGGTGATTGTATTAATAAATTGCAGGTTACAATCCTGCCATAATGCATTTACCAATACACAAAAGCATTTTAATGTTAGTATCCAAAAGGTGATCTTCTATGAAAATGTTAAGAATTATAAAGATTTCCGGGGTCATTGCATGTATTCTTCTTTTGACTGCCGGATTTGCAGCTGCATTCTCGATGTCATCAGGGGTATCTTCAACTTCTTCATCAGGAGGTTTTTCATCTTCCAGCAGCAAATCCAGTAATCTTGGATTTAGTTCATCCACCCTTGTGATGACCGGGGGGAGTCCATCAAAACCTGCTACTCCTCCAGCCCCTGCCGGCGGGCCGACCATACCTCCAAATGAGGTGATCCCGCCACAATGGCAGCCTGGCGCGAGATCAGGGACATTTTTTGATCCAATGACCCAGACAAACTGGTTCTTTGATAATGTTCTTCAGAAGTTTTACACTCCGACTTATGGTTGGTTTTTAATCACCCAGTTCACTAAAGAAGGGAAGGTATACGCCCAATTTTATTATGATCCAAAATCGAGTGAGTTCCGGGATATGAGAACCGGGGCGGCGGTCATAAGTCCTGCAGGTTCAGGACAGTCTTCAGGACAGGCAGGACCTGTACAAACTCCAGGTACCGGGACGGGGCCCATTGTTGCAGGACAACAATCACCAGGCAGCTCTACACCAAAGCCCCCTGTAACCGGGGCGTCTGCACCCACCACTCCCGCACCCGCTCCTGCATCCTCTGCACACCCATGCAGAATTCCCTGTGTTTCATGCCCATCAGGTTACTGTGATGACTGTAATCAGAATGGCGTATGCGATGATACAGAATCAACAGGAGCACCAGTAGTTGCCGCCGGGTCTATGCCTCAGACGCAGATAGAAAGTCCAGGTAAAAAACCTGATCAACCAGACTCAGGACAGGTAGACTGGCCTGTTTCAGCGGCATCCAGTGCCCAGGGAGGCCTGGACGAAGACCCACAGTCGACGATATATTACCATCAGGATCTCTCCCTTGCAAAAATCCGTCCAATTTTAAAGTGCGACCCTGACCAGGATTGTGAGTACTGTCTTGACATTGATGATGATGGCGCATGCACCCTGCTGGATTATGCAATCATCCTTTGTAACGGAAAATGGGGGCTTGATTACATGGGCGACAGGGACAATATATGTGATACCGACATCCTCCTGTTCATGGACTGCTCTGAACCTTCCGAATGCACACTTGCACAGTTCTGCAGAGATGCAGATGGGGACGGTGCCTGTGACTTAGAGCTGGCAGTAATGGAACTATAACTTCTTTTTTGAATTTTTCTGGAAATGCATTCTCATCCTTACCAAGGTTTATTATTCCATACCCGAATTATGAATACATGGGTGGAAAGGTCCGGCTTTTATCGGAAGAGAGAGATAGAAAAAAGTTATATCGATACACCTTTTGTATAAAACTTTTTTTTATTTTATTTGCTTGTCTTATAATCATTGAACCGGCCTTCTCAGCCGGTCAGGCATACACTATCGGAGATGTGATTCTCAAGACTGACCAGCTGAGAAATCTTACCGGGGCAGACGGGACTTCAATTGGTGTTGGTGTCATCTCAAATGGTGCAGGAGGACTAATAGAGGCCCAGCGTTCTGGAGATCTCCCTCCGGATGTGATAGTTCTCATGAACGGCAGGGGGAGCGAGGGAACTGCCATGATGGAGATAATCCATGATATTGCTCCTGGTGCACAGCTTCTTTACCATGATTTCGGGGGAGGTGCACAAAACGACTTTGTTTATGCAATAGAGTCTTTAATTGATGCTGGCGCCAGGATAATTGTTGATGATGTAGGATTTTTGCAGGTTCCCTATTTTGAGGATGGATATACAGCACAAAATATCAACAGGATTCTGGAGATGCATCCTGAAGTAATTATCGTGAGTGCTGCCGGGAATAATGCAGAAAGCCATTATCAGTCATTTTTTTCTGATGATGGTTCCGGGTACCATTCTTTTGAAGGAAACAGCGGTATACCCATAGCGGTTCAGCCTGGAGGTATGTTTTCTGCATTTTTACAATGGGATGACATTTATGGAAGTTCGTCAAATGACTTTAACCTTTATTTTGAAGAGAACGGGGAGCTGATTGCACTTAGCGAGCGTATCCAGGATGGAAGCAGTATTCCTGAAGAGAAATTTACCTATATTAATGATAGTGACGCTCTTGTTCAGGGTCTGATAAGGGTAAAAAAAGAAAATCCTTCGGTTGAAGATAAAAATATTGAAATTTTTATCAATGCTCAAAAAGACAAAGTCTACATCACCAAAATACACCTTGTCATAGAAGATTCTATAGCCGGGCAGGCGGCAGTTCCCAAAGTGATCTCGGTCGCGGCCATTTCACCTGATAGAATAAATACAATCGAACGTTACTCATCCCAGGGTCATGTTACCATATCATACCCGGAAAATGTTGTCCGACAAAAGCCAGATATCACCGGGATAAGTAATGTCGCTGTATCTGGTGCAGGAGGTTTTCCAAGAATATTTTCCGGAACAAGTGCTGCTGCTCCGCATATAGCCGGGATGCTCGCCCTTGAATGGAGTTTATTTCCTTCAGTTCCTGCGGATGATATGAGAGAGGCCCTTCTTTTTGCAACCCTTGAACTTGGCGAACCAGGCTGGGACCCGGCTTTTGGTTATGGCCTTCCTGATGCACTTAAGATGTATGAGAGATTGCAAGGGTTCACGCCCAAATCACCGCTTGATTCGTCTCTGGCACAAAAACCGATAAAACCCATAAAATCCATGATAGATCTCCCTGTTATGCTTTCCGGTTCAGGTGAGATAACTGGACCGGTAATCATCACAGCTCCAGGAACCTATACACTTGGAAGAGATATCTCTCATTCTGCCGGTTCGATAATTACGATTATGTCTTCTGATGTTACTATCCAGGGTGGAGGGAGAAGGATTGAGGGTTTAAGCGTCCAGTTTATCGACAATACCCCGATTGATCAAAATGCCATACTAATCCAGCCACCTGATTCGGGAAGGCTGAAAAATGTGGTCATAAAGGACATGATGATTGAGGGCAGTACTAATGCCATAATTGGAAAACAGATCGACCATATTCATATTGATGGATGTACTCTCTCACATAATGCAATTGGTATCGGCTTATATGGATCAGATAATGGACTTATAGAGAACTGCCTGCTTTCTGGAAACTCGTATAAGGGTCTTGCCATTAAAGAAGGCTCATCTGACAATTTGGTAAAAGGAAATACCATTGAAAAGAATCTCTATGGCATAGATTTGATTGGAAGTGTTAACACGGTACTTGAAGATAATATAATCCGTGATAATAGAAGAGAGGATGAATACACCCCAAAAGGTTCATCTGCTTCAATTCCGACGGTTCTCCCGGCACCTCTTCCAACGGGGGTCGTCCCTTGTGTTGACTTAGACTTTGATGGTATATGTGATGATCCAAACGGAACTCCTCAGCCAACAAAGGCCCCATCTCCTTCATCAGTTCCATTCTCTTACACTGAAGAGTTTACCATGACTACCATCTATACACAACCAGATCATCACTCCTCCCATTATCCAACACCTTACCCTACAAAATGCTCGCATTATTAAAATCTGGACTGCTAAACCTAAAATTTTTTCAGGTTCAAGGCAGCAAGAACCAGCTGTGCAGGTAAATGCTCAAATAGTACAACTCTAACAATACTTCATGAGGTAATGTGAGAATCATGAAAGTGAAAACAGCTATGTTCGAGCGAAAAATAATTTTGAAATTCAGTCTCTTTTTGATTTTTGTCTTATATCTTGTGTGTTGTCCGGTAATAGCAGCAGGCTCGGTCCACACTGAAGGGGATAGTATACTAAAGACGGATCAATTGAGAAAACTTACACATTCTGATGGGACCGGGGTGATTGTAGGGGTAATATCAAATGGAGCAAAAGGATTAGCTGATGCCCAAAAGTCAGGAGACTTACCAGATAATCTGATAGTATTAGAAGAAGGAAACAGGGCCGAAGGGACAGCGATGCTGGAGATCATCCATGACATCGCACCAGGAGCCACTCTTATCTATAATGATTTTGGCGGTGGCAGAGAGGAGAGATTTGTCGAAGCTTTTAGTAAACTCATTTCAGCCGGTGCTGATATCATCGTGGATGATGTGTTTAATTATGAAGTTCCATATTTTGAAGACGGAAAGATAGCAGTTGGGATTTCCAGGCTTCTTGAGGAGAATCCTGAAGTAATTATCATCAGTTCAGCAGGCAATATTGCAGACGCCCATTACCAGGGACTATTTTCAGATGGTGGTGAAGGATATCATTCCTTTAATGGCTCCACCGGTATACCACTTGAAATTCAGCCAGGTGGAAGGGTAAAACTGCATTTGCAATGGGATGATCCATTTACTGGAGCAAAAAATGATTTTGATCTTTTTTTACATGACCTGCAGAGTGATTCAGATGTTGCAATAGCTAATAAGGTCCAGACTGGGAAAGAAAAACCATATGAGAAGATCGATTACCAGAATGTTGGAG
>Ga0255347_1007018_pt1 | contig 11915 bp, 9 predicted proteins | sample wastewater_treat_2_FD_192479 | JGI IMG/M metagenome (GOLD analysis project Ga0255347, IMG submission 192479) | Wastewater microbial communities from Lulu Island WWTP, Vancouver, Canada - plant24 | ecosystem: Engineered > WWTP > Wastewater > Unclassified | place: Canada: Vancouver, British...
ATGATTCGGCGTCCATTGGCCTCCTCCTTTCGAAGTGAAGCCCAGTTCTTTGCCAATTCGGGAGAGAGAAAACCCACCGAGCCACCCTCCCCGCAGCAGAGCGTCGTTCTGCCATGGTGCGACATTTCCTCAACGGTAAGTCCCTTCCCGCTTATGAGCGCTCTCACCGAACCATGGATGGAATCTTCGAACCGGACCGCGCAGGGATCGTGTACCGTCACGGTGCCAGCGACGCTCTCCGCTTTTGGCAAGCCGTCTTCAGCAAGAAGCTCATAGACGGTCTTGACCGACAGCCCATCTCCATAGCTTTTGAAGACCTTGTAGCAGTTGGGACACGCTACAAGCACACTTCGAACGCCATGATCAATGAGATAGGTTCTCATTTCCCCGAACATGGCTTGAAAAAACCGCTCACGCCCCAGATCGTGCGAAGATTTGGTACAGCAGTCGAGCACGATGCCCAGGTTCGGCATGGATTGCTTCAGATGTTCGTAAAGGGACCTGACCCTCTCGGGCCGAGTTCCGGGAAGCGTGCAGCCGGGGAAAAAGACCGTATCACAACCTGCGGGAAGGCCGTACCAGGTGTACCGGCGGGATGTGCCGCGCCGCTCGTAGCCCAGGATGACCGCATGCTCCGGATAATTTCCTTCTCCTTGACGCACCACCGCGCGCCGCATCTCGAGAAACATGTTCGCAGGATTGACATCCATGGGACAGACTTCCGCACACAACCCACAGAGACTGCACTCAAAAGGTGTTGCCTGGTGCTCTTTGGCGGCAGGATCAATCATGGCAAGAGCTTTTGGACTACCGGATCGCTCCAGAAACTTGCATTCTTTCTGGCAAAGGCCACATTCAAGGCACTTTTGCGACACCGTTTCCGCATGCATGAGCAGCTCCTTGTAATTCTGGAAGCAATAGGAACAGGATCAGAGAAGTGACAGGGATGGACTCTTGACTTCTCTGAGAGGGCATTTTGCATAACCCCGTCCGGATGGATATGTCAAATCGGCAGTTCTTATACAAAACTGGAAATCCATAGGAGTATTCCCCAGCGCCCAGATTCTTCCTCACATGTCTCCGAGCTGGAGCCTAAGTCGCCATGAGGACCTTCAAGCTCCCCTGAGCTTTCCAAGGGCGAACAGACCACAGCCGCCAAGGCCCTGATGCTCAGTGCCTTTCAATCTGCACCCCGGCGGCCTCTCATCGACGGTGACGATGCCAACAAGCACTTTTGATAAGTATTTGCGATTTGACCAATCTCACCCCATCTCCTAGAAGAAACGGAAGGTCATTGGGTTACTGGAAGAAGGGGCGGCGAGATTTTTCGGGGTCTCACAGCAGGTGCACAACTTCCAAGCACTGCCGAACACACCACGATTGCTTTCGACCTGGGCATAGAAGGAGGTATCTCCCGTGTATCGGACTCAGACGGTGGCACTTATCATCCCGGCCAGGAATGAAAGCTTAGCGCTTCCACAGGTGCTCCAGACTGTCCCATCGGAAGTGGATCGCATTCTGGTCGTCGACAACGGCTCGACCGATGAAACATCGCGGGTGGCCAAAGCCCACGGGGCAACGGTCATTAACGAGCCCCGAGCCGGATATGGCAGAGCCTGTCTCGCTGGCTTGGCCACCCTGGAGACGGCTCCTCCCGACCTTGTGGCTTTTGCCGATGCGGATGGCAGTGATGATCTCTCCTACCTCCTCGAACTGCTTGACCCCTTGGCGAAGGGAGAGGCCGAGTTGGTTCTGGCGAGGCGCATTCCCGTCGAGACCGCAGCCCTGAGTTTCCAGCAGCGCTTCGGGAACAGGCTTGCTACCAGGCTGATCCGGTTCTTTTGGGGCCATGAGTACAAGGATCTGGGTCCTATGCGGGCGATCACGTGGAACGCTTTGAAACGATTGGGCATGGCAGACGTGGATTACGGCTGGACCATTGAGATGCAGATAAAGGCTCTGCAAAAGGGATTGCGACCAAGAGAAGTGCCGGTTCCGTATCGGGAGAGAAAAGCAGGACAATCCAAGGTCAGCGGGACCTTGACGGGATCGATTTGTGCGGGGCTGAAGATTTTATGGATGATCGGCCAAAGGATATGGGCAGAGCAGGGTTGTTCCTCGATCCCGGATGGGAACTGCAGCAATGCGAAGGATCATGGCGGAGGTTTCCTTTCAGTGTGGAATCGACGAGGCTCAAATCCGCCAAGGCTGACCTTACGCCAGCGATAGGCGTAATAGCTCAGAAGGGATCCCGGCTGATCAGGGGTGCATGATGGTCGCTACCCGACTTTTCCTCATCATCCTCGCGCTATCTTCCTTCCCAGACGCTGCTTGTATGGCTTCCCTGCCGGATCTGGCCCCGTTGGAGGCTACGGAACTGCACCAACAGCAGAAGGGTTGGGCTATTCTGGATGCCAGGCCGAAGTCCGCATGGCAAGCAGGCCACATCCCAGGAGCTCATTCATTCTCATGGGATGATTTTACCAGAAACGATGATCAAGGAACTCCCTATCGTGTCTGGCCGGCTCAGGACCTGGCGGCGGTGCTGGCGCAAATGGAGATCGACGAGAATACCCCCATTGCCGTTTATGGAGATGCCGACAAGAGCTGGGGAGGTGAAGGGTGGGTATGTTGGGTGCTCTCGTGGCTTGGTCACCGTGGGCCCATCCGCCTCTTGGCCGGAGGCATCGAGGCATGGCAAGCTCAGGGATTGCAAGTGACCAACGAACCGCCAAAGGGCGACTCTAATCCGTCTCTTTTTCACGTCAGTCTGGGCCCCCAAACGGACATCCAGCCTTCAGGGCAAGGGGAAAAGGCCGCCTCGATGATTCTGAGCCGGACTCGTGATGCTGTGGAATGGCTGATAAGTCGCTTTCCAAAAGCTTATCACCTGGCGGAATGGCAAGGCTGGTTGCTCTCAAGGGTCGATCATCACCACCCCATCGCCCTTTTGGCCGGAGGCATTCAGGCATGGCGGTCCTGCGGGTACCCGTTGAGGCTGACCTTGGAGGTGGGTGGAACGAAGCCATGTCACTATCAGACCAGCCTGCGGCCCGAACTCGACATTACGGCTCCGGAACTGGAGGGAAGGGGAACCTCGATGGTTCTGATCGATACCCGGTCGACCATGGAATGGTTGACGGGCCACATTCCCAACGCTATCCATATTCCATGGACTGCCTTCCATTCAGGCAGGGAACGTCGCCCCCTCGATCCTGCAGCTTTGAGAGAACTCTTTGAGGATCATGGTGTTGATTTGAGCAAGCCGATCGTTTACTACTGCGCCGGCGGCATCCGCTCGGGCTTCGCTTGGGCGGTCCATACCATGTGCGGGTTGCCTGAGGCCCACAATTATGAGGGTGGGATGGAAGCCTGGAAGAGGCGTTCTTCCAAGTGAAGCTACGGCAATCATCCGTGACTTCCGGCAACAAACCCAGGGGCCTGCCTGCCTCTCGAAACAGCGTGACGAGCCGAAAGACTTGGTCGGGCAAGGAAATCGTGACCGGGCCCGGGAATTCGCAGGCGCACTGCCCTTCTTCAATCGCTCTTAAGCAGTTACTAATATGCGGATTGCCCTGTACCTTTTTGGTTCTGTACCTCGCCCTCGCGCTTGAATCCGATCTGTCCTCAGCCATTCCCACTCTCGTCAGCGTGACGGCTGTTACAGTCATATTGCTCTTAGTCGTTCTCTATGCAGGCGAAAAAGAAACGCTGGACTGGTCACCGGGAGTGATCATCCTGGCCGCCGCGGTTTTTCGTGTACTCTTTCTCTTCCACTCTCCCAGACTTTCCGATGATCTATACCGGTATCTCTGGGATGGGCTGCAGCTCCTGAATGGGCTCAATCCTTACGCAACAAGCCCTTTGACCACCCAATTACAGCACCCCTCGGTTCAACTGGTGCTCGACCGTGTCAACCATCCTGACCTCGTCACTATCTATCCTCCCGCCGCTCAATTCATTTTTGCCGCGGGTACCTGTCTCAGCGTGAATTTTTGGGGACTCAAGACGGTGTTGGTGGTGATGGATCTCATCACCTGTGCTCTTGTCATGAGGCTCCTTTCATCCCTGGGCCTGCCTCGATGGCGGGCAGTACTCTATGCCTGGCACCCCCTTCCGATTATTGAAGTCGGGGCTTCGGGACACATCGATGGTGCAGGTATCTTCTTTCTCTTTCTAATGCTGGTGTTGTTGGTAGCCCCAGCACCGAATGAAGCTGCTGACCCGAGCAGTGATGCTGCGTTTCAGCCTCGTCGAGCGAAGTCGTTCCTTGCCTTCACGGCAGGTGTCGCCTTTGCCTGGGCAGCGCTGGTGAAACTATTCCCGTTACTTTACCTGCCAGGCCTGTTCCTGCTTGTCAAGAAACGCTACCTTGTCCTCGTCTTGATGGGGATGGTGAGCGGGTTGATGATTCTGACGCTGCCCTTCCTGCCTCATGTTAAGAACATGTTTGTAACCCTGCGGATCTATGTCGAGAATTGGGAATTTGCGGGGCTTGCCTTTCGCACTGTCCGTGAGGTCACAGCATCAGGTCATATCGCCCGACTAACCCTTACCGCGCTGCTCCTCTTGTCAGCAACGATCCTTTACGCCAAACTCTGGTTCAAGAGACGCTGTCTTACAAAAATGCCGACGGGCAGGGGGTTGAATGGTTCTTCAACCGATTACCGGATCTGTCACACGGATGGCAACTACGGGTTCACCGTAATCAGTACGCTGTACGCGATCACCCTGGTGTTTTTGTTTCTAACTCCCACTCTGCATCCGTGGTACGCTCTTTACCTTGTTTGTTTCCTGCCCTTCACGGCGGGAGTGCCCGGGTTGATATTGTCGTGGGGCGTCTTTCTCACCTATCGCGTGCTCATCCCTTACAGACTCAGTGGGCTGTGGCTCGAGGATGATTATGTCCCGGTCATGATCTGGCTGGCCGTTGTTTCCGCCTCACTTCTGCTCGCTGTCACCAGAAGCCTCAAGCAAAGAGCATGGCCAATGATGAAAGAAATCGCCCCTGATCCCGAATCAATCCGCGATCAGGCGGTGAGCCAGGTTTCCAGGCAGGGGTTCTCCTGAAGAAGCCGGTTGAAACACCGAAAATCCCACCGGTCTAATCCCCCCAAAGGGTTGGTAATTGACCTCCATCTTGATCCATTGATATGGTATTCCCTCGCCATCCACGAGTCCGAACGCGTCAGGGCCGTGGCGAACGATTGAAAGCGGTAGCCATCCCCATTGCTTTTGCTCCGGGCGGGCGTCAATTGGATAGCTGAGCCCTATGGTGCCCTGAGGATTCTCACCATCGAGGACCTTCAGGTAGAGCACACCAAGAGTTGTTCCAGGTATGGCAAAGAGGGAGAATCCTTTCTCGCCGAGCGTGACAAGCTCCATGAAAGATACAGTTTGGGCGCTTTCCGCTCGGGCAGAAACGGTCTTTTCTTCCGGGTCGATCTTTTCGATGAGCAGACGGATGGTGAAGGTCTGCCGCATACCCTGCGATTCATGGAAATGCAAAGATAGGAAAACTCGGTAAGGGTCTTCAGCTTCCAGATAGACCGTGCTACGAAAGAGGATGTGCTCTTCTGCTTGCGCCCGTGCGGCAACCAGCGTTGCCACACAAAGCACCATTATCACTATGCGTGTTCCCATGGGCTCCCATGATGAATTCACGGATGGTCTTCGCCGATGCTTGCTGGAAGCCGCGGAGAAGAGAGGTGCGCGACGATCTCCAGGAGCTGCAGGCCTCAGAAACCACCCAAGAAGATCTTGTTCTGATAGGTAACGGCAATTCCATAGGTCGCGCCGGCCGTGGTGTTCCGGCCATAGATTTCCGGGGTATAGGCGAGTTCCAAACCCCATCTTTCGTTTATCTTATACCCGAGGGCAACTTCAAGTTTACCGAGATCATAGCTGTTAGTGGCCGATGGATTGTTGGAGGTGGCGTAGGGGCTGCCGTTATCCATGCTTAAGATGCCATCCAGCTTAACCCTGCCGTAGACTTTTTTGCTGAAGTCAATCCCAAATTCAACCAGGTATCGGAATTCATCGGCAGGATCCTGAAATCGCCAACGGTAGGCCAATTCGAAATTGCAGTACCCGGGAATATACGGGTACAGTGAACGTCCATAGAAATGTATTCGCGATGTTGGATTGAAAATGCCGATGAGCAAACAGGCCGAACTTATGATAGGGTTCGATTTCAATATCCTTCTTCATGGTTCTCATGGTTCCGGGGGATTGCCGTCTTTATCCGTTTCGTTCCGGATGAGATGGGGATGGTCAGATCATGTTATGTTGCGACACAACCTATTTTGGTATTGAGAATGGATGTAGACACTCTGTATAGCTGGCATGGTCATTTCTGGGCAGTACTGCATTTTGCGGCTTTAGGCGGACTCTGCTGCTATGGTCTTCACCGGCTGTGGTTGCTCGCCTGCTGGTACCATCAAAGGAATAGACCGGGACCCGCACGACGCCGCCTGCCTTCCCGCAAGAAGCTGCCTCTCGTCACGGTGCAATTGCCTCTCTATAATGAGCGATTCGTGGCGGCTCGCCTGCTGGATGCCGTGGCACAGCTCCACTGGCCGCAAGAAAAGCTGGAGATTCAGGTGCTGGACGACTCCAGTGACGATACCCGGCGATTTGTCGATGAGCGGCTGGCACATTGGCGTCGGCGGGGAATAGACATGAAGGTGATCCGACGGGAGCATCGCGAGGGATATAAAGCCGGCGCCTTGGGCCGGGGAATGGCGGAAGCCCGCGGCCAATACATCGCCATCTTTGATGCTGATTTCCTTCCCCCCCCGGAGTTCCTGCTCCGCGCCATCCCTTATTTTTCTAATGCAAGAGTCGGGATGGTCCAGGCCCGGTGGGGGTTCTTGAATGCCGAATACTCGTGGTTTTGCGGCATTCAATCGCTGCTCCTGGAGCCGCATTTCCGGATTGAACACGGGGTGAGGTTCGGGAGGGGACTGTTTTTCAATTTCAACGGCACGGCCGGTATCTGGCGAAGAAAAGCCATTGAATCAGCCGGCGGATGGCAGTCGGACACGGTAACCGAAGACCTGGATTTGAGCTACCGGGCGCAACTGGCTGGCTGGAAGTTTGTTTACCTTGACGACCTCGCCGTCCCTTCGGAACTTCCCGTAACTCTGGGAGCCTTTCGAAGCCAGCAGAAGCGATGGGCGAAGGGCTCTATTCAAACCGCCAAGAAGATCCTGCCACGACTTCTTCGGTCGCGCTTACCCCTCTCCGTTAAGGTTGAGGCCTCGGCCCATCTGCTGGCAAACCTGGGTTGGCTTTTGGGCGCACTGGTCACCCTCACGATTTATCCAGCCATCATGTGGCGGGTGGGTATTGGAACCTATCAACTGCTGCGTATCGACATGCCGTTTTTCCTATGTACCAGCTTTGCCATTCTCCTCTTTTTTTTCGCTTACACCCTGAGCAGCAAACCCAGAACCTCCTTGATGCCCCTTTTCCTCCTGCCGGTTCTGAGCATCGGCATGGCGCCTTCGCTTGCCTTATCGGTCTTGCACGGAGCGTTCAGCCATGGCGGCGTCTTTGAACGCACCCCGAAATTCGGCCTGCTGGGTCACGCCCGCCTGCCACGGCTGGCCTTCCTCTATCGACAGCAGGCGCTGTTCTATCTGATTCTGAACGGTGCCCTGTTTGCCTACAGTCTGCTGCCGGCGTTCTTCGCCTGGCAGCGGGGAACCTGGTTGGCAATCCCGTTTCTTTCGCTCTTTCCGCTGGGATTTCTAACGGTGCTGATGATGGACCTGAAGGAGTAGAAACTGGATTAGAGCAGGGGAGACGGCCTGGGTGCCATCCCCCCTGCTCGCGCCGGAGCGGCGAGAAACGGAGGGGGACAATCCCGGCACGCTGAGACTTCCCCCTCCCGATGAGTTGTTGTCGGAGGTCAACGATCAATAGGCCCCTATTTCACTGCTCCTGCTGGGAGGAGGAGTCTGGAACCCCTGTTTCAATGGGCCTGCCGGACGGCGTCTGGCAAATGCCCGGCGAATAGATGCTGTCGGCGCAAGCCTCGTCAACCGTGAAAATCGTACTCCAGTCGTACCAGCCGTCGGCGTAGTTCCGGGCATTGTTGTAGCCCATCATGTACGCCATCAGCAGTGACCAGGAGGAACGATGGCCGTTACCGCAATGGAAGACCGTTTCCGCGGCAAACGTCTTGTATTTGACCTTGGATTTAATGCCGCTCGCGGTCCAAAGCTTGAGGGCCTCCGTGTAGCTGGGAATCGTATTATCCGCGTCTTTGGTAGGCGAGCTGTTCCCAAGCCAGATGGCTGTCGGAATGCGGCCCTTGTTTTGAATGCGGTCATAACCGGAGTTTTCACCTATGTATTCTTCCCAGCGGCGGACGTCACCGATATATATGGGCTTGTTGTGAAGCAGCCTGTCGTAGACGTGGTCGGTATAGGCCCTGTATTTCTTTGCGATCGAGCCGTCATAGGTCACCGGCACGGGATTGTTGATGGTCGTTTCACCTTCATAGCCAGCGCCAGTCCAGGCTTCATAACCGCCGTTGAGGAAACGCACATCCTCGACTCCCGCGTATTTCAGATCATACCACAGACGCGCACCACCGCCCCCTGCGGCGTAAACGACGACCGTTGTGTTGGCCGTCACCCCCAGATTACCCACGGCCACCTTCAGTTCCTCATCCGGAACCATGAAGTACATCGGAAAGATCCCATCCATCAAATAGCCGTTCCAATGAATCGCACCAGGGATGTGGCCGGACAGATAAGCTTCGGCAGTCTCGTATTCGGTGCGTGACGGTGCTTCGATAATCAGGTATTTGTGTTCACGGTCATATGGGTATTCGGGAGGAGCGGCCGTCGTGCTGCCCGGCTTGTGATAATCGATGAGCGTCCTAACCCAGGAAGGATGAACGATTACGGAAAAGCGTTTCGCCTTTTCCATGGGAAGAGACGCCCGTGCACTCCACTGGGCTATGGAGGCATCGTAGTTCTTGGCCGTAGGATAATCCATCAATCGCAACAGAAAGTAGGCAAAGCCGCTGCGGATACCAGCAGTGCAATATGCGACCACCTCTTTGTCCGCGGTGACCCCTCGAGATTCGAACATCGTTTTGAGATTTTCGTAACTCAGGACCGTTTTGTCAGCCTGGAAGTACCATTCATAAGGGATCTGGACCGCCCCGGGGATATGGCCGCCGCGGGATTCTCCATACAGCTGCCACCCAATGAATTCCTCGTCTTTGCGAGTGTCCACCAATACAAAGTCCGAATCATAGTACTTTTGCTTTATATCCATTGTAACTGCTTTCCTGGACGATTGAACCAACGCCTTGAAGGTATTCGCAGGGAGGGTGTTGATGTTGGGCTCCGTCGGTCTGCCGTCGGCAAGCCACTTGTCCCAGCCGCCATCGAGGATATGTACTTTATTGCACCCCAGATATTCCAGCATCCAGAAGATGCGACCGGCTGCGCCCCAGGAAGCGGAGGTGTCGTCATAGATGACGAAAGTCATGCCCCTTTTCAGACCTGCAGCACTCAACTTGCTGTTCAGTTCGGGCACGAGCAGCAGTCCCTTTCCCCATGTCCAATAGTCTCCATGCTTGATATTGATGGCACCGGGAATGTGCCCGGTGTCGTAGCCGGATGAGCGGGCATCGATGATGACGAGATTCTTTTCACCCATGCTGCTCTGCACCGAGTCAGCCGACACCAGCAGTTCGGCGTTGGGAAAGTCAGGCTGGGATGGCATCAACTCAGCAAGAGAGCTGCCACAAACTGCCAGGGACAGCAGTAGCATCAGCGAGAACGATAGAACCAACAAACATCGCTTTTTCATTGTGCATCCTCCACGTGTGATTGATCTTCCAGATAAGCCGACAGAAACAGATGACGCCGGGACCAACGCAACAACCAGTGCCGTCTGTACCTGACGCCATGTTACACAGAATTGACCAGTTAAGGCGTTCCTGTTTCGATAGGGTTATCTGTATACCATGACCATTCATACCAGCCACCGTCAAACTTTGCAGATGGCCAACCGACCAGATAGGCATAGAATGTATACAAGCTTGACCTCCATCCACTACCACAGTAAAAATACATCTTCTTATCTGGTGTAAAGCCTGCTTTTTTCCACTTGGCTAAGACCTCTGTATATGTGCTCAATGAACCCTTATCGCTCCTCACAAGTTCACTGGTATTGCCAATCCATTTTGCAGTTGCGATTCGTCCAAGTGTAGACATGAAAACATATGGATTTTTCTCACCAATATATTCTTCCCAGCGACGATCATCGGCAATGACAACATCAGGGACAGTTCCCTCCACGACGACCTCCCTGACATCATACATGGATGCAAGATATTGGGGATTTCCTACGTGAATTCCGAACGATACCGGAACCCATGGATGCGGTACCGTGTCCACTTCTCCTCCAATATCAAGCCAGGCTTCATAGCCTCCGTTAAGAAGGCGAACATCATCAACACCCGCAACAAGCAAGGCCCAAGCAGTGCGCGTTCCGGTCGACATTCCCTGTTCTTTGTCGGTATAAACGACTACAGTGGTATCCTTGGAGATTCCCATATTCCCTAAACATTGTTGAAGTTGTGAAATAGGTTTTATGTTTGAATCCCAAGGATGTTTATATTGTTCTCCATATTGTGAAGTTGGTCCATTTTCCAGACTGTATATATCCACAAAAATCGCACCAGGAATATGACCATCCTCATAAGGTGTTCCGACATAATCGGTTCTCTCTTCATAATAACGGGCATACCAGTCTGGATACAGAATGACGTATCCTTTGCCTGGATAGGTGGGAGGGTTCTTGCCATCAATAAGGTCTTTGACCCATTGCGCAGACACAAGAGCCTGATAGTTAGGCATTTTGTCCATGGGCAGAGAAGACTGTGCCGCCCATTCAGCGATGGAAGCATCATAATTCGATACACTCGGATATCCCATCAGGCGAAGCAAGAAGTATACGAACCCGCTCCGAATACCTACGGTACAGTAAGCGCTGACTTCTTTCTCCTTTGTGATGCCCCGGGATGTGAACATTGTTTTCAAGTCGCTGTATTTCAGAACCGTCTTGTCGGCATTGAAAAACCAGGCATAAGGAAGCTGCACCGCACCGGGGATATGCCCGCCACGGGCTTCTCCGTAAAGCTGCCAGCCGATGAATTCCTCGTCGGTGCGGGAGTCGATGATGGCGAAATACTCATCGGAAAGCCTCTTCTTTATGTGGGCTTTTGTCGCTTTGCGGAAAGATTGAATGGCAGCCTTGAAAGTGTTTGCCGGAAGAGTGTTGATGGTAGCTTCTGTCGGTCTCCCGTCGGCAACCCATTTGTCCCAGCCGCCGTCGAGGAGGTGCACGCTCGAGCACCCCAGATATTCAAGCATCCAGAAGATCCGCCCTGCTGCTCCCCAGGAAGCGGTGGTATCGTCATAGACGACGAAGTTCATACTTCTCTTGAGGCCGGCAGCACTCAGCTTGCTGTTCAGGTCGGCTCGCGGCAGCAACCCCTTTCCCCAGGTCCAATACTCCCCATGCTTGAGGTTGATCGCACCGGGGATGTGTGACGAATCGTACCCAGAGGCGCGGGCATCAATGATGACAAGATTCTTCTGGCCGAGGCTGTCGTGAAGCGAAGCGGCCGATATGAGCAGGTTCTTGTTGGGAAAGCCGGGCTGAGAGGGTTTCAGACCCGCAAAAGCGCTCCCATAGTTCGCCAAAGCAAGCAACACCGCCAGTGAGAACGATAAAACCAGTAAACATCGCTTTTTGTTAGCGGCGGCGTGAAACTGTAGCAAAAGGGGCGGTATAAAATTGTTGGGATATATATCGTAGAGCCGCCGGCTCAGAGTATTTCGATGCCGGCGGCGTGGACGGGTTCAGGATTCAATCTCGCC
>Ga0255347_1007028_pt1 | contig 11904 bp, 10 predicted proteins | sample wastewater_treat_2_FD_192479 | JGI IMG/M metagenome (GOLD analysis project Ga0255347, IMG submission 192479) | Wastewater microbial communities from Lulu Island WWTP, Vancouver, Canada - plant24 | ecosystem: Engineered > WWTP > Wastewater > Unclassified | place: Canada: Vancouver, British...
TTTCTTGGGAGCTACCCTTATTCAGTAAAGTCCCCGAATACCGATCCAACGTGCAACCCTTCTGTCGGCGCAGCGGATTGCAAGGACCCAGAGGTGCAATCTCTCGAGAAGCTGTCTCAATATTTTCGTCCGCAGATTGCGACGATGTACGCCGATGGAGTACTGGGAAAAATCTGAGAAATCCGCGTCATCTGCGGATTAGTTTTTCAGACTTTTGACTGCGACGCTCATTGATGAGGTGGCTTCTACGGCTTCATACGCGGTCCTTTCTTTGTGACGGACGCTTCGCCACGTGCTGGGGACGGCTTCGACCTGATACGGGAACCTCGTAAGGTGCGGTTCTCTCGGCGGTTGACCCGGTTGCCTTCGCCGTCAACCGGTGGTCTCAGGCGGAGCCTTACGAGCGCTGTACCGCTACAGCGCTTTCACACAATGGACGGAGATCGTGTTTGATACGAAGAATGCGGTCGTTTTGGTTGCGATTTTCGGTCGAGCTGGATCGGACGCGTTGGCCGTTCCACCGGCTCTCAAGAAAACCGAAAGTCGAACGCTCATGGTCGGAGGTTAGTCAAGCCCCTTCAGGAGCGGCATTGTCTGGCCTCACAACCAAATTGCCGTTGTATCCAATCTCTGTCTCGGCGGAAAAGGAGGAACCATGCGCCGCTAGACCATTTTTTCGTGTCTTGTTCAAAGGGGTTTTCAGAGGTCTCAATACGTGCTACCAAGCTACCGCCTCAAATTTTCAGTCAACGGCGGGTCCAGGGTGAGGATAAACTGATTTTGCGAATCGGTTTTATAGGTGCCATAGAGCGGTGAGTATGCCTTCAACTGCACCGTTTTGCCGTCCGGCAGGAATTCCACCAAGCGCAGGAAAGCTTCGCCGCCGAGGGCTTTCATCTGGTAGTTCACCAGCATTTGGTGCACGACGCCTCCAAAATCGTTGGTGCTGCTGAGACGCCCCAAACCATCACCGAGGACGTGACCATTGCAAACCAACACAAAATTGGGATGGAGCTTAACTAGTTTCTGCCACAGCTCTTCGCCGTCGTTAGTGCCGTCCGGATCGTTGGCGGTGCCATAAGAGTGCGGGTTCCACTGCTGGGTGGCACCGCGCGTCGCCCAGTCATAACGCGTCTCGTCATGGTACATGTAAGCGTGGGTGATCAAAATGGCGCGGCGGTCTGGGTAGGCTGCCAGCACTTGATTTGCCCACGCGACCGGCGAGTTGCGCGGTCCCCATTCCAACGCAAATAAAATCCAATCCACGCCTCCGGCGCTGAACAGGTGGTAACTGTTTTCGATGCGATTGGGTTCATAGGTGCCGCCAAAGGTGGGCCAATTGGTGAAGTGCGATACGGGAAAGAAGTCATTCACCACCGTGATGCGATCCGAAGAGACTCCCGTGCTACCGTGATCATGATTACCGGTGGCAATCGCGTAAGGCACATGCCCGTCAAGAATGGACATGGCAGCGCGGGCGTTCGTCCATTGTTGCAGGGCGTACGGGACATTAACGATGTCACCGAGTTGCAACACGTATTTGATGTTGTAACGATCCCGATTCGCGACCACCCAACGCGTCTGGTCCTTGAAGAGTTCCGGATAATTTTGTGAATAAACCTGCGTATCGGGCAACAGCACGAGCGTCCACGAGCCGGGGACAAACGGCAAAACGTCGGGCGCACGTTTGGGTTGTTGCAAGCGCCAGAAACCCGTGGAACTGGAGGGCAACGCTGAGGTGAAAGTATTCAGGTACTGCGTCGTTGCAATGGTAGTCCAAGTGCCGGGCAGCGTAATGGCACCCTGAACACTGAACCGCGTGCCGGTGTTGTTTGAGATCGTCAGGACGCTTTGATTATTAATCAAATCCAACCGTTCGATCCTCAGGATATCGGCCACGTTGGGATTCGTGCCGTCTTGATATTCCTGCCAGTTGGTGCGGCCGTCGCCATCGGAATCGCCTTCCGCGGTTTCCGCGAGATTTCCAAAATAAGCAAGCTCCCAAGAGTCCGGCAGACCATCGCCGTCGGTGTCAGCAGTAAAAACTGCGATTAAATGATAAGGTTGATCCATCGGGAATTGCAGTGTTGGCGAGCTGGAGAGCAGTTCGCCCAACCAACCCGCAAAGACGAAGCCGGTGCCAGCTTGCGCCGTGATGGTTATGTTACTGCCGGACGGAAACCATTCCCCCGGCGGAAAGCTAACGGTGCCGCCGGTTTGTGCGGTCACCGTGAGTTGGTATTCTGTTTGCCATTGCCAAGTCAATCGTGAGAAATCACTGGCGCGTATGGTCAGGTTGGTGGCGTTGCCGGTTGCAGGAATGACTCCGTCACCCGTCCAACCAATCGGGAATTTGCGCACCCCGGGGACGCTGGTATCCGGCGGTCCGGCCCACAACGAAACAGTCTGACCAAGTGGATAACTGTGCAATCCACGTTCCGGGCTGGGCGAACCTTCGGCTGATGCCACGTAAATCGTTGCCCCATCGTGCACAGACACCCAGTCGAAGTCCGTGCGCGACATGGCCCAACTCAGCAACCCGATTTTACCGTGGGAACTGCCCGTAACCGTGAACGGACCGTAGTTGTAAACCGCGGCCGTTCCGACAGGATCCACCACCAGCGTAACATTTAAAGTGTCATCGTGAATCCGGGCGATCAGGTCGTAAGGAACGCCGTTGGCCGGACGATAGCTGGGTGGGTTATCGCGATAAACTTCCGAATACACACCGTTGGCATTCTTTTGAATGGATAACCCGGTGGGCATACCGATGTTGGACACCTGCGCGCGCAGTCCGATGCGATAGAAATTAGAGGGGTTCTGATAACGCAGAATGATCCCCTGGCCATCATCGTCCCATGGAGTGATTCGTGTGGCGAAAACGTAATTGGACCAGCTTTCGTTTCCCGCCACCAATATCGGCCCGGTAAAATCCACCTGACCGGCGGAGTCATTCCCTGCAAAGCAATCGCCTCTTTCCTCCAACCGCCCGTATGGACCGTCCGCTCCCGCGGCCAGTGACCAGAACGGTTGTCCGGAAAGCGACATACTGTTACCCGCCATACGCGGAGGGATTACCGGTGTCCAATTCGTCAAGCCGTTTGGATTGCCCGTCAGTCCATCCGGAGACAGAGTCAAATTTTGTATGCGGAAGCCGCCCGGTGAGCCGCCGCTCATGCCCCAGGTAAAAATGCCCACTTGACCATTGGCGCTTCCGGGCAGATCACGGGCACTGACCAGCGGATAAGTCGTTGCCGCGCCGGTTGGATTGTCCACTACGGTCAACGTTAATTGCTGGGCTGCGTTGACCGTCACTGTCACCTCAAACGGGATGCCGGCGCGATTCACAAACGTCTGCGTGTAACCCGGTTTGCCGAAGCCGAACAAATTGGTCGGAGTGCCGTTGACCATGCGATCCACGCTCCAACCCGTCCACGGAAAACCGGCACTGCGGGCCTGTCGCGCAAAAACGACCCGGTAAAAGTTGGTGGGATTTTGATAACCAAAGACCAAACCGAAGCCATCGTCGTCCCCGGCAGTCAGGTGCGCCGAGTAGGTGAAAGCACCGCTGGTGGTCGCATCATTGATCAACATGGGCGCCACTGCCGAAGGCGAGTAGCTGGCACTGTCCGTGTAAATGTTGCTTTGTTCGGCAAAGGCACCGCTGATCATGTCGTATTGCCAATACAAAGGTCCGTCGATGTACTGTCCCGGAGGCTGCACCACCGTCCACCCGGGAAAACTGCGCTCAAAGTCATCTTCAAAAAGCAGCGCAGCGGTGGCGGACAACGTTGATGCAAGAATCAACAGCGTTCCCAACGATACTAGCCGCCAGCCGTGGATTGTTTGAATTTTTCCCTTCGAGGCAAGCCGACCTGCTGGAGGTAAAAGCGTGGTCTGACGCCGAGTTATTGATCGGGATTTCATGGCCAAGAGCCTCGTCACTTCATCCGCCCTTGTCAATGCTGAGGTTCGACAAAACTGGGAAAGACTGGGGACATCGTGACCCCCCGATGGTGAAGCTCAAGGTGTTGAGCACTCAGCGCAGAAGGGAGCTGCAGCGCCTCCTCCGGAGGAGGCGCTGCCGCGGCGCGGAAAATCGGCCATCCTCTGCGGGCGCATAGCACCTACTTTGAACTCTATCGTATGCGGACCGACCGTCATTGGTTGCATCAGAAACTGGTCGCCTTCGCCCGCGCCAGCGGCATCCAGGCCGCCGCCCGCGAATTCGGTTGTTCCCGCAACACCGTCCGTAAATGGCTGCGGCGTGATCAACCCGGCAAACCGTCGGCTTTGGTCGAACACAGTCGCCGGCCCAAACGGTCGCCCAACCAGATCTCCAAAGGTCTGGAAGGCCAGATCGTCAAGCTCCGCCGCCAAACCAGCTTCGGCGCCGAACGCCTCCAGCGGGAATTTCGCCTGCCTTGCAGTCACAACGCCATCGCCCGGGTCTTTCGAACGCATCAACTGGTGCGCCCCCGCAAAAAGAAACCCGCCACCAAACAACAGCTCCGCGCGGTCAAACGCCACTGGAAACTCTTTGGCCAGCTCTCCGTCGACACCAAATATCTCCAGGATATCCCCCATTATTGGCCGCAAATGACCCATCTCAAGCTGCCCCGCTTCCAATACACCGTCCGCGAGCCCGTCTCCGGCGCCGGCTTTACCGGTTATGCCGATGAACTGTCCAAAAGCTACGCCACGCTCCTGGCGGAACAACTGTCGGTGCATCTGGCCGGTCACGGCGTGGACCTCTCCGTGGTGGTCTGGCCAACCGACAACGGCAGTGAGTTCTTGGAAAATCAGCAGGAACGAGGACTCCCCGCCACCGTGCGCGCCTTGGGGTGTGAGCGTCGTTACATCCCGCCCAAGCGGTACACTTGGCAGAGCGATGTCGAAACGGTCCATCGCCTCGTCGAAGATGAGTTCTTTGACCGGGAGACCTTCCGCGATCCGCCCGACTTTTGGGCTAAAACCACCACCTACTGGGATTACTTCAATCTGGTGCGGCCCAATCGCGGCAAGGAATGGCAAAGCCCGCTCCAAATCCTCCAACGCCATGCTCCAGCCCTGGTCGGCGCGGTCTTATTGAGACTCGCATAATACAGTGACATTACGGCCACAATTCAGCTTGGGAGTAACAGGCGGCGATGACGGAGTGCCGGCGGCGCATCCGGCGCAGGGCGGCCGTGGCCTCCAGGCTCAGTTCCCAAGCCTGGGTGGCGATCAAGTTGGCGATTTCGTGCGTCTTGAGATGCCCCCACATGTATTCGACGGGATTGAGTTCGGGCGCATAGGCGGGCAACCGCTCGACTTGGAGGCGCCCTTGGGTGGCGGCAACGAAGTTTTTGACCAAAAGGCTGCGATGGATGGGCGCGCCATCCCAGAGAATCAGGATTTTTCCGGGAACCTGCTGCTGGAGGTGTTTCAGGAACTCAATGACTTGAAGACTTTTGATGCTGCCGGCATGGATTTGAAACAGAAACCGCCACAGGGCCAGTCCGCCGATGAGCGAAAGGCTTTTCCAGTTGAACGTCTCCTGCAAAACCGGCGTTTGCCCTCGCGGGGCCCAGGTGCGTGCGCGCGTTGGTCGGGTGCTCAACCCGCTTTCGTCAATCAAGACAAGGGTTTGGCGTTGCCGGCGCGCCTTTTTTTTAATGCCGGCCAGACCGCCCGTTTCCAGCGGGCAATCGCTTGCTCATCGCGCTCGATGGCCCGGCGTTCCGGCCGCTGGCAACTGAACCCGCTGGCGCCCAGCAACCGCCACACATGTCCCGGATGATATGTTACCCCGGTCAAATCCTTGATCAGCGCGGCGACGCGCGGCAGCGTCCAGAGGGCGGTCTGGTACCCTTGCGCCGCCGGGCCCGCCAGCAAAGCGTTGACCACTTGCTGCGTCTGTGGAACGGTCAGTTTGGGCTTGGGGCCGGCCGGGCCTTTGCTCGCCAAGGCCGCCTGTCCGCCTTGCTGCCAGGCATTTTGCCACCGGTAAGCCACCTGCCGGGCCACGCCCAGACGGCGCGCCACCTCGGGGAGGGATGCCCCTTGGCAAACAGTTTGCCTGCTTGAAAGCGGCGTTTTTCCAGCTGGGCATGATCCCGTGTCTTCGACATGCCGGCGTCATACACCGCTCCCCAACAAATGTCACTCTATTAGCGAGTCTCAATAATTGCCCAAGGGGGGCATTAACGGTGTATTTATGCAGTTCTTGAAGAAGACTGAAAATACGGATAGGAACTTCAAGGAGAAAAGTTACAACTTCGTTCAAACCGTCACGGCGCTGTGCAAATCAGCCACACGCCGCCGAGCATCACGAGAATACCGCAGACGATCTTGAGTACGGCCAGCCCTTTTGATTGCTCATTCCATTTGAGCCAGCGCTCGACCAGTTCCGTGGACGTACCCGCCGCCATAATCACCCCACAATGGCCCAGGCCGTAGGCCAACAATAAACCCGACGCATAAATCGGTGCTTCCCCGCCCAGCTTAAGTGTCACCGCCAGCATCGGGGCCATGTAGGTGAAGGTGCAGGGGCCAAGCGCGATGCCGAATACCAGTCCCAGGATGAACGCGGCCAGATAGCCTTTGTGTTTCATCCCCGCCAGTCCGACTCCGGAGAAGTTTAACGGAATCACGCCGACCAAATGCAACCCCACGACGAAAAAGATGAGCGCGACGAAGTAATTTCCGTAACGCCCCACGTCGCCCATCATGCGGCCTGCCGCCACCGTGATTGCGCCGATGGCCGCGATAGTGATTAGAATGCCCACGGAAAACAGGGTCGAAGTCCAGAACGCCCGCTTGGTGGTCACTTGGCCTTGTCCGCTGATGAATCCGACAATGAGCGGGATGCTGGCCAGGTGACAGGGACTGAGGATGATGCTTAAAATGCCCCACATGAACGATGCCCCCAGCGCGATGGCAGGCGCACCTTCGACAGCGTGGCTCAGGTAGGTGAACAGTTGTTCCATGCGTACCCCTCACTTACACTCGCCGAGTTTGCAGGCTTTGGCGATTTGTTCGGGGCTGAGTTTCATCTTGTCGGCGAGCGCTTGGGCAATAGAGATTTGGCGGCCAGTCATCGCCGGACGCGCGTCCAACCATTTTTGCAGGTTCGCCGTATTGACGAAAAAGCCTTGCTTGAAACAGCCGGCGGAAACCCACTTGCCCTCGCCATCCTTCTTCTGACCAAACCAGGCCACGGCACTCGCGGGTTCAAGCGACGCGATCTGGCCATTCAATGTCTTTACGCGAATCAACTCACCGGTCAGTCCGTCCTTCGCTTCAACTTCGATGTCCTGCTTTAACCGTGCCGCTACACCCATCGAGCAATGCGTGCAACACCCATACCCGTGCGTCGTGCCGAACTTTACTCCACAGGCATCCTCCGGATACACCGCCCGATCGCAAAAAGCGCACCGCGTCGCCAGTTCCTTGGACTGGAGTACGTCCCAACTCACTACGTTGCCGGAACTGGCCTGCTGTTCCTTCGTGGCGGCATCTTTATCCGCGAACGCCTTGATGGTGGGGCGCCCCTTGCTGTCCATTCCATAGAGATACGTTGCGCCGGCCGCCGCCACCAAGTTGCCGCTCCCCCAATCCGTCACGCTCACCTTGGCTTCTTCCGCCTTCGGGTCCGCGCCCACGATGCTGGAGAAGTAAATGAAGTAACAGTGCGGCCCGCACAAAACCCGTTGCTCGCTTTGCCCCTTCACTACCGTCTTGGTTTTCGGATTCACATTCTCATCGCACATGAAGCACACCGACTCCCGGGGGCGCGTGTCCGCCGCCAATGGCGTCTCGCGCACGATACCGACGGACGGCTTGCCGGCGGCGTCCACACCAAGTTCCTTCCATTTCGCGAGGATGTCTTCCTTGCCGAAGAAACCCGTGTGCCGGAATAGTTCCTTGCCTTCGGCATCGTAGAATATCTGCGTGGGAATTATCTCGATGCCGTACTTTTTGCCCTCGTCAGGATTTTCCCACACGTCAATGAATACGGTCGTGAAGCGGTCTGCGTAGTTCGCCTTCAGATCATCCAGAATCGGCTTCATCATTTTGCACGGAATGCATTTGCCCGCGCCCAAGTCCACCATCTTGGGCAGCTTCGCCGTGGACACCGGGCTGGCTTTGGTGCTATCAGACGCCGCCGCCACGGTGGCGGCGGCGGAGGCAGCAGAGGGAGTGTCTGCCGCTGACTTGCTCTTCTTGAGAACAACGGCTCCGACTACCGCCGCGCCAAGCGCGACAACGATGAGGCTTTTTATGGGGGTCTTCATGTTTTCAATCGGGTTTGGGCTACAAGGAGGGGTTTCACGGTTTGATCTTCTGATAAATCGCCGGCAGGCGTGTCCGATACATCTCGGCAACCTCTGCTTCCATTTCGGCGAGCGGTTTGACGGGGATCAGGTCGGCGACTTCGGCGGGTGCGAGACCTGAGTCCAACAACGTGCGAGTCGCGCCGCAGACCATGCGTTTCAAGGCCGGTGACACCTCGGCTTCGGTGAGTCCGAAACCCAGTGCGACATCGCGGAGCGCCTGGAGTTGGAACCAGAGATAGGTCGGCCCCATCGCGGTTAGCACTGCATAGCCTTCGAGCTTCTCCTCGGCGACCTCCGGGCACTCGCCCAGGGGTGTCAGCAGCGCAGTGAGTTCCGCCTTGTCGGCAGGAGTCAGGGCCGACGCGAAGACAACCGGATTGCAGCCCGCACCGATCACCGAGGGCGCATTGGGAATCACCCGGGCAATGCGCGCAAAGCCGCCCAGGAGTTCGCTGAGTTTGGCGACCGTGAACTTCGGCGCGAGGGACACGACCAACGCAGCCGGGTTGAGGTTGCCTTTGATTCCAGCGCATACCTCAGCCATGACCGGCGGATGGACCGCCAGGAAGACAATGTCCTGCGAGGCTGCCTCCGCGCTGTTGCCGGGAGCGGTTTCAATCTGCGGGAAGCGCGCTTTCAACTTCGCGAGTGTGTCCGCGTTGCAGTCGCTCACGACGATTTTGCCCGGCGTGGCATTCCCCCGGAGCCAACCGTCAAGGAAGATGCGGGTGATCCGCCCACCACCGATGAATCCAACGGTTCTGTTACTCATAGGTGTCCTTTCACAGGTCTCCGATCTCAATTCACGCTGCCGCTTGTTGCAGAATGGCTTTGATTTCAGGGATGCTCGGCACCTTGCCGGCCACCTTGATGGTTCCGTTGACCGCCAAGGCGGGCGTCATCATCACCCCCAGCGCCATGATTTGTTTGAGGTCCGTGACTTTGTTGATCTCGGCCGCGACGCCGAGTTCTTTGACCGCCTGTTCGGTGAATTGCGCCAGTGTCTTGCACTTCGAGCAACCGGGTCCAATAACGAGGATTTGCATGATTTGATTCCTTTGGTTCGAGGTTAAAACAATGCTCCGTAAAGCAGCCCGGTCAGCGTTGCCATTACGATGACGAGCGACACATAAACCACCGTCTTCTTTGTCCCCATGATGCTGCGGAGCACCAGCATGCTGGGCAGCGACAACGCGGGGCCGGCCAGCAACAGCGCCAGCGCGGGACCTTTGCCCATGCCGGAGCCCATGAGGCCCTGAAGAATCGGCACCTCCGTCAACGTCGCGAAATACATGAACGCACCCACAACCGAGGAGACAAAGTTGGCCAGGAACGAGTTGCCGCCAACTGACTGACTGACCCACTCCGAGGGGATCAGCCCCTCATGCCCAGGCCGACCGAGCAGGATGCCAGACACAAACACGCCTCCGATGAGCAGCGGGAAAATCTGCTTGCCCAACGTCCAGGTGGCGTCGAGCCATTCCCGGCCTTCGCCGGGATTCCGGGCACAGAGCACCGCCAACCCAGCGCAACCGACGATGAACGGAATCAAGGGTTCATGTGGAAAGGCAAAGCTCAGGACGGCCACCGGCAGCGCCGCGAGCGCCAGTTCGTTCCACATGAACCCGAACCAGAGCCCCAGAGCCACCGCCAACCCAGCAGCGAAGGCTGCCGCTACAGGCCATTTCCAAGCGTAAATAGTAGCCCAGAGCCCGGTCGTTTCCGCCGGTTTGCTCCAATTGGCGAACACCAGCACGCCCGCCATCGAGGCGAAAAACAGCACATTCTGCCAAAGCGGTCGTTTGACCTCCACTTCGGGCATTTCCGCTGCGGCTTCCGCTTTAGCCTGTTCTTCGCGTCGGAACACGAAGTGCATGGCCAAGCCGACGATGACGCTGAACACCACGGCGCCAATGGCCCTGGCCGAGCCCAGCTCCATGCCGAGAATCCGCGCCGTCATCACGATGGCCAGGACGTTGAGGGCCGGGCCGGAGTAAAGGAACGCCGTCGCGGGTCCGAGACCAGCCCCGCGCATCCAGATGCCCCCAAACAGCGGCAGCACGGTGCAGGAGCACACTGCCAGGATCGTCCCGGAAACCGAGGCCACTCCATAGGCCATCGCCTTGTTCGCCTTTGGCCCCAGGTAGCGCATCACCGACGCCTGATTCACGAAGGCGCTGATCCCGCCCGCGATGAATAGCGCCGGGATCAGGCAGAGCAGAACGTGCTCCTGCGCATACCACTTGGTCAGTTCCAGCCCTTCTTTGAGCGCGTTGTCGAAACGCGGCACGCCCACCGGCAGGAAGAAAAGCAAGACAAAGACCGCCGCAAACCCGCCGAGGATCTTGAGTTCCCGGCTCCAGTTTGCATCCCCAACATCGGCTTTACACGTGCCATTCATAGTTCGACAGTCTTACGCTAATTAGACATTTAGCCAATAGAGCTAGTTTGCGCTCAAAAAAAAGACACCGCCGCATCTCTCTCTACTCACTGGTCTTCTCGCGCACCGAAGCAACGCATTGGAATAAGCTCATGACACACGGCGTCGCCAGCCGGTAAAACACTTGGGCACCGCGCTTTTCGTCATCCACGATTCCCGCGTGCTTGAGCTGGGACAGATGTCGAGAAACGGTGGGCATCTCTGACCCGACTAATGCGGCCAATTCGCACACGCACCGCTCGCCCCGCGACAATTCGTCCAGAATGAGTAGACGACCCGGATGGGCCAGCGCCTTGAATACCTGCGCTTGTACTTTGAACTGCGCGACTGACGGTTTACTTGCCATCACGGATAGAAATTTAGCTAACTCGCTAATTCTGTCAAGCCTTGGGCCAAGTTTCTTCCTTCACCGTTTGGCCAGTTGGCGCAAGAGGGGTCCGGGCAGGAAAGTTCGGGCCGATCATCACTGTTCCCGACACCGTTATCGTCGGGATAATGACACTAAACACATTACGCTCGCCTTGAGCGCACTCCGAGCAGTAACGGACCAAGCGCTGTTTCGAAAAAGCCCAACGCAGTGGCGTCAACCTTCGTTGCGTCGAGGGATTCTACGCCATAAATCTTCGTCCAGAGTGCAGCCAGTATGCTCAGACAGAAAGTAGGCTGTATTTGGGGTGACGCGAAATACTCTCTATCCGAAATATCTGTGTCGGTCGTTCAAACCAGCTCGAGCGCGGAAACTTCAACTGTCCACTGAATATTGAGCAACCCCACGCTTCGTGAATCCACTGCACGAGTGCCGAATGTTTTGCGGAGGAGTGATGCTGGAGAAAGTGAAGTGAGCGAGCCCGCTCTTCCCCTTTCTGCCGTCCCATCCCTCGCCCCTGGTTCGTCGCGGAACGAAAGATTCAGCGGCTTGATTTAATTTCTGATCCGGCTCAGGGTGCGGGGTGCCATGACACAAATCTTTGCGTCTCCCGTCCGTAAAGTGCGGAGGCTTGCCCTCGTTTTTGCCCTGGGTGGTCTGATTCATCCCGCGCCCGTTGGCGCAGCGTCTCCAGCGACAGTTTCTCCGATTGATGACTGCCAGTATGTTTCCGATGCGGCGGCCCAGGCGGTTTGGCGGCCGATGCGGGGAAGCGC
>Ga0255347_1007029_pt1 | contig 11902 bp, 9 predicted proteins | sample wastewater_treat_2_FD_192479 | JGI IMG/M metagenome (GOLD analysis project Ga0255347, IMG submission 192479) | Wastewater microbial communities from Lulu Island WWTP, Vancouver, Canada - plant24 | ecosystem: Engineered > WWTP > Wastewater > Unclassified | place: Canada: Vancouver, British...
CGTTTTTCACTTCGCCCAGCGTGTAGTATTGCTTGAGTGCCTCGGGTGTGAACGAGGCCGCGGCCAGCGCCCCCACCGCCACCCGCATCTTCATCAAGCGTTGCGGATTGACCAACCCGGTGACGGACAGATCATCGCGACGCGCTTCAGTGCCACAGAAGACCCGCTTACCCGCCCCAATCAACCACGGATATGTCCCCTGCCCCAGACCGGCCTTGCCAACTTCGGGGAAAGTGCCTGTCAGTTTAAAGCGCCCACGTGTGCCGCGCAGCATATCGAACGCGGCGGTGTACTGCTTACCGTTGACCCGAACCTCGGCCGTCACGCCCGCCATGTGTGCGCGATCCTCGGTCGGTTCACCGCCCAGCAAGGTCGAGAGGCCGGCCAAAAATCCTCCCAGCAGTTGGGACGCGCTCTTCTCGCCGATCATCGGGGGCGGCTGCCATGAGGCCGGAACGTCGCTGCCGAAAAAGGCGACCACATCCTCCATGATTTTCGGGAAACCCGCCATCGCCGAATAGTGATCCATGCCTTTGAGCCAAGTGATGCGGTCCGCAAATCCGGCGGCCTCTGCCAAGCGGCGACTGCACACCGGCGGTACCACCTGATCCTGTTCGGCGCAGATCATGCGCAGGCGGTCGGCCTGCGCCAGAAGCTTCAGCCGGTCACTCGCGCGGATGGGATCAAGCCGGTCGATGCAGGCGAAGACACGTTCGCGCGCCTCGGGCGACAGCTTTTCGATAAAGGCGCGCAGTTTGCGCGTCTCGTGCGCCGTCATGATGATTTCGCGCACGTCGCCTCCGCCCAGCATGAGGAAGGCCTTGTGGATGCGCGGTTCAACGCCGCAGACGGTGGCCGACAGAATAGCGCCCATGCTCACGCCGGTAATGCCGACCCGCGCCGGATCTACCCCGGGCAAGCTCTGCATGATGTCCACCGCGCGCCGAGCATCCTGCAAACCCTGTTCCAAGCCGCGCACGAAAACCTCCGCATCCGCGACCAGTCGCGCCTTACCCTCCGTTCCGCCGCGTTCGGCGTAGTACGGCTGTTTGAAAAAGAGCGCGGGCACTCCGTTCTGTGCCAACCGCGCGCAGAGCATGCGCTCCAAGTCAAAGCTGCCATGGAAGATGTGCAGACAGACCACGGCTGGAAACGCACGGTCGCGGCCCATGTCCGGCGGCAGGTAGAGTTCGGCTGGCACCGTGTTGTTCGGCTCGAAATCGGTCACCTCCGGCGAAGGATAGGTGATGTCGTAGCGCTCATGCGATGGGTTGCGTTCCCGCAGCAATCGCGTGTAAGTGAATGCCTCCCCCGTGAAGCTACCTTTGGCCGGGACCTCGATGCGCTCCATCTGCGGCTGTGCAGCGGGTTGCGCGCACGCGACGCCGACAGTCAACACAGCCACTCCGATTATTCTGATTTCTCGTATCATCCTGCCATTCACTCCTCTTTTCGCTGGTGGGCCGCAGCCTCGGCCAGCCGGTAGTGCTTACGGAAAAAAGCCGTCCACGCGCTCAGCACATCCAGCCGTGGCTGGCGTGCGTAGTAGGCGAGTGCGCTGGTCCAAGTCAGCGGAACCGGCGTGTCGGGCATCGCCTCCAGTAGACGCATGGCCTCGGGATTGGCCTTAGGCCCGCCGTTCTCTTGAATCACACGCCAGGCGCGTCTGAGTTCGTCGCCTGCATCCAGACACATGGCACGGACTAGATCACGCTGGATGCCGAAGTGGCGGCCGGTCCAGCGCGCCTCATAGTGAAACGCTTCACCCAGCCGATAGGCATCGACGTCAGGCTGCCACAAGGGATCGCTCAAATGAGGCCGGTGCCGCTCATGCGCAGCCTGAAACACCGGATCGGGCGACGGATAAAAGTCGCGCCGGATCGGCAGGCGGCGTAAGGTGAACTGCGTCGGACCGCCGGGTGTTCCGGCGCGGTAATTCCACAGGCGCTGCCCTTCTTCGCCCAGCAGATATTCGATGAAGCGCACGGCCAGCTCGCGGTGCGGCGCACCCCGCAGCAGACTCACCGGATCGGCTGTCACACTCGTCCCCCCGACCGGTGTCACATAGGTCATGACCGGTGTGCGGCCGGGCGGCGTGGAGAGTTCTGACTGCATCCTGCCATAGAAATCGATCACGATGCCAGCCGCTGCCGCGCCCATCCCGACGTCATTCGGCACCTTAGCGGACGCATCCGTCACATAGCGCGCGTTGGCACCGATACGCCGCACCAAGTTGAGCCCCGCCAGCCACCCCTGCTCTACCGCCTGTTGGTAGGCGGACGGCACATTTTCCGGCAATCCGTTGGTCAACGCTGTCGCTTGCTCAAACATGGCTTCGTAACGTCGAACCTGCTCGCGGCTGAATCCGGCCTCGGCCACATGCTGCGCGCAACGGGCATGGATCATCATCTCATACGCCTTGGCCACGCTGCCGCTCTTGGTGGGATCGGCAAGTCCCAAATGACCGGCATATCGTGCATCGGTGAGGTCTTCCCATGCCGCCGGAGGCCGGTCGATACCGAGATCGGCGAGACGATCCATGTTGTAGCAAATTCCGAAGGCACTCAACACGCACCCGTAGTAGGCGTTGCCGCGCCAGACCTCGCCGTTCATGGCTGTGGGAATCAGCACGCGCCCTTCGGCGTCTTCAAAAAGTCCCACAGGCGGACCTGCGGCACCCCAAGCTGGCACGGTCAGTCCCCGCCGCTCCGCCGTCGAATGGTCATACACACCGCCGCCAAAAAAGAGATCGATGCGGCAAGTGATCTCTTCCGGTGCGTCAGATGCGCGAAAAGCCTGCCACAAAGCCCCGCGCGCCTCGTCATCCGGCCGCTTGCCAGACAGCACGGCTTGCGCACCATCCGCCGGCCACTCCATACCCTGCGTTTTGAGAAAACGCCGCGCCGACGCCGCATATTCCGAAGTCAGATAGCGCATGATCTCCGTCGTGCCGCCGATCACCCGCCAATCGACACGGACCGGAGAGCCGAACCGCGCCTGATGCCAACGCGAGAACCCCTCGGCGAACTCCTGACGGATTGCCTCATTGTGCGGCGAGATGATAATCAACTCAGCAGCGTCCGCCCCCATTTCCGCCTCCGGCACGCGCCGGAAGAGGAACGGCAGCGCGACGACCACAATCGCCAACAGAATCGCCAAGCCCCATTTCATACCCGAAGTATACCAGAACTCGGCGATGCGGCCACATTCACTTTATCAAGAGTACAGTGTTTCATCAAAAAAGGGGAGATGGCAAGCACTGCGGAATGTGAGATACTGCCCCTACCCAATTTCAGGCACAGCGCGACATCTGCCTGTACGGATATGCACACAGACAGGCCGTGCAGGCCCACGACGGAGAACCAAAGTGGAACAACTAAAAAAACAACTCGCTATTATGTTGGGTTGCATCTGGGGAGCCGGTCTCTGTCTGGCCGGCGAGTTGATTATTACGCCCCGCAGCAATGTGGAAATAACAATACCGGAAGCGGTTCGGGGCAAAACCGCGCTCTTGCGTGTACGGGCCAGACTGCAGTTGCCGGCGGGTAACGAAGCCTGGGGCGGCTACTTTCTGGGCATGTGCCTCAACGGCAAGGAACTGGCCGAGCCGATCAACACTCCGGCTTATCTGGTTGACCTCTGCCGCTTGCCCGCCGTAAAAACCCCGCTCTATGCGGCTGAACGGCAACGCTGGTTCGTGCGGGCGGATAGCGATTACATCCCCTTCAATGCCCAGACGCCGGGCACGCTTTACAGGCGCGAAGCTTTTTTAGGCAATGCCAATTCGCTGGACGAAGTCAGCAACTATCAAAATGCTTATTATGACAAAGTCTTCCGCTTGTCTGCCAAGCAGACGGACGGCACGTTGACTTTGCACAATGATGCGCACGGCAACGCCATGCATGTGCAGGTTGACTTCACGCCAACCGAAGACAGAAACTGTCTGTTTTTTGCCCCCGTGCCCGGCAGGGTCATCAAACGCAGCTCTTTCCCCACGCCGGAGGAAATGCGCGGCCGTTTACAGTGGCAGGCCTGTCCGGGAGAGCGTCTGGCCATTTTGGTGGCAGCCAGAACCCTCGAAAATGAAGAACACTTTGCCTATGAAATGAGTGACTGGACAAGCGCAAGCGGCACGAGTATCGCCGCAGCGTTTTTCGACATACGCATGTTGAGCTACAAAGAGGCCGAGAAGTCGCACATTCCGCTGGACTACCTGCACTATCCCTCGTTTGGCGATGCCGCGGCGGAACAACCCGACAGATTGATTGTGAGCAAGCAGTGGAAAATCCCCGCCAAACAATGCAGCCTGATGTGGATCATCGCGAAAATCCCCGAGGGGACGGTGCCGGATAAATATCGAAGCACCTTGAAGCTCAGCGACACCATAAGCTTACCTTTGGAACTGGAGATTCTGCCGATAAAGCTGTTGAAAAGCGAGCGCATCTACGGGCTCTGGACAAATTCGCTGCCCGGAAATGATGCGGAGGCAAGAAGCAGACAGTGCCAAGATTTGCGCGAACACGGCATCAACACCTTCTTCCTCGATCCCTGGACAGTGCCGGTGAAACTCAACGCGGACGGCAGTCCGAATCTGCAACGCTTTCGTGAGGCTCTGCAATGGCTAAAAGAGGAGGATATGAATCAAAAAATCCTCATCTACGGTGTTCTTGAACCCTTGCTGAAAGCTATTGAAGAAAGAGCAGGACCGGCAGATCCGGAAAATGCCGCTTGGCGAGAATTGGCCAGTAAGATTTTCCGCCCCATGCAGGAACTTGCCGTCAAAGAAGGGTTTGATTTTTACCTGCATCCGTATGATGAGCCGGATGTGCACCCCAAAATCACCGCTTCATTCACGCAGCTTTGCCAAGCCTTGAAATCCATACCGGGATTGAAGGTCGCCAGCAATGTCAGCGCAAGCGGACAGAAGCATTTCGGGCGGTTGTTGGACGTGAACATCTGCAACAGCGGTTATCCGGCCCTGGCCTCGCAGACCGCGTATGGCAATCCATTTTTCCCGCAGTGGGGAGCCGCTGAGCCGGCATGGATCAAAGAAAACATCAGGTATGTCTACACCCAAGTGCGCGCCTACGATGGGCAAAGCGCCAGACTGCTTTATGGTCTGGCGGCGGATGCCGCAAACCTTAGGGGCGTTTGGGGCTTTGCCTACCACTGGAACCAAAAGGATTGGTACATCGCCTGGCCCTATCCGGAAGAGAATGGCAAGTGCGGCAGCACCTGCGCCTGGGAACTATTAGGCACGGGAATAGAGGACACGCGATACTGGCTGAGTCTCAAAAAACTGAGACCGGACACCCAATTGCCGCAGGTGAAGACCCTGCTGAATGTTTCTGCAGAAGAACTGGCGGAGTGGCGACAGGAAATGACTTTGGCGTTGCAGCGCGACGGCTACCGGCCCCGACTGATGTCGGCCAAGACGGTCAATGCGCCCTACGAACCGAAGATTGTGCCCGGCCAACCTCATTTGACTGCGGGGTTGGAACCCATTGAAATCAAAAACTACGAGGTCTATCCCGGCAATATCTACAAACTGTATTGGAATCGCGCTGACCGTGATTGGCTTGATGCCGGCGATGCGCAAAAACGTCTGGGACTGCTGACGCAGAAAACGGATAAGCCCCTGGCACAGACGCCGCTCTGCTATAACTTCTGGCGCGCTGACCCGGCCGAAAGCTATATCGCCATCCTGGCTAAGCTGAATGAAGAAACCGAGGTGGCCGCCGTAAAGGTTGAAGGCTTCAACCACAGCAAAATGTACATGGTTTCACACGCCGAATTGCGGGGCAGCCCCGATGCCATGACGTTCACTCCGGCGACCGCCGCGTTTGGCGTTGACGCCGAACCGAAAGGCGCGGCCTGGAGCATCACGATGCCCGGCTGCGGCCAAGCGAAGTACATCCTGCTCACCGTATGGACCGGCGGAAACAACTATCTCAACATCACAAGGATTGCGGCCTTCAAGAAGGCCGCCAGTCAGTCAGATCGGACAGATTAAAACGGTCGATGGAATCGAAAGAATCGACTAATTGACTAACGCACTAATTAACTTGGGTTGCGGGCTTTGCCCGCATGGGTCGTTTTCACTCTCGCGGCTTCCCGGCTGCGCGCCTCTTCTAGGAGCTTCAGTGTCCGCTGCCATTCGGCCTGCAATAACGCCGTAAGTCGCTCTATGGCTGGATGCGGCGGCACAAGCGGATCGTCACGCTGGATCTTGCCGACCGCGTTCTCGTACTCCCACAGGATGTCGATGTAATCGTCGCGACGCTCCAGCGGAACGGTGACGGGCGGATAACCGGCACGTAGCACAGGCAGATTCGCGACCAGCCGCGCCACGCGTCCGTTGCCATCGAAAAACGGATGGATCCGCACGAAGCCCAGATGTGCCCGGACATAAGCACCGACGGCCTCTTCCGGTTGTTGCGCTTCATCCAGCGACGCATTGAATGTTTCAAGCCATCGCTTCATCAGGTACGGCACATCCAAGGGATCGGCGTACTCCATGAAAACGACCTGACCGTTCACCACGCCGGTAGTGCCGTTGTATGACTGCTTCCATGCCCCCACCGGATTCAGGGCGTCCATCGCCGAGAGTTGCATCACGGCGCAATGCAAGGCGAACAGATCCTTTTCGGTGATACCCGGCGGACGTAACATCCGGTAAATCAGATCAATCGCACGGGCGTGTCCGTAAACCTCCTGATGCTCGCGTAGACTTTTTCCGCTGATGGTCAACCCCAACTCCAGAATCTTAGCCGTATCGCCCAGCGTCAACGTGTTGCCCTCGATAGCGGTAGAGTCGTGCGTCCAGACAGCGGCAATCTGCTTCAGCATGTGGTCGCAGATATCGGGAGAGAGCCCCTCGAAGAAGAAACGGGGACCGCGCCGTTTACGACGGCGCTTCACAAAAGAAAACACCGCGTTGTGCGTCACCCCGAGGCCGTGGGCGCGGTTAAGCTGTTCGGCGACCCGGCGAAAGCTCCGACCCGCATCCAGCAGAGCAAAAATCTCATCCTCGTGCGGGTTTAGTTTTGACTGGAAAGGTTTTCCGGGCATGACATTGTAACCTCTTTTTCACCTGTTTAAGCCCAAAGTGTAACGACTTATCGGCGGCAATCAATCAAAAAGTCGTTACCCTTAAAAGAGCGGAAGGATGCTCCATCCAGTCAGTCTCAGGGGGCGACATGATTAACACCCTCAACAACGAAGTGCAGGATATCCGCCGCAACGAGTATTGAGACCCCAAAAAGCAGCCGTGTAAACAAACCGCCAAGGCGCCAAGAACGCCAAGGAACCCCATGATTTTCATGGAGTTTCATGTGTTTCATGGTTCAGAGCCACCGTACGGATACGCGGGCGCGACGTTACGGCGCGAGCGGCTTGCCGAACAGGTTGCCGGTCAGTGCTCCCAAGAACGCGGTGAGCGCGTCCAGTTCCTCTTCTGACGCGACAGCGCCGACCTGATATTTCATCATCGAGCGCACGGTCTCTTTGAGGTCGGGCTGGCTGCCGTCATGCAGATAAGGCGCGGTCAGCGCGATGTTGCGCAGGATCGGCACCTTGAAGCGCTTGGCATCCTTCGGGTTTTTGCTGAAGGCCGCCAAACCCTGGTCGCCGTCAGTCACCTCACGGCCAGCGAAGTAGTCCGCTTTCAGGTCGGCATACTCGAAGGAGAGTCCGCCCATTGCAGGACCGGCGTGACAGGTGGTGCAGCGATGCCTTTGAAACGCCGTGTAGCCCTTGATCTCCTTCTCCGAGAGCGCGTTTTTCTCTCCGGTAAGATAGCGGTCAAAGCGTGAGCCTGGGGTGATCAACCGCCGCTCGAACTCCGCGATCGCGCCGCAGAGCGTGGCCTCGCTGAACCCCTCTGGATAGAGAGCGATAAAGGCCTTCTTGAGGGCAGCGTCCTGCTCAAATTTCGCGATGATCTCATCCCAGTTCTCACAGGCCATTTCGACGGGATTAAGCGGCGGTCCGCCGGCCTGTTCCGTGAGATGGCGCGCACGGCCGTCCCAGAACTGGCGCATGTTGAAAACCGCGTTGAAAACGGTCGGTGCGTTCACATTACCCTTGAGGCCGCCGACACCCACAGAGAACTGCAGGTTGTCGGTGCCGCCCTTCTCGAACGCATGACACGACGCGCATGAAACTGTGTTGTCTTTGGAGAAGCGCGTATCGAAATAGAGCCGCTCGCCCATCGCCGCCTTTGCCGCATCGAACGGGATCGCCTGCGGGATCGGATGCACATCCGCGTCGGCACCGTTCTCGATGCCCCAACCGGCGAGCCACGCGCCCCACACCTGACCGACCCATGCGTTCAGGATCTGACGCTCGCTCGCAGTCAGGGTGGTGCCCCAGTGGATCGCCCAGTACTGGATCGGCGGCATGGTTCCGTCCGCCACGTTTCGACGGAGTTTAATCAGACGGCCAAGCGGAACTTCCTCCGCCGCCTTCTCAGCCTCTGTGGCGTCGGCGCCGAGATGCCCCACATCATAAAGATCCCAATGGCGGAGGCCGTCCTTTACGTCGCGCCGTATCAGGCTCCCGGGGCCGGGCAGCTTCACATAGAAAGGCAACGACTTTCGGCTGTCATGGCATGCGGCACACTTGGCATCCAAAATCGCAAGCGCCGCCGTACGCACCGCCGCCGGTTCGGAAGGCACCGGCCGCGGACGCTGCCGGACCACAAAGGCAATCAGGTTGCCCACTACACCCAGCGCCACGACTACCGCGACGCCCCATATCACTTTTTTCCGTGTCATGGCGAACATTTTAATCTAATGCAGGAGCCCCCGGCAACCTGAATTTAATTAGTTAATTCGTGCATTAGTGCATTAGTTTGTCTGGGAGTGCGCTGCCCCTAAAAACCTTAGTGCCCTTGGTGCCTTCTTGTGATAAGAGCCCGAGCCCCATCTGTGTCATGCTTCATCTCAGGAACAAAACACCAATGACAACAAGTAACATGACCAATGAAAAGAGAAAGAAACAGCCTCCGAAGAACTTATAGAAATCACCTGCCGCGCGCAATGCCCTCGCCTCATCGTTCGTGGACTTGAGCTTGTTCTTGTAAACATGGTAGCCGGTGCGCCTATCCCATGACAGCAGCTTTTTTGGATCCGCCCGAAAAATGGCAATACCGACGATCATAAAGATGGGGCAGATAACCAGAGGCATGATTTGAAAAATGGGGTCATTCATACGATCTCCCAACAGCGAGTATTACGTCTGACGCAGTGGGGCGTAATTTTAGAGGTGTTTTTTCCAATCCTTCCCTCCGTTCACGTCAGGCCCAAGATCCTCAATTGGGAAATCGGGATATTCAAACTCCTCATATTCAATCATTTTTCTCACCACAATTTTAGCCAACACTTTTTCCAAATTATTCGATTTGCTAAACCTTAATTCAAATGCGGCCGGGATTAATTTCATGTGCCTTGATAACATTGTGAACCTGTGGTGCCCCATACCAACTCTCGCTTCGTTATCGATAATATAAAACGATGGGACGAGCATGACATTATTGTGTATCCAGTTTTCATGATATTTGTTCAGAAGAGGAAGGTCTGCATTTTGGCGTAAAGCTAGATCTTGCTGGTTAAATATGTCTCGAACCGCAGATGCTCTTATCAGCACCAGCGGAAACTCACCGTTGTACACTTTAAATTTCATTATTTATCCGACAGCGTTGCTGAGCCTACCTCGCGAAGCGGATAAGCGGATAGGACAGCCCCACGTACGTCCAGGATAATATCCGCTCTGACGGCTGTAAGCAAGCACACTGTGTGTGCGAACTATCCCCCATTTTTCAGGCCGACTTGACAGCAGCAATTCCAGTTGTATTTCGGCGGTTCCTGCCATGCTGTTTGCGGCACCATTTGTCGCATCTGTTGAAGAGCTTGACGATGCCGTCTGTGATCGCGTAGTGGCGGAAGTAGGCACGCCGAAGAGGCGTTTTGAAACGCGCGTTATGCTACCACACGTCGGTAGCAACGCGGCGTGAAGCGGCGTACGGGATCGCCGATGGTTGGAGCTTCGTCTTGTTTTCGGTCACGAAACATGAATCCGTTGGAGCCCATCGAATTTTACATAGAACTGATCGCCTCTGTACAATGGTGCCTTTCCGGAGAACCGTTCCGACAGGGAAATAAGGTTGCCGTCCGTATCGCAGAGAATCGGTGCTGACGAGGCAAGCGAGACCCCCGCAAAGAAGCCGTCGTAGGGCTTAAGTTGGGGATTGGACTTCTCCAGACCGATCCAATGGGAGGCATCGTTTTCATTCTTCAGATTCCGGACAACTACCCAACATCTGTTACCGTTTATGTCTTCGAACCAGATTTGTGGGTCGATTTGAAGGACATCACAGAAGGAGAGAATGTTGCCCTTTCTCTCTTGCTCAATATGGTTTCTGACCACCTGAACCGCAAAGTTCCGCAGTTCCCATTCGGACATTGGAATATTGATCTCGTTGGCTATCTCGTCGGGAATGATCCGCGCTCCAGTAGTGAAATGTGTCAAATTCCACCCCTCGCTTGTCGGTCTCAACATTGGGAGCATGACTCGGAATCGACACGGAACGAGGTTGTTTTCCGATGTGGCCTTCAAGAACCGGTCTCGCTCTCTTTCAGTGAGTGTGGAGTGCTCGTCCTCGCAGAGATCAACCAGTACAGAAAAGACTTGGTTTTTATAACCGAAGGTAAGATGATCGAATGAAGGGCAGGTCAATTCCGCCTTGATCCACTTGTAGTCTCGTGACTCCGAGACCCGCCCCTTGTTCTTGTTGAACTCGCCCTGTAACTGTGAACCAGCAATACGGCGAGCCTTCAAGAAAATCTCGGAATGCTCGGGACGGTCGATTTCGTATCTCTGCCTGCGGAAGATGCTCATGCGTTCTCCTTGTTCTTTTTTCTTCTGCCCAACAATGCTACCGAGCCTACCCCGCGAGTTCAAATAGACCCGACGTACATCCGGGATAGTATTCACTCCGACGGCTATAAACAAGCGCGTATTTTGTGTGGATCACGCCCCATTTTTTAGACCAAGTCGGATAATGACCGTTCCGTGTTGGTCAGTCTGACATCGTGCAGCACGATTGGCAGGCACTTTGCAAAGTGAAGGACTAGCACTTTCACGACTTTGACCGTTGCCGCTTGTAATCGTAAGACGGATCGAAGTCGACGCTGCCAAAGAGATCCAAAATCCCTTCCTGCCGCAGATTCCGAACATATTCGGTCAGCGCCTGCGTGACAGCCTCCTTCTTGGTGCGGTGTTTTCCCAGCCTTGCCGCTTCTGCGATCAAATGGTCATCAAGTTGAAGGTTCGTTGCCACTTTTCACCTCCACACATAGCTTTACACACTTCTCTGTGTCAGTCAATTGGGTTCTTTATTTCGCGCGATAGACTGTTGTTCTCTTGTTTGCCTTCAGAATGAAATCATCCTGTATGATAGCTTTGGAAAAAACCTTCTCCCATTTCTTTCGGGCTTCGCCTTCGTCATTTTTCGAAATAAGTTCGTGGCAACTGTGATTGTCGGATGATCGATAAAAGTGTTCCCATTCTGATTTCGCGATGCAGTGGGACAGGAACGGTAATTGTACCGCGTGGAGTTTGTATCTGCATGATGGCATGACTGCCTTTTTGACGCACCAGAAAAAAACCATGCTCGCTTAACAAACGGCAAATGTCATGCCCCGAAAAAACACCGAGCTTAGGCATAAACGGCTTCAAATCGAGAGATGTACACTTCCCCTTTTAAACGGCTCTTGATTTCTTGTGCATCAGCACACTCCAAGTAGAGTTCAACAGCCTCCCGCAAGTTAGCCGCAGCCTCTTCAACCGTTTTTCCCTGACTGGCAATGTCCAGTTCGGGACAGAGGGAAACAAAACCGTC
>Ga0255347_1007035_pt1 | contig 11892 bp, 11 predicted proteins | sample wastewater_treat_2_FD_192479 | JGI IMG/M metagenome (GOLD analysis project Ga0255347, IMG submission 192479) | Wastewater microbial communities from Lulu Island WWTP, Vancouver, Canada - plant24 | ecosystem: Engineered > WWTP > Wastewater > Unclassified | place: Canada: Vancouver, British...
AGAATGCAGAAGTATGGCCTTCTCCAGAATATATTTTCAAATCGATTTCAACCATCTTTACCCGCTAAACACCGCTATGCCTTGATGTACAGTCTTTTATCTGCTAAACGTTGGGACAGTAGTGCTCAGTTATACGAATTTAACATTGACCAAACTGGTTATATAATCTCTCATATTTGTTAATCATCTGCTCAATAGTAAATTTATTTTTAATCGATTTTCTTGCAGCACTAGATATTCTTTTTTTGAAAACAATATCATCTAAAAGCAGTAATATTTTCTCTGCTAGTGCATTAGGATCGTTTGCATCAACAAGTAACCCATCGTTAAGATCGTCAATAATTTCCTCAGGGCCGCCACTCTTAGTAACTATTACAGGTAGACCAACTGCCATAGCTTCTACAGTCGATAGAGAAAAGCCTTCTGTCTTAGATGGGAGAACGAAAATATCCAAGCCTTTCAAGAAAGATGCAATTCTTGTCCGATATCCTACAAAAAACACCTTGTCATCTAACCTCAAATCCCTGCGCAAATCTTCCAAATTTTTATAGAGCACACCTCGTTTTTCTCCTGCTATCAAAAATTTAGTGTGTTGATTTGACTTACAAACAATCGAGGCTGCAGTCAGTAGTATATCATAACCTTTTGGAGGAGTAATATTACCAACAGAGCCTACTAGAATATCATCGTTGGAGAGGCCAAACTCAGCCCGTAAATCATCACATGGGCTTTCTAGATACATCTGACTATTTATTCCATTATAAATGATTTCAGTTTTTTTCTTGTTTATGTCAGTAGTTTCTAAGAAATACGCACGAAGGTGCTCTGATACAAAAACTATTCGTTTTGCGAACGCCGATATCAGTTGAATTTTTAATTTTGTTTTCCTTTTGGGCAAATCTACATATCCATGGATAGTGCTTACTAATGGAATACCTGTGAAGAGGCTAACGAAAATGCAGTAAAGGCTTACACCCAGCAAATGAGCGTGGATCACATCAATCTCATTTCTATAAACATACCGGATGAGATTGATTGTATAACCGATATTATAAGACCCCTTCCCGTTAATGATATCTATCGTGACGTTTTCATCTTTCAACTGTGCATACAGCCAACCTCTATCAGGTATGATCAAAAATGATTCAAACTTACTGTTATCCAAATTTTTAATTATATCACAGAGCACCTTTTCAGCCCCACCCGGGCCGGCTGTATCTATTATGTGCAAGACTCTGATCTTTTTCATTTCAAGTCTTTTGGGAAAAGATATTCCAGTTCGGTTTTCTCGTACGGTAGTCTATTCAGCTGCCTCTTGAACGCGTGAACAAACCATTTCAGCTCAAGGCTAAAAAGGTTATCATTCTGAACGGACGTCTCCCCACGAAATCCCTTGAGATATTCTAAGACCTTAGACACTGGTGCAAACCAGCCGTTCCTTCTACTTAATTGCGTGAGAAGGTCTTGAGTTACCGGATTCAGTTTCCCCCGCTTTACAAATCCTTTTCCAAAATGAGTGGTGAGAATACATACACCTCGTTCGCGTTCTAGACGTTCCTGATTTGTTCTGCATAGTATTTTATTGAATTCATTCACGTTATCAGCATCTGAAGTAATAAAACAATACCTGGAATATTTTTGGTCTTTGTTTATATAGAGAGGTAGGCTTCTGATTTTTAAGAGGTTAATGTCGCTGAACGTAAAAGTTCTTATGTAATCAATTTTATTATAACATACATCACCCCAGAAGAATGGTGAGTTTTCCTTCTCCCCCTGATATTCGGTTTTATCATTACTCAGGATTCTATATAGATCCTTAAAAATCTGATGCTTGAACCTGCTCTGCCCCCAGTACATATTTTCCATATTTCCTGCATGACATGCATAAGTGCTTGGATAGTACCCCACAACATCTTTAAAATATTCCAGGCCTTTTTGCGTTTTTTCCCGCAGACTGCTTTCCATTGAAGCGCCATGGAAGCCAATTTCAAAACCCTTTTCTGTGAGAGATACAATATATTTTCTATATACCTCGTGTTCCAGAGTATGTGACCCGAGATAGTCGCTCTTCTGGCAATCGCAGTTTAGTGGCCAAACACTCTTTGTTGTATAAATCCCTACAGAGTCAAGGAAATCGTAAATCGGCTGAATATTGCCAAGAGTGGCCACATCAGTATCGTCAAAGATTGTAAAAATGAAATCTTTGCCGTCGGGATATACGATGTCCGTCTTAGATCGATTCGGCATACTTTTTCTTTGCAACAGTGTTTAAGGCCACTGTCATCCCGAGGTTCACCCAGAAATAGGGATAATAGAGTACTGTTACAAAAAAGCCGGTGACAAGATATGCGATCAATGCAATATCAAGGCTCTTGGCCATGTTATATACAAATCGGTTCTCATCATTTATTGATAGTTCTCTCGTCTCACGATTGTTCTTGAAGGTATAGAAAAGCAGCATTAAAAATGTCACCAAACCGGCCAATCCTAATTCAGATATGCACTCAATAAAGATATTATGGCACTCTGCTCCAGTTCCGTTGAACATCCGCCAGTCAGCTTCGGCCCAGTTTTCAAACCCCACTCCGAATACTGGGTTTTCCTTGAACATTATAATGCCTTTTGACCATCTCTCCAGCCTGTTCATACCAGTGGTATCGTAAACCGATCCAATATTCTGAAACCTCTCGATATCTCTTTCAGCCAGGAGGAACGGTGCGGACAGTACCACCAGAGAGATCATTATAACGCCCCAAATTTTCTTTTTTGACCATAAGAACATGACAATGATTACCACTGCAAGACCCAGCATCCCACCCCTTGAACCGCAGGCGATTACACTACCAAAACAAGTTATTGGTACAAGCAGCAGCAGGATCTTTTTTGGCAGATTGACACTTTCCCACAAAGAAATGAGCAGATATGAACTGATGCTGAATATGATGCACATCTGGATAGCAAATTCACCAGAATTCTTGAGCCACGCCATTCCCGCAGTTGCCCCGTATTTATCATAATCGAAACCTCTTGAGACCCATAATTGGAAAGTAAATAGTGATAGTTTGAAATTAATGAGAAGATAAAAGAGTATGAATAAAAAATATTTGTCAACCCTATCTATGGAATAAATGGTTAGAAAATATACAAGATATAATACTATAAAATTTCTTATGTTCTGAAAAGATATTGCAGGCGAGAAGGCCAGCACCGATGATACAATGACAACAAATAAATATATGTGAATGTATACATTAGCTTTGTTACGTGTGGTTATAAATTTGCCTTCAGCAATTATAGCGATCAACAAGAGAATGATTATGGTCTGAGTCCATGGAATAACATCTATTGACGGATACATGGATTGGGGCCGCAGATATTCAAAGACAAGGTACAGAAGGAATATCCAGAAGGATATATTCTGCCTTAAATATTCTTTTGTTATAGAACTAGGCGATAATGAATATATACTGTTATCCACGATGGGTCTATCCATCAATACTCGTTAGTTTCTTTATTAAGGTGCTTTGTTTTTTAAACTATTTTCTTTTTAGAAATCGAAAAAACTGATAAAATTTTACAGTCTTCTCTAAAACCTGTCTTGCGCAAACTTTTATGTGATAATATGTTACCTTCCGAGACAGCACCAACCAAAGTTTTATACCCTTTCCCTTTAAGATCATTGCAAATGAAATTTATTGTCTTTGACATTAGCTTATCGCCCCGGAATTCTGGCAAGGTGATATTATAATTGAGTTCGGCCGTCTTACCATCTTTTAAATTAAAAAACCTTGAATAGTCGTCTTTTAATAGTACCCAATGAATATAGGCAACTTCGTTTCCTTTAAAAACAAGATAAAAATGCCTACCGGCATGAGTTTTATCAATATAGAATTCACGAGGAAGATCAGATCTTTTGATCCTAAGCTCGTTCAATACATTGAAATCATCAATTATGACTTTATATTCAGGCCCTAATTCAATTCCATTATAATTCTCATCTAGGTCTCTCTTATAAATTATGAATTTAGTAATTGATAAATATCGGCTTTTAATCCGATGTATTGTTTCTAATAGCCCTTTTTTCTTATAGTAAGTTATTAATTCTATAAATTTATTCATGCTAGGCTTCCTCTTAGAGTGGTTTTGAAAATATTATAGAAATGATTCGCAAATTCGGGTAGGTCGTAAAGAGTGTCTTGCTCAAGAGAGATTGAAACCACTTCGTAATCCGGCAAAAAGCTTTTATATGGGTCTGGTTGGTGTTTTATATTAAATGATTTTTCAGAAGCTACTATGTTTTGTATCTAATTATAAGCTTGTATATATCTTCGATCTGCTTTGCATAACGTTCTTTGCAGAAAATCAACTCAACACGTTCCCTTCCTTTTTGTCCCATAGAAGACAATAGAGGTTCATTTTCTAAGAGTTCGATGATCTTTTCAGCCATTTCCTTGCTATCACCCATTTCGACAAGAAAGCCTGTCTCCCCATCTGAAACAATGTCGAGCGGTCCTCCTCCTCTAGTGGCGACCACAGGCTTTCCCATAGCCATACCCTCGATCACAACCATTCCAAAAGGCTCCGGGGCAATGGAAGAATGTACTATGATGTCCATAAGCTTCATTAGGGCAGGGATATCAGTTCGGTAACCAGTGAATATAACTTTTTGTTCAATGCCCAATGATCTTGTCAGTTCTTTTACCTCGTTGTAATATTCTTCACCACCGTCTGATGGACTACCTACAACGAAAGCTAACGCATTCGGGTTGGCCTCGACCACCTTTGCAGCTGCCAGGATAAACTCTTTGGTTCCTTTCCAACCGATTACCCTTCCAAATATTCCAAACAACTTATGGTACCGTTCGATTGCAAACTCTTTCCTGAGGTATTCAATGTCGATTCCCTCATTAAATTCATCCAGGTCTATTGCATCATAAATTATGGCAATCTTCTCTTCAGGCACGCCGAGTTCCAACAAGTTGTCCCTGATAGCAGATGATATGGCAATGTGGTAATGGATGAGTTTGGCATAAAGTCTGGTATAAGGTCGTGGGTCTTCGAAATCCCTCAGATGGGCAACGCATGGCACACCTAGCATCCTTGCTGCAAGAATACCGGCCAGCTGGCTACCGAGAATGTTATTGAGATGGACAAGCTTTACATGGTGCCTGCGCCCTATTCGATAATATTTAAACGCCTCGGGCAAAACATTGGAAACAGTCCAGTATATTCCCCTTATCATCGTCACTATTTTCAACATCATTTTTTTTCTAAACAGTGGAATAGACTTCAAGGCCTTGTAGAAAGTGTTGTTCACCCAAGGTAGCTTAAGCTTGATATGGTAATATGTGATGCCATTGAAATGCTCCGAGAGAAAATCCTTAGGCTGGCCTGTGACCAGTATCGGGTCATACGTGTCTTTGTCCAAGGCCCTGACAAGGTATTCGAGGCTGTTGATCGCTCCGCCGAACGTGTAGGAATTGTCAAGATACAATACAGGAATTTTATCATTCCTTCTCTTCATGTTGTCAGCCTTCATTGATCAAATTCAACGCCTTTATGTATTCACCCTGCTCTGACAGAAAAACAGCCGGATATTGGGCAGACCTGCTGATATAGCGGATTATGGCGATCGAGAAAAGCAGACCTGCATTTGATTTGTCTGTATCGAAATGGGTTTTCATGAAATCAAACACATGAGAGGGCAGCCCGAAACTGGTGCCTTTATAAAGATATTCAACGGCTTGGAAGAAGTCTGCGTTTCGTTCTGTACGCGTTTTCTGAATCAACAAGTTCATGATATCGACACCGGCAAATTCCTGCTTTCTGCCGGTGTCCCAGTCTATCACTCCGAGCAGCCTTCCATCGCGAGGATCGACCAGGATATTCCCATAGCCATAGTCTCCGTGGGATGCCGCCAGCCACATATCCTGGTCTGCGGCCATACGTTTTATCAGTGCAAGCTTCTGGTTGAAGATTTTCTTGAAACCATCAGGACACCATTCTGATTCATTGACCCTATATTCATCTTCCCGGAACAAGTCGTCCAATCTTGCTTTATCAAGAGAAACATTCTGACTTGTTGCGATCATCAAATCGAGGATGAACTGCATTGAATCTTCGAATATCCTACTCATTAACGATTTCCTGTTCGCTTTCCATGCCAGTATTCCTGGCATGAGGCTTTCTATGAAAACATGGTTTTCTTGAAAAGAAAGCTCTGCGAGAGGATTTGGTATTTTTGTCTTAACAGCATCCGGCACGTTATTGTTTTGCTGAAGCCATTGGAGAAAAGAATGGTTTTTCCTAATAATCGTTTTTATCTCCTGGCTGTGAACGACACGGGCTATAAAGTACTTATAAGTATTGGTCTCTTTGACAAAGAGCACGAGCGCGCCCCTGTCGCGGATATCTACCCGCTCCAGAAGCAAGCTTGCTTCTCCTGGCATACCGCACTCCCCAAGAGCGGTGCATATTCTCTCGAAAAGGGCATTCTGCAAGAGAGCCCTCTGCATGCAGAGTACCGCAAACCGATCGTGCACCAGGTGATACTTGCCCATCGAGTGGATACGCTTCATTAAGAAATGAGCGTGATGAGGGATCTCCAGAAAGCGGCTGCCGGGAGCCACCATCTCGTCGATCCCCTGCGCGGCGTCATTTCCAGAGAAGGGCAGAAAGACATGTACGTGCGGGAATGATGCGCTTGTTGCCGTGTTTATAATCTGACTGTAGCTGTATGCATGCCTATCGCTGTTCGGTGCCAGGGGCTTGATTAGCCCCTTCATTCTTTCGAGAGAGAACCGGTTTCTTGCAAACAAAATCAGAGCGCCATGCCCGATTATTCTTTGCTTGATCTGAGCAAGAACCTGCACCAACTCTCCCGTTGATCCTGCTGAAGAGCCATCCAGGAGGATGAGATCATATGTTACATGCTCATCCGGGATAGAATGGATGGTTGTGCAGTATTGGGCTTGCGGGAATACGTCTTTCCAAGCACTAAGCCCCTCTCCCATGATCAATATTGGGCTGGCATTATCCAGGGCGAGCAGGCTCAGCAGGTTCCTTCCTTTTGTAATATTTAGACCTGACATTCAAAAAGGCTTAATGAAAGAACTGCTAGAAATGTATTCCCGAGGCCTTGCAGATTCACTTTTTCCCAACCAGTAGATAACTCTCGGTCAGATTGTTCACTAGGTTCCTCATGTGTCTTTTATACACCATGCCATGTATCAGATCGCATGCTTTGGTTCCTATGAGATTGTTATAGGGGCGGTAATATGAGCCCATGGCTACAGGGTAAATCCTCACATCTTTGAAATTGGATTCCAGGAAGATGCTTCGCAAATCCTTCCAATGTATCCATCCGGTCTGTATATCATTACCTTGTTCTTCATTATGGTGATTTATTAATTTATTTCTATTGTCGATTATTTTATCTCTCCATAAAGGATTCTTTGTGATAATTACCACCTTTCCATTCTCTCTTAAATAATCATAACATCTCTTGGCCATCATCCTTTTATCGCTCATGTATTCTATGGCGCGGATAGAGAATATCGCATCGAAGCTATCGTGGAGTGGAAGATCTTTTTCGATGAAGTCACAGCATATGTAATCAATTCTGGGTTGATTATTATACTTTCCCCTTACGACATCAAGCAGCTCTTCGGATATATCAACAATCGACATATGATCCGTGCACCGAAGAAACATGTCCGTCCAAGTGCCAACCCCGCATCCGATTTCAAGACATGTTTTCACGCTGCCAACATGATCTCGAATTGCCCACTCAATCGATTTTTTTGTATGGTTGTAGTGGCTTTTCTGAACTATTCCTTTAAACCATCTTTCATGTTCATACGATACACCCAGGTCTCTTCCTATTCGATCATAATGCTCTCTCGTTTTTTGCGTAAGACTTGTACCAGGCATTTACTCTTACCTCCGTGACCCGATTACCCTGGCCGGGTTTCCCGCAACAATCGAATATGGGCTATACGCTTTAATACCCACAACCGACCCTGCAGAGACAACTACTCCGTCAGGCAGAACAACACCAGGCAAGATGAATGCGTTGGAAGATATCCACACATCATTGCCGATAATGACTTCCGCTTCCTTTACACCCTGGTTTGCTATCAAGACGTTTTTGTCTTCAAAATTATGATTGACCGACCATATTTTTACTCCAGGGGCCGTCATAACATTATCTCCAATTGTTACGCCGCCGTATGCCTGGATGAAATTGTCGTAACCAATCTGAACATCATTACCCAGGACAAGGTTTTCTATGGAACGGAACCGTGTTCCGGCCATTACGATCAGATTCCTGCCCACGCTCCTGGCTTTCTTCTCAACGAAACGGCCTCGCATTAGGTTGCCCGCAGGCCCCGGAAACTGCGAGATAAAGTAATACAATAAATATTTCCTCTCATCCGGATCCACCACGTCCCAGTAGAATCTTTTCAAGATGCGCATAAAGCTGTATTCAGACATATCTTTCTCCACAACACTCATTCACTGAGGTTTACCGCCTTATTCCTTATCACAGGAATAAACTTCGCAAGCGGTGTCGAGGAAACCAGATCTATCACCCACTGTCGTTCCTGCCTGCCGATTATGGGGAGGGCAAAAATCAGGATAATGAAAGCTACCATCAGCAGGGCATGATACCCGATGGAATACACCAGGTTTGCCGGCGCGAAGAGCGAGAGAAAAAACGTGGCAAGGGCCAGGAGAGCGCACCGCAACGTTCCATTCCACGACAACCGCATGTCATAAAGCCCGGATGCCCATCGATTTACCAGGAAAAACCTTGCCAAAAATCCAATGAGCGTGGCCCAGGCCGCGCCCATGGCCCCGAATAACGGGATAAGGCCCAGGTATCCGACAGTCATGACCGCCACCGAGATGCCCGTGGCCTTGGTGATATACAGGGTCTTGCCTTTCAGGAGGATGCCCAAGTTGCAGAAAGAGGTCCATCCCTGCACCATGTATGCGGCCAGAATGACGGGTACCACCTTGTATGCAGAGACGAAGGCCGGGTCTGACATGATCCTGAGCAGGTCCTTGATGAACACTGAAACGCCAAGAGAAAACAGTATCATGGCAAAGCTGATGACAAAGAATATTTTCTGGTACGCCTGGCGCGCGTTTTCCTGGCGATATACCTCGTATTTCTGCGTGTCCCAGATGTTGGCAAAGGGCTGCCAGGTGAAAAACATCAGCAGAAATCCGAACTTGTAGCCAAGAGAGTAGATCCCCACATCATCGAGGCTGGCAAACACCCGCAAAAAATACCGGTCGCCGAAGGTAAGATAAAAGGAGAGCATGCTCGCCATCATCAGCGGCAGGCTGAAGTTGACGAGTTTACCCGCCTTTGCACGGGCGAACCTCATGCCGATGTGTGAAAAGGTGTAGCCCAGCATGATCAGAGACATGACGCCGCCTGAAATGAGTGCGCTGTAGATCACTCCCTCAACTCTCATCTGCATGATGACCACGAAATAGATGTTGAGGCTGAGCTGCAGCACGAGCTTCATCAGGCTGAAGCCGACAAAGAGCCACGGCTTCTGCTGGGCTCTGATAAATAATAAGGGTATCTCGATGAACGACTGGAAGAGCAGCGTGAATGCGAAGAGCACCACGTAGCGCACATACTCCCCTGAGCCGAAGACAACCTTGGATAAGGGCCCTGCACCGATTATGATCAGCATGATACCGGCTATGTTGAGCAGGCCCACCATGATCAGCGCGGTGGAGATGACCTCGTTCTTCTCCCTTTTGTCTTCATACTGGGTGTAGAAGCGGAAGATCGCCTCCCCTATGCGAAGGCCCAGAAAGATGGCGAAGAAATCGATGATCATGCTCAAAAGCTCTATGACGCCGTAGTCCGCGGGGGTGAGGCACCGGGTGTAGATGGGCAGCATGATAAAGCTCACCATCTGGCGCATGATGTTGCCCAGAGTGTATATCCCGGTGTGGGATATAGTCTTGTTCATCTCTTTGCTCATGGGCGGCCTTCTCTCACCAGGCGGGCGTATGCGCTGCAGTAGCTCTCGGTCATGTGTGTTGTGGAGAACCTATTACGCACGGTGCTTCCGGCGTTCTCGCCAAACGTACCGAGTCGGTCAGGGTCGTCGATCAGCTCGACGAGGCGCTGTGAAAATTCCTGTGCGTCTCTGTTTTGAATAAGATACCCGTCATGCCCGTGAGAGATAATCTCGCTCAGGCCGCCCACCGCAAAGGCCACCACGGGTATGCGGCAAGCCATGGCCTCCAGCACGGTCATGGGCATGCCTTCGTGAATGGAGGTGTTGATGTAGATGTCCAGGCCGGCATAAAAGGCCTGCATGTCGTCAACATGGCCCAGGAGGGTAAAGCGGTTTTCGAGCCCGCAGGCCTTGATCCTGTCATGAATCGCGCCCTTCTCCGGACCGTCGCCTGCCAGAACAAAGCGCGCATTTGGCCGTGCTGCGCATGTCATCCGGGCGACATCGACCATGAGCGGATAGTCTTTGACCGGAAAGAGCCGTCCGGCAGAGCCGATGGTGAAGGCATCCACTGAGGTCCTGGTTTTCTTTGAAGAGCCGTTTCGCACATCGATGCCGTTCACTATTGTCGAGAGCCTCTTTGCCGGCACCCCGGATCGCTCTGCAAGGCTGCGCGCGATGTCGTTCGAAACGGCAACCGTCATGTCGAACATCCTTTGCATGAGAAACCGGTTGACCGCGCTTTTCAGCACGCCTTTGGGCGATCTGTCCATTCCTTCAGAGAGGCCGTGCACGGTGGTGACGAGCCGGGGTCGCCCGCACGCCGCCGCGGCCAGTGCTGCCAGCAGGTTTTCCTTGTAGCGGTGAGCGTGGATAATGTCGGGTCTCACCCTGCGGCAGATGGCGATGAGCTGGGAAAGGATGGAGGCAAAGCCATGCCTGCTTTCGTCGATCACGCGCGTGTCGACGCCGGCCTGAGAGCACAGGGTCTCGAGCCTGCCGTGGTTGAGCAGGACCACGGTGTGCCGTATTGAGGGGTTGCCGTTCAGACCCGTAGCGATCTGATGCACGACCGCCTCCGCCCCGGCCCACAGATCGCCCGAGGCGAGGGTCAGGAGTTTTACCTGCACTGGGTTGTGATCCGGGAGCTTATCTGACATGCTCGGTGTGCAGGTAGTGCGGCATGGCTGGAACGGCGGTTTCCAGAAAGTCCTTGATCACATTGATCGTCTCTTCTTCACTTGTGGCCACCGGAGCCATGAGCCGTATGAATGACGCGCTCGCTCTTTTGAAAAGCAGCCTTTTGCCGAGAATGTGAAGCCTGATGTCGGCCTGGCTCGTGGTCCAGTATCCGTCCACATCGAAGTAGTAAAGCACTACTGTCTTTTTTCCATCGGCTTGTCTTAATGTGAGCTTTCCTAATGTTTGATCTCTTCCATTGATGTTGGCGGTTATGATCGTCTTTTCCTGAACTTTGTTGCCCACTCCTCCCAGGCATGCCTCGGGCGCATGAAAGGCGATGTCGGTATCGTCGAACCAGACAATAGAGAGGTTTACGGGCGCAGTATATCTCGGCGACTGATAATCCCGGAGAAAGAGATATTTTGTTTCGATGAGCTGATAGACGTAATCGCTCATGTGGATATCACGGCCGTTCCAGTCGCCGATGGCCAGCGGAAAATCGAAGAACCGGTCATTCGGAAACGGCTTTGCGGTGTTTGCAACGAAAACGATAACCGTTGCCACTGCAGTGAGAGCAATGACACCGAAAAGACTATACGTGGTCTTCTTCATTTATTTTCGGTTCATCACACGGAAGCGTACTTTTGAGTTGAAAGGAGTGGACATACCTGCCTTTCTGAATCTGAAGAAAGAAAACAGGAAGGGATCAGGGCATGTC
>Ga0255347_1007039_pt1 | contig 11891 bp, 3 predicted proteins | sample wastewater_treat_2_FD_192479 | JGI IMG/M metagenome (GOLD analysis project Ga0255347, IMG submission 192479) | Wastewater microbial communities from Lulu Island WWTP, Vancouver, Canada - plant24 | ecosystem: Engineered > WWTP > Wastewater > Unclassified | place: Canada: Vancouver, British...
GATGCAGATGACGGTGTTCTACTTCATGCCGAACCTGCTGCTGTCGGGGTTCATGTTCCCGTTCCAGGGCATGCCGGGCTGGGCGCAAGGCATCGGCAACGTCCTGCCGCTGACCTATTTCAACCGCCTGGTGCGGGCGATTTTCCTGAAAGGCACCCCGGGCTGGGATCTGTGGCCGAACGTCTGGCCGTTGATGCTCTTCACGGCGGTGGTCATGGCGATCGCGGTGAAGTTCTACCGCAAGACGCTGGACTGAGAGGGCACGATGGGCAAGCGACTGAAAAACGGAATCGCGGCGGTTGCGCTGGCCGGCTGGGTGGCGGGCTGCGCGACGGGGCCGGATTTCCGGCCGCCGGCGGCGCCGGAAAGCGAATCGTGGGGCGAAGCGGCCAGCGGCGCGGCGCAACGGTCCGACGCGGACCGGGCCGCGCCCGCGGACTGGTGGACCCTCTTCGGGAGCGCGGAACTGGACGCGGCGGTGGCGGAAGCGCTGGAGAAAAGCCCCACGCTGGACCAGGCTTTGGCGCGGCTCCGGCAGGCGCAGGAAGAATACAACGCCCAGGCCGGCGCGGTGCGCCATCCGGCCGTGGACGCGGGTTTCGGCGCCCAGCGCCAGAAGGTCAACCCGGAGGCGATGGGCGTGCAAAACATGCCGGCGCCGGACCCGTTTTCGCTCTATCAGGCGTCGCTGTCCGTGTCGTACGCGTTCGATCTGTTCGGCAAGGACCGGCGGACGCTGGAGGCGCTGAAAGCGCAAATCGACCGGCGCGAAATCGAGCTGGAGGGCGCGCGGCGGACGCTGGCGGCCAACGTCGTGCTGGCGGCGATCCGCCTGGCGGAGACCGAAAAGCGGATCGAAGCGGCCGCGGGCATCGTCGCCGCGCGCGCCGAGCAATCGGAAATTGCGCGGCAGCGCCAAGACGCCGGCGGGATTTCCGCGCGCGAAACGGAATCCGCGGGCTGGGCGCTGGAGCAGGCCCGCGCGGCGCTGCCCGCGCTGGAAAACCAACGCGCGCGCCTCCGGCGGCAACTGGCGGTCTATCTGGGCCGCGAACCGGCGGCCGCGCCGGCGGAAATCGCCGATCTGGACAAGCTGCAACTGCCCGCGGAGGTGCCGGCGGGCGTGCCGTCGGAAGTCGCCCGGCGGCGGCCCGACATCCGCGCCGCCGAAGCGGTCTGGCACCGGGCCTGCGCGAACGTGGGCGCGGCGACGGCGGACCTGTATCCGCGGCTGACGATCGTCGCGAGCCTCGGCTCGCAGGAAACGGATCTCGGCGACGTGCTCTCGCGCGCGAACGTGTGGAGCATCGGGGGCGACCTGATGCAGCCGATTTTCCGCGGCGGGGCGCTGCGGGCGCGGAAGCGCGCCGCGGAGGCCGCCTACGACGAAGCCGCGGCCGCCTACCGCGACACCGTCTTGCGCGGCCTGCAGGAAGTCGCCGACGCCTTGCAGGCGCTGGAAACCGACGCGCGGACGCTGCAGGCGCGGGCGGCCGCCGCGGACCACGCGCGCGCGGCGCGCGAAATCGCCGATGAACAGGTGACCGCGGGCGGACTCAGCCGGGCGGCGGCGTTGGAGGAACGGGTCCGGGAATGGCAGGCGGCCAGCGAACGCGCCCAGGCGCAGGCCGCGCGCTTGGCCGACACGGCGGCGCTCCACCACGCGTTGGGCGGCGGAGAGGGGCGCCGCGAATCCGGCGCGGCGCCGGAATAAGGTTCAAAGCCAGCGCCGGACGGAACGGGCGTACGCCTCGTAGGCGGCGCCGAACTTGGCGCGGAGGATGCGTTCCTCGGGCCGGATCTGGAGCCGGTCCAGGGACAGCACGAAGCCGGGCAGGAGCAGGAACGCAAGGCCGTTCGCCAACGCCACGGCCCAACCGGCGAGCACCAGCAGCAGCGCGAGATACATGGGATTGCGGCTGTAGCGGTAGAGGCCCGTGGTGACCAGCGCCGAGGCGTGCGCGGGCCGGTGCGGATGGATGGTGGTGCGGGCGCGGAGGAAGGCGAGCACGCCGGCCGCGCCCAGCAGCAGGCCCGGCGCCGCGAGGGCCAGCGCCAGCGGTTTCCGGAACGGGAGCGGGAACTGCGCCGCCGGGCACAGGCGCGCGAGGCCCCCCATCGCGGCGGCGAACAGGAGGAAATGGAGCGGCGGGGGGATTTTCAGCTCCAGGCCTTTCACGGTCCGGTCTCCTCAGAACTTCGCGCTGGCGACGAGCTCGGCGTAGCGGCCGTTTCGCGCCAGCAGGTCCTCATGGTTGCCGGATTCCACCAACCGGCCCTGCTCGAGCACGAGGATCAGGTCCGCATGGCGGATGGTGGACAGGCGGTGGGCGATGATGAACGCCGTGCGGCCCTCCATCAGCTTCTCGAAGCTCTCCTGGATGGCGCGCTCGGTTTCGGCGTCCACGGCGCTGGTGGCCTCGTCGAGGATGACGATGCGGGGATCCTTGAGGATCATGCGCGCGATGGAGAGGCGCTGGCGCTGGCCGCCGGAAAGCTTGATGCCGCGCTCGCCGACCGGACTTTCGTAGCGTTCGGGCAGGGACTCGATGAAGGCGTCGATGCTGGCGAAGCGGGCGGCGTCGCGGATGCGCACGGGGTCGATTTGGCGGCGGGCGAAGGCGATGTTCTGGGCGACGGTGCCGTGGAAGAGGAATGTTTCCTGGAAGACGATGCCGATCGCCTGGCGGAGGGATTCCAGGCGCACCTCGCGGATGGGCTCGCCATCGATCCAGATGCGGCCCTGCTGGGGCTCGTAGAAGCGGGGCAGGAGGGAGACGAGGGTGGTTTTGCCGGAACCGGTGGATCCGACGACCGCGATCTTGGCGCCGGCGGGGGCGGTGAAGGAGATGTCGTGCAGGACGGGCCGGCCGGGCTGGTAGCCGAACGTGACGTGCTCGAAGCGCACCTCGCCGCGCTTGAATTCCACGGTCCGCGCGCCGGGGTCCTCCTGGACTTCGGGGGGCAGGTCGAGGAACTCGAACACGCGCTGGGCGGCCGCCAGGCCGCGCTGGATGACGTCATAGAAGCCGACGAGCTGGTTCACGGGATCGAAGAAGCGGCCGAGGAGGGGGAGGTCAGCGAGGTGATCGCGGCGGAGGATGGGCTGTACGTCGTCATGAAGTCGGACCGCCGCGAAGCCCGTGTGGAGCCTTTTGAGGAAGCAGCGCCCACCCTGCGCCGTCGCCTCATCCGCCTCAAGCAGGAAGAGGTCGAACGCACCTTCAAAAGCAATTTGCTGGCCGAGGTCCAGATTGAAATCAACCCGGACAAGGCGGCCCGCCTGGCGCTGCCGCCGGCTGTCGCCCCGGCGCCGCCGGAATTGCGGCCCGTGGCGGACCTCGTCCCCCAGCGCGAGGAGCACCCATGACCATCTCGGTTCCCTTTCATTCCAAACAATCCGGACCCCAACCCCATCATCAAACCCCAGGTGATTGCCGCATGAAAACACAGAAGTTTGGTGCCATTGTTACCGGGGCAAGCGGGTTGTGGAAATCGGCCGCGCTGGCCCTGGCCCTGCTGCCGGGCGTCGTCGTGGCGCAAGCCCCCGACCTCAACCTGCTGTTTTCCAGTCCCGCCACGAATGCATCTCCCGGCGCAACCTTTACGGGTAAATTCAATTTCTCCCCGACAAACACGGTCATTAGCGGGGTCATCACGGCCGGGACCGCGATTGTTCCCCAGGCCAACCTCACGTTCTCCTACACTGGGGTTACCAACGGCACGCTCTCCTTGAAGCCCTTAATCAACACTTCCGGAACCGTTACCGGGCGCCTTTCGGCGGTGTCGGGGGGCGTGACCAGCACCGCGCCGTTCGTGGTCGTCTTCAAGCCGTATCCGCCCACCATCAGCGCGATCAACAACCGGACCATGTTGGAGGACAAGACCACCAATGTCGCGTTCGTGGTCACCGATCCGGACACCAGCCTGGCCGCCTTGACGCTGACCCCCAGTTCAAGCAATACGGCCTTGATCGATCTGCCCCAGATGACATTCGGCGGAGGGACCGGGTCCAACCGCTTCATCACGCTGGCGCCCAAGCCGGACATCAACGGCACCAGCGTGGTCACGCTGGCGGTGTCGGACGGCATCTACACCAACTCGACGTCGTTCACCCTGGTCGTGACGCCGGTCGCGGACCCGTCCGCCATCACCGGCATGGTGAACTCCGCTTTCGACAATTCGATCGGGTCGACGAATGTCTTTGCCGGCATCGGCATCAACGACGTGGACCACCTCATGCCGACTTCCGAGATACTGGTGGCCACGGCGGTGCTGGGCAGCGATCAATTCGCCCTGTTTTCCAACAGCCTGACCACATTCAGCCGCACGGGGACGCCGGCCCAGGTCACGGCCGCGATGGCCGGCCTGGCCGTGCAGCCAATCGCCGCCCAGGGGATTCCGGGAAGCATCAACGACGTCTCGGCCTCGGTGCGCGTGCGGGGGGTGGCCGACGGGATTACGGTGACCAACACCGTCACCCTGTCCATCGAAGTCGTGAATAGTCCGCCCACGTTTCAAATGCTGTTGAATCCAACGGCGGTGGTGGAGGGCGTCTCCGCCCAGCCCTTCAATGTGGATTACATCTCCGATCCCGACATCGGGGAGGAGCAGTTTACGCTGTCTATCGAATTGGTGGACACGAACCAGGCCAGCTTGATCAGCATCGGCCCCGTGAGCGTGCTGACGAACAATGTCATGCTCCTTAAATCGGAGATCCGCAACATCAGCGTCTTTCCGGTTCTGGGCGTCATGACCAATCCGACCGAGGTGATCGCCTTCCGCTTCACCCTGACCGACGGCTACGGCGGGACGGCGATCGAAACCAATGCCCTGACCCTGGAGCAGCGGAAGAACGCCCCCGTGATCACCGGGATCCTCGGCGAAACCATCATTACGTCGGACGCCAATCCGCCCTTTGTCATCTATCCCACGGTGCACATTGAGGACTTGGACCAGGGCGGCCAGCAGCCGGTCATGGCAACCCTGTCGCAATCCGCGCCCGCCCTGGGATCGTTCTCTTCCAACACCTTTGCCTTTGCAACGCCGGCGGAGCTCTTCATGACGCTGCGGGGGGTAACGTATGCGCCTACGCCCGGCGCGGTGCCGGTGGGCACCAAGGCCGATTCCACGCTCACGCTGACCGTGACGGATGCCGCCGGCCTGTCTGCGTCCAACAGCAGCGTGAAAATCCGGATCAACGGCGTCAACAACCCGCCCCGGATTCTAAACGTGCCCGAAGAGCAGCCGGTCCTGATCCCGCCCGCGGTGCAGTTGTACCCATTCGCGGAAATCGGCTTGACGAATGACGACACCGATTCCGTGCTGTTCACCCTGTCGATCGACAATGTCAACAAGGGGAGCCTCGCCCAGCTCGGCGGGTTCAGCGCGGCGGGCGCCGGCGCCTACGAGATGTCCGGTTCAGTCAGCAACATCCTGGATTCGTTGACCAACATCGCTTACGCGGTCAATCCGGCGTTCGTGTTCCCGCCGGACGATCCCGGCGGCACCACCTTCACCTTGACGGCGCGCGATTATGCCCTGTTGACCACGACCACGTCTCTCTACATCCAGGTCCAGGACGAGCCGCGCAACCATCTCGTGGTTCGTACGCAGAACGACGGCCTGCCCGGTTCGTTCACCTATGCGCTTGCCCAGGCCGGTAACAACGACGTCATCACCTTCGCGCTGCCCGACTATCCGGCCATGGTGCGCATGCCGGGGACGGCGGCCAACACCCTGATCCGCAACCTTACCATCAAGGGGCCCGGCGCCAACCTCCTGACCATCAGCGGGGACAACAACGGGGACGGGGTTCCGAACCGCCAGCTTTTCCGGATCCGGTCCCGGGTGACGCTGGAAGGGGTGACGCTGGCACACGGCACTGCCTCGTTCGGCGGCGCAGTGCTGGTGGAAAGCAACGGCTTCCTGACCTTGCGCCAGTGCGCCGTGGTGGATTCCCGCGCCACCCAATATGGCGGGGCCGTGGATGTGGACGGCGGCCAGTTGATCCTCGACGGCTGCTATATCGCCCGCAACCGGCTGGCCCAGGATACCGGCATGAGCGGCGCGGGTGTGTCGGTCTATTCCGACAAGGACATCCGGATCGTCAACACCACGTTCGACGGCAACCAGCAGCCCAACAGTTCCGGGGCGGGCGGCGGTGCCCTGGTGGTGCAGAACCGCACGCCCAGTTCGCTGATGAGCGCCTTCGTCACCCACACGACATTCGCCGCCAACGTCGATGCCTCCGACCGGGCCAGCGCGGCTCTCAGCGTTGGCTTCGGCACCCGCATCCGGGTTTTGAATTCCATCTTCTCCGATTTTTCCGGCCGCAACCTGGACGTGACCGGCGCCGGCGAATTCGTGTCGCTGGGCGGCAATGTGTGCGACGACTCCACCCAGACGACCTTCTATCCGGAGGGCCTGCTGGACCACGCCTCGGATGCCACTTCCGTCGATCCGCGCCTGGCGTCGCTGGATCCGTACGGGGATCCCACGCCCCACTACGGATTGCTGCCCGGCAGCCCCGCCATCGGCAATGGGCAGGCCACGGCGGTCGCCGTCGATCAACGCGGGGTGCTGCGCGAAGGCGTGCCCGACACCGGCGCCATCGAGTTCAATGCGCAGGGCCGGCTGGTCATCAACGAAATCTTCTTCGATGACGCCGGCGTCAACTATGTCGAACTCTTCGTCCGGCGCGACTCCACCCCGATCGATTTCGCCCCGTACTCCCTGTTCGTGGATGGCGAGAAGGTGCACGACTTTGCCGACAGCATCCTCGTCGGCACCAACGATCTCTTTGCAGCCGGCGATCCCGCGAATACGCTGGTCAACCCTGGATTCGGCCTGCTACTCGCCTTTACCAACGCGCCCTTCATGCTGACCAGTCCGCTCAACCCGACGCCGGTCATCCAGCCCTCCGTCACCAATGCGGCGCTGGATCTGAAGCCCCGCGGCGTGATTTCGATCGGCCGGGACGGCGCGCCGGAATCCCTTGCGCGCCAAGGCTACCAGGGCGTCTATCTGAATCCGGCCACCGGCACCAATCTGCTGGACACCGCCGGCAGCTCCATCTCGCTGGCGCCCCAGTTCCGCGGGTATTCGCTGGTGCCGCACCGCTTCATCGTGGCGGGGCCCTTCGGGGGCCTGATCATCCAGGACCCGGCTGGCCTCCCGATGTCGCCCGGCGCGGATTCAGGGGGCACGCCGTTCGGCCAGGACAACGCGGAACCCCTGGCCCGGCCGGACTACTTGACGGTGACGGAGGATGATTTGTCCGGGCTGGACGTGCTCGCCAATGACCACGACAGCGACGGTACCGACCGGCTGGTGATCGTGGACGTCAGCACTCTGTCCGAACCCGGGGCGGGGGATGCGGCCGTCACGCTGTCCGGCCTGGGCGCCACCGTGACGGTGTTGCCCTCGGCAACCCCGTTGCGCGGCAACAGCCTCGCCTATGATCCGCGCCAGGCGCCGCTGCTGGCGCAATTGCCGGTCGGTGTGGAAATCATCGACACGTTCCGCTACGAGATCATCGATATCGGTTCGGCGCCGGTCGAGGGCTATGCCGCCTCCGGTTCCAACACCGCGGTCATGGCCACCAACCACCGCTTGAAAACCAACGACCTCGTCACGATTTCGGGCGCCGCGCATGCCCCCTACAATCAAACGTTCCCCGTATTGGAGATCCTGGACGAAAACACCTTCCTCATCCCGGTGGAATATGTTCCCGGTCCCCTGGGCGCGCCGGGGATGTGGGAAACCATCGAGCCGCGGGCGCCCACCGCCCGCAGCGAAACTGCCGCCTCGGTCCGCGTGATCGGCGTCAACGATCCGCCGGTCGCCGTGCCGGATGCCATCACCAACGTCACCGAGCGCTCCACCGTGCGCCTCATGGCGCGGCCGGAACTGGCGGGCTCCGCGCTGGCCTTCCCCGGCGATCCGGTCCCGCCGCCGGACATGCTCACGCAGGACGTGCTGAGTAACGACACGGACATCGATACGGACGACACTTGGGAAACCCTGCGCGTAGCCGGGGTGCTGGGCGCCGTCAATCCAATCACGGGTTATTCGGGAACGCCGGGACAGATGCCGGTGACCGTGCACGCCCCCGCCCATGGCTTGAGCACCGGCGACGAAGTGCTGATCGCGAACTACGGCGGCCATCCGACCTACAACGGCTATCACGCCGTCCGCACGGTTGACGAGGACTCGTTCGAGATCCCGCGCTTCTTCGTGGAGGACCATCCGGACCGGGGCGTGTGGGTCGTGCTCAACGAAGCCAACCGCTACACCGCCATGACCGATGTCGGGGCTGCCGTGACCTTGATCCTGCGCGCCAATCCGCAGGAGGACCACATCCTTTACAATGCGTCCGTGTCGGCGTTCCTGCAGGGCCTGGCGGAAGGGGAGCTGTACACCAATCGCCTGTACTACGCCGTGCAGGACCGCAATGGCGGGATCGGCATCGGCCCGCTGGACGTGGTGGTCGCCGGCGTGAACAATCCGCCCGAATCCCGGCCGGATCCGGCCCCGCTCGATCTGTTGGCCCCGCTCGCCACCGAAAGCAACACGCTGGAAGATGTGCTCTCGGGCGGGCTGGACCTGATGTACACCCGGCCGCCGGCTTCCGGCCTGAGCGGGGTGACCGATCTGCACGCACTCGACCTGAGCGGGACGCTGCCCGGTACGCTTGTGCTGCGGGATTTCTTCGTGACCGATGAGAACTCTCCGCTGGACATCTCCAGCGCGGTCCTGCTGGCGAACGACGCCGACCTGGACCGGATCGACGTGCTCGAACTGATCGCGGTGGACGGCGCGACCAGCCGCTTGAACGCGGCCCTGTCGCTGGCTGGCGGGGTGATTGCCTATGACCCGGCCGTGTCGACCAACCTGCAGGCCCTCGTCCGCGACGAGATGGTCATTGACACCTTCTCCGTCGTGGTCTCCGACGGCATGACCGGCGGCACCGTCACCTCGTTGGTTGCCGTCCTGGTGATGGGCATGAACGACACTCCTGTCGCAAATCCCGACCATTTGATTACCCATGAAGACGAGGTCCTGGTCTTCGATCCACGGTTCAACAGCGATCCAGATGTCGACATCGACATCGATGGCCGGGAACCGGACGACCGCCTGGCCATCCTTGCGGTCGCCAATGTGCCCAATCCCGGCCAGGCCCAGGTGGACATGAGCATTTCCAACGTGACGCATGATGCCACGGTTTCCGACCTGTTGAACCAACTGGCCGACTGGCAGTCCTTCACCAACCGGTTCAACTACACCATTACGGACAACAGTTTCCTGTTTGCCGTAAACGACGAGTTTTATGTCCCGGCCGGCACGCAAGGGCGCGCGCTGGATGTCCTGGCGAATGATCGTGACTACACGGATTCGGCCGGCGTCCTGGTCATTGTCGGCGCCGGTCCGGCCTTGCACGGGGGCCTCGTGGAAATCAGCCCCGACGGCTCGTATGTGGTGTATAGTTCGCCGGCCAATTTTGTCGGGGACGATTATTTTCGGTACACCATCCAGAACGATCGGGGCGACACCCGCAGCGGGCGGGTCATGGTCCGGTCCGTCATCCCGTCCCTCAACGGCATGCTGCATGCTGCCGACGATGCCTTCACGGTGGCGGCCGGCGAAACCGTGGTCCTGAATGTGCGGGCCAACGACCACATGCTGCCCCAGACGGGGGCAGGCCTGACGATTGCGGCGCTGGTGGATTCGTCGCTCCCGGGCCAGCCGGTCCTGACGAACAATGCTTTCGTCTTTTCGGCGACCAACGGGCTGGCCCCGCTGACGTTCACGTATGAGGTCAACGCCGGGGGCTTCGCCACGGCCCGCGCGGACGTAGTGGTCAACATCATCGAACGGCGCGGCACCCTGGCGATCCAAAACGACACGTGCAGCGTGCTGCCGGGCAGCTTCAGTAACGAGTTGGACGTGCTGGCCAACGACGGCTTGGTGACGGGATCGACCGCCTCTCTCCGCATCCTGGACATCCTTGATCCGGCGGCCTTTGGCACGCTGACAACCAATGCCGCCGGAACCCGGTTGATCTATTCGCCCCAGCCCGGGTTTATCGGCACCGAGCAGATCCGCTACGTGGCCACCGATCAAATCGGGGGAACCGGCACAGGTGTACTGTCCATCGTCGTGGGTCCGTTGGAGGTGGTGTCGGACTTCTACACGATTGCCGCCACCACCAATCCCGTCCCAGTGGCGTTGCCTGTGCGGGCGAATGATCGCATCATGCCCAATGGGCAGGGCACCCTGACAATCCTGTCGGTGGATCCCGCCGATCCCACCGCCATTGGCACCTTGCATGTGGCCGGGAGCGGCACGCACCTGCTCTTTACGCCGTCAAGCACCGTGGGCCAATTGGATTTCAACTACGTGGTGCAGGACGCCGGCGCTGCTCCCCGCACCGCCACCGGGCGGGTAACCATTGCCACCGTGCCGTCCGGCACCTATGCCAATCCCGACCGCTACATCGTGCGGGGCGGCGGCTCCGGCTATGTCCTGCCTGTCCTGACCAACGATATCGGTTATCCGAACGTCAACCGGACCTATTCGATCCTGAGCATTGGCACTGGCCCCGATGCCCCGGACAATGGCGGCCTCGTCTCCAAGGCCGGGGATACACTGGTCTATACTCCGGCCGATGGTTTCTACGGCGAGGAAAGTTTCACCTATCTGATGTCGGATTCCGCGTCGTCGGATGTCACGCGGGTGACGATTTCGGTGCGGCGGGGCGACCTGTTTGCGAACGACGACGATTATGCGGTGTTCTTCGAGATCGCGCCCGGCACCAACGTTGCCCGGTGCTTCACCCTGCCGGTCTTGTGGAACGACCGGATTCAGCCCCCGCTGGATCAGGTCATGGAAATCATCGCGCTGGGCGAGGGGACCAATGCCCCCAATCAGGGCGGGTCCGTCGAGATTTCACCGGACCGGCAGTCGCTGCTGTACCGGCCCGTGCTTATTCCTGCGTCCGGCTACGTGGAGCAGTTCACGTATGAAATCTCCGATGGCGGCGATCGCCGGGCCTCCGGCGTGGTGCGCGTGCGGGTGGAAAACCGAGCCAGCAACCTGGTGGCTGTCACCCAGGCCGACGCCTTTACCGTCGCCCGGAATTCAACCGGCAACGCCCTGCCAGTTTTGGCGAACGACTTTGCCCTGCCGGGCACTTCCGCCGGCTGGAGCATCACCGGGGTGTCGCCGACGCTTTATGGCGGAACCGTGGCCATCAACGGGGCGAACGTGGTCTACACGCCGGCAACCGGTTTCGTGGGCATGGACCAGTTCACCTATGATGTCAACGACGGCCTGGGCGGCACCGGCACCGCGACCGTTCAGGTGCGTGTGGGCAGTCTGCCCACCTTGCCCAACCTGTTCTGCGTGCCTTCCGATGCCGTGGACGAGGAATTGGACGTTCTGGCCAACGATGTGCTGGGGGCCGCCTATGCCGAAGAGTACGTTTTAGACAGTGTTTTCGGGGCTGATGCGGGCGGGACCGTGCTCCTCAGCGGATCCAATACGGTGCGATATACGCCTGCGGCCGCCTTTCCCGGATCTTATCCTTATACGGAGACCTTCTCCTACCGCGTCGCGGATGATTCCGGCATCCTGGTGACCGGACTGGCCCAGGTGGTCGTCCATGAAGCGGGCAGCGATCGACATACCGCGGAAATCACCCTTGTGGTTGAGGGACGCAATGATCCGCCCGTCCTGGTCAACCAGCCGCCCAATTTGCCGATCACCGACAAGGAAACCGGGCGGCCGTTTGTTGGGGTGACCATGATCGAGGTGGACGAACAACTGCAGGAGCGAATTGACGTGGCCGTCGCGCTTGACGATCCAGCCAAGGGCGTTCTCGTAAATCT
>Ga0255347_1007056_pt1 | contig 11867 bp, 10 predicted proteins | sample wastewater_treat_2_FD_192479 | JGI IMG/M metagenome (GOLD analysis project Ga0255347, IMG submission 192479) | Wastewater microbial communities from Lulu Island WWTP, Vancouver, Canada - plant24 | ecosystem: Engineered > WWTP > Wastewater > Unclassified | place: Canada: Vancouver, British...
TGTCGCGCACTGTTCGGAAATTGCCGAGCGACTTGCCCATGCGCTGGCCATCGATGTTGATGAACCCGTTGTGCGCCCAATACTTGACCGGAGGCGTTCCGTTGGCGCCGTGGCTCTGAGCCACTTCGTTCTCGTGATGCGGGAAGACTAGGTCCACGCCGCCGGTATGTATGTCGAAGGTGGGACCCAGATACTTCGTAGACATCACGCTGCACTCAATGTGCCAGCCAGGCCGGCCCGGACCCCAAGGGCTCTGCCATGATGGTTCCCCGGGCTTGGCCGCCTTCCACAGCGTGAAGTCGAGGGCATCGTCCTTGGATTCGCCTACGTCCACGCGGGCGCCGGCTACGAGGTCATCTGTATTCTGGTTGGACAGACGACCGTACTCGTCAAACTGAGACACATCGTAGTAGACGTCGCCGTTGCGCTCGTAGGCCAGCCCCTTGTCGATGAGTTTGCTGATCATCTCGATCATCCCCTCCACGTGCTCGGTGGCACGGGGTTGGATGTTGGGGGCCTTGATGCCGAGAGCATCGCGGTCGTCGATGAAGGCCTGCGTATACTGGCTCACCACGTCGTTGGTGGACACGCCTCTCTCAGCGGCCCGCCGGATGATCTTGTCGTCGATGTCGGTGATGTTCTGAACCAGCGTCACTTCGTAGCCGCGATACTGCAGGTACCTGCGCATAACATCGGGCACCACGAAAGCGCGTGCGTTGCCGATGTGGAAGTAGTCGTAAACCGTGGGGCCACAGCTGTACATACCCACCTTGCCCTGATTGACAGGGACGAAGTCCTCCTTGCGTCGGCTGAGGGTATTGTAGATCCGTAATGCCATGGTCCAGGCCTCCCTTCGCAATGCTCCACCGACACTCTATATAGCTGCGCCGCTCCGCATATCCACTACCATAGCCACAGCCAGCGCTGCGATAGCCTCGCCTGTTCCCGTCGGCCCCAGGCCCTCGGTGGTCTTTCCTTTTATATTAACACATCCGGGACTCACCTTCATTGCATTCGCCAGCGACTCTCGCATTTGGGCTGCAAACGGACCTACCTTGGGCTGCTCGGCTATGACCACCGTGTCCAGGCTGCACACCCGATACCCCGCCGCCCGAATCATGTCCACTGTATGCGAAAGCAGCGCGATACTTGAAGCGCCTGCATAAGCCGGATCAGTGTCGGGGTAGTGCTGACCGATATCGCCCAATCCCGCCGCGCCGAGCAAGGCGTCGATCACTGCATGAGTCAGGACGTCCGCATCCGAATGACCAACCAGCCCAAGGTCTGCCGGAATCTCGACACCCCCCAGCACCAGTCGTCTGCCAAGCGCCAGCCGGTGAAGATCGAACCCCTGGCCCAGGCGTATCGTCGGGGGCTCCAATCCGCTCGCCGCTCCCATCCCGCTCATCTCCATCCCATTCGCCTCCGCCCCGCCGCAAGTCGCGCCGGCGCCCGCTCTCGACTCCGACCCAAGCAGGGCCTCGGCCACTGTCAAATCGAGAGGGTCAGTTATCTTGACATTCCGCCGCGAGCCCGGAACCACAGCCACAGGCAGGCCCAGTCGTTCTACGAGGGCACAGTCGTCGGTGGCCTCGAAGTTGCCCGACGCCTCATGCGCTTGGCGCAGTACCGAAAGCTTGAAGGCCTGAGGAGTCTGAATCATCCGAAGACGCGACCGATCCAACGTCTCCCCGACGAGGCGCGCCGCCCGATCCATCTGGGCAGCCATAACCGCCTTCACCGTGTCGGTGGGCGCAACGCCGCAGGTCGCCGCGCCCCATTCCTCGGCAGCCTCCACCGCTGCCCACACTTCGCGAGCGGTGACAAGCGGGCGCGCCGCGTCGTGCACCAGTACGATCTCATACTCTCCCGACACGGCCCCAAGGGCGCGCGCCACCGACGCCTGCCTGCTCGCGCCGCCGGCCACCACAGTGCACCCACGCTCAAAAAGTGAAGAGAGGGAGTATCGGTGTACGATATCCCTCTCGAACTGCTTCTCATCGCCTGGCGGCACAGCCGCCACCAGCTCGCCCAGAGCCCCTGATGAAGCCAGAGCGGTTATGGAACGGACCACAATCGGCATGCCGCCGAGATCCATATACTGCTTGGGCACCGCGGCCCCCATACGTGTCCCGGAGCCCGCAGCCGCCACGACGGCTGACGCGCACGGACGACGGGCAACCATGCACATACACCTCCCGTGCGGTCATGCGGCGCTGTCATACGGCGCGGTCGACAGCCTTGAGTTTGGCAAAGATCATCCTGCCCGCAGAGGTCTGGAGCACGCTGGTTACAAGCACTCCAACGGAATCGCCGATGTGACGCCTTCCTCCGTCAACCACAACCATGGTGCCATCATCGAGATACGCTACGCCCTGCCCCGACTCCTTGCCGTCCTTCACCACATGGACGGTCATCTCCTCGCCCGGCAGAACAACCGGCTTCAACGCGTTGGCCAATTCGTTGATGTTCAGCACCACGACACCGTGGAGCTCGGCCACCTTGTTCAGGTTGAAGTCGTTGGTTAGTATCGTCGCGTCCATCAAGCGGGCGAGCTTGATCAGTTTGGCGTCCACCTCTGCGTCTTCGACAGCCCTGTCGACAATCTGGACGGAGAGGTTTCCATCTTTTTGCATCCTGTTCAGGATGTCGAGGCCCCTGCGTCCCCTATTCCGCTTAAGAACGTCGGACGAATCAGCTATGTGCTGAAGCTCCTCCAACACAAAGCCTGGAACGACCAGTGTTCCCTCGACGAACCCGCTGTCCGCAATGTCGGCAATACGGCCGTCAATGATGACGCTCGTATCAAGTATCTTCGGCTTGGCCTTGCCGGCATAGCTCCTCATGCTGCGGTCGCGCGCGACGGCCGACCGCACCAGTTCGCCGCTGCGCGGAAGCGGCGCCAGTATAGACATGATCTCCTCCCGCTTGTGCGAACCGATAACCATTCCGGCCAGGCCGAAAAAGACGTTCAGGGCTATCCCAACGTAGCTGCCCAGGGATGGTATTAGAGCTATAGGAATGGCGAGTAAGTTAGCTATTATTAGGCCTACTATCATGCCGACAGCGCCGGCGATTATGCCGCTCGCCGAGATGTTCCGAACTCCCGAGTCTACATACCTGCCGAACCGCGAGGCCATTTGGTGCAGTATCGGCGTGATGGCAAACCCTATGAGCCCTCCGCCAGTCATTGCGCCCAACATGATTCTGAGCCCGGCGCCCTGGCTCTCCGTCGCCATCACAGCGGCTGGAAACGACCGATGAACAAGAAAACCTATAGCGATCCCGGCCCCGACCATCAGTACTCGCATGGTCCCATGACGCACTGAGCGCTTCACCTCCCTCCAGCCGGAGACAATTGAACCCGGCTGTTCCAGGTTAGTATCTCCAGTGGATGGTCAAGTATGAAAATGGGCGGCCCGCTTAGGCCGAATCTAGTATTGAGTCGATCGTTCGAGATATGTCGTCGGTGGAGCGTTTCTCCACCATGGCCATTTCGCTTGTTAGTATCTGCTTGGCGTTCTCGAGCATGCGGCGTTCACCAGTGGAAAGACCCTTTTCCCTATCCCTGATGCCCAGATTGCGCACTACCTCGGCCACAGAGAAGATGTCGCCCGTCTTCATTTTCTCCATATTCGCCCGGTATCTGCGATTCCAGTTCTGGCTCATCGCGGTCTTCTCCCCGCTGAGCACTTCGTACACCCTGGGGACATCCTCAGGCCCAATAACCGGCCTCAGGCCCACTTCCGAAGCGCTTGACCGGGGAACCATTACCTTCATATCGCCGACTTGTAGACGCATAATGTAGTAGTTGTCCCGCAGCCCGAGGACTTCCCGCTCTTCGATGGCCTCAACCACCCCAGCTCCATGCATGGGGTAGACCACCCTGTCACCCACGCTAAACATGGTCTGCATCACTTCCTCCTCGAGCGCCTTTTGTAATTGTACCATTGGCTGCCAGGCCAGTCAATTCGCGCGACCGACGCGCGACCCTGATTCGGAGCTGATCCGGAGCTGATTGACAACGCGGTGGACCAAACGTATAATCAAGTTGAACTTCAGCCCGGCCATATCACCTGCGTGTGCCTGATTTGGAGGTGAGCGCTCTTGGCCGACCTCTCATGTAACGACTTCCAGGATTCTGTCTGCGAGTATCTGATTCGCCATCGAAGCGTTCTCGACGTAATGTCAAAATTCCAGGAAGCCAGCGCACGGGTGAACCGGGCGATGGCCAAGGCCGTCACGACCTGTGGATGCCTGGAAATCCAGGCCCACCGGCAGAAGTTCCCCGAGGATGTGTCGCTTCAGGATCTCAGGCGTCTGGTCTGTTCACACCTCAGCGGCGAGCTCTGCCCGGAGTGCAGAGAGGCCCTCGAAACTGAATTGGGGCAGACGGTTTTCTATGTGGCGGCCCTGTGTGCAATAACAGGCCTGGACATGAGCGAGATCATGGCAAAGGAATACGACCGCCTACGCATGTTGGGCTTGTTCAACCTCACCTAAGCAGCTTCGGTAGCCGATTCGCGGTATCCAGCGCTCCGATCACATGACAAGGTTGCGAACGACCTGGTCGCGTAGGCGAGCCAGTCCTTCGCGCACTGCCCTGGCTCGCACGTCCCCGATACCTTCTACCTCGTCGAGCTCCTCCACGGTTGCGCTGCGTATGGCCTTAAGCGACCCGAACGCCTCCACAACATTCTGGATCACGGATATGGGCAACCGCGAGATCTTCGACAGAGCGCGGTAGCCTCTTGGCGACATGGGCGATTCGAGTGAAGCCCCTGAGTTCTGAGTCAGGGCCCGGGATAGACTCGTCAGCTCCAGCACCTCGTCGAAGGGCCACTCGGCCACTCCCCGCATCAGTCGCTCCGCCTCGGCCTGGCCGCCGTCGGGTATGTAGTCCATGGCCACAAAAAGCACGTCTTCCCACATGCCTCCCACGACCTCGTCGGCCTGGATCTTCACCAGACGGCCCTCAGACCCTAGTTCAGATATGTAGTCGGTGACCTCGTCCCATGCGCGCCTCATCAATTCGTATCTTTGCAGGACCCGACATATATCTACCAACGTGGCCTCTTCGATGAACTCCAGCGCAGTGAGGTTGGCAAGCGCTTTGACCAGGGCGTCGCGGTAGTTGGCCATGGTCTGCAATGCCTGGTTGGCCTTGGCCAGCACTACCCCTATGTCGCGCAAAACGTATCTGGTGTGCCCCCAGTACACGCTGATCACCGAGCGCCTCTGGGAGATCGCGATGACCAGCTGGCCTGTCATCTTGGCAACACGCTCCGCAGTACTGTGGCGCAGGCCGGTCTCGCGCGACGGTATGTCAGGATCGGGCGCAAGAGTGACATTGGCGTGAAGAATTCTGTCGGCGCCGGACGACAGGATTATTGCCCCGTCCATCTTGGCAAGCTCGTAAAGAGCGGCTGCCGAAAACTCGGCGTCAAGCCTGAACCCGCCTTTCACGATCTCCATGACCTCGGGAGTGTCTCCTACAACTATGAGCCCGCCGGTCCGGGCACGCAAGATGTTCTCCAGCCCATCGTAGAGCGGAGTGCCGGGCGCGACCATGCTGAAAACTCTGCGCAATTTCTCCGACATCAGGCCTTCACCCCCGCAAACACCGCGTCCAGGGCTTCTCGCACGCTCGCGGCCCCTATGATCTCAACACCCTTCGGCTTCCTGTTCATGTTCTTAAGATTGTGACTCGGAACCACGCATCTACTGAATCCCAGGCGCTGCGCTTCCGCAACCCTGAGATCGGCGTGATTCACCGCCCTGAGTTCGCCGGCCAGCCCTACCTCTCCGAAAACCACTGTGCCGCCCGGGGCCGGCACGCCGCGGAAACTGGATACTATGGCCGCCGCTATTCCCAAATCCACGGCCGGTTCGTTCAGGGCCACTCCGCCCGCCACGTTCACGTAGATGTCTTCCATTCCGATAGCAAAGCCTGCTCGCCTTTCAAGCACCGCAATGATTATGGCCGTCCTGTTGTAGTCGACGCCCGTAGTGGTCCTGCGGGGAGTGCCGGTGACCGACCGAGCCACCAGCGACTGGACTTCCACCAAGAGCGGCCGGGTCCCCTCCAGGCTGGCCACGACTACAGAGCCGGCCGCGCCTCCCGGCCGTTCCGACAAAAGCATCTCCGAGGGGTTTTCTACCTGCTCAAGCCCGGCGTCGGTCATGGCGAAAATCCCGACTTCATTGGTCGAGCCATACCTGTTCTTCACAGCCCGGATAATGCGATGGGTGTGGGCGCTCTCGCCTTCGAAGTAGAGCACGGTGTCGACAATGTGCTCCAAAACCTTGGGGCCGGCAATCGCGCCGGACTTGGTGACATGCCCCACAAGAAACACCGGCACTCCCTGTTCCTTGGCGAGGCGCATCAGCAGGGCCGTGCACTCCCGCACCTGCCCCACGCTGCCCGGCGAGGATTCCAGGCCGGCGTAGTCCATTGTCTGAATCGAATCGATTACCACAAGCGCCGGTCGGACCGCATGGATTTGCTCGATAATGGAGATGACGTCCGTCTCGCAAAGCACCAGGAGTCGCTCGCACTTGGCATCGAGCCGCGCTGCTCGCAGGCCGACTTGCCGGGCCGATTCCTCGCCTGTGACGTAGAGCACCGGTCCGATCCGCCGGGCAACACTCGCCGAGACCTGCAGCAGTATGGTGGACTTCCCGATGCCGGGATCGCCCCCGATCAGCGCCACCGACCCGGCCACGATTCCGCCGCCCAGCACCCGGTCGAACTCGCCTATCCCAGTGATCAGGCGCTCCTCGTCAGCGGAGATCACCTCACCTACCGGGATCGGGGTCGCCGCCGCCGCCGGGCCCGCGGCACCCGCCAGGCCGCGCCCGGACGCGCTACGCCGGCCCGACACGCGCACAGGCGCCGCCTCCTGCCGGACCTCTTCTACAAACCGGTTCCAGCTGGCGCAGGCTGGGCACTTGCCCATCCATTTGGCGGATTCGTATCCGCATTCCTGGCAGACGAACACGCCCTTCGGGCCCTTCATACGCCGACCCCCAAAGCTCAGGCTCTCGCGGTCCTAGCTTATAACCTTCGCTGCGCCATCCTCCGAACCCTTCTGGTTCTGAACGTGAAAGACGAGAGCGCCCTCTTCCGCGTCTATGCTCACTTCCTGGCCGTCCTTGATGCGACCGGCGATGATCTCGTCCGACAGACGATCCTCCACCATTCGCTGAATCACTCGCCTGAGCGGCCGTGCGCCGTATTCGGGGCTATAACCTTCGTTCACAAGAGCGTCCTTCGCAGCGGGTGTGAACGCGAGGTGTATGCCCCTGGGCTCCAGATGAGCGCGGACCTCGGCAAGCATCAGTTCGACTATCTGCTCAAGTTCCCCGCGCCCCAGCGCGTGAAAGACGATCACCTCGTCCACACGGTTCAGGAATTCCGGCCTGAAGGTCCTCTTCAGCTCAGACATGACCTTATCGCGCATCCGCTCATACGAGTCGCGCTCGTCGCGCTCAGTGCGGAAGCCCAGAACCGTATCTCGCTGAATCTGCGTCGCCCCTACATTGGACGTCATTATCAGCACACTGTTCCTGAAATCTACAGTCCTGCCCTGGCCGTCGGTGAGACGCCCGTCCTCCAAAACCTGCAGGAGGATGTTGAACACCTCCGGGTGAGCCTTTTCCATCTCGTCAAAGAGAATCACCGAGTAAGGGCGGCGGCGCACCTTCTCAGTGAGCTGCCCCGCTTCTTCATACCCCACATATCCAGGAGGCGCGCCGACCAGTCGCGATACTGTGTGTCGTTCCATGTACTCCGACATGTCCAGCCGGATCATGGAATCCTCATCGCCGAACAGCGCCTCGGCAAGCGCCCTAGCGAGTTCAGTCTTGCCCACGCCTGTGGGCCCTAGGAAGAGAAATGAGCCCACGGGACGCCTCGGGTTCTTCAGGCCGGCGTGAGCCCGCCTCACGGCCTTGGCCACAGCCGTCACGGCTTCATGCTGCGAAATGACCCTCCGGTGCAGTACGTCCTCCAGCTTGAGCAATCGATCCGCTTCGGTCTGTTCGATCCTGGTCACCGGCACCCCAGTCCATGCCGCCACCACCTGGGCGATTTCCTCCTCGGTGACCACCGCCCCATCGATGTAGCGTCGGCTCTGCCACTCTTTGCGCTGCTCCTCGATGCGGTCGCGCGTTTTTTGCTCCTCGTCGCGCAGCTGCGCAGCCTTCTCGAACTCCTCGTTCTGTATGGCTGCTTCCTTTTCGGCCCTGACCCGCTCCAGTTCTTCCTCGAGTCGTTTTATGTCGGGAGGCGCCACATGGGTCGCGAGGCGCGCCTTGGAACTGGCCTCATCCACCAGGTCGATGGCCTTGTCGGGCAGGAATCTGTCGGTGATGAACCGGTCGGACAAAACAGCCGCCGCCCTCAGCGCGTCGTCGGCTATCTTCACCCTGTGATGGGCCTCGTACCTGTCGCGCAGCCCTTCGAGTATGGACACAGTCTCGTCCACCGACGGCTCCCCAACTTGGATTGTCTGGAACCGCCTCTCCAAAGCGGCATCTTTTTCGATGTACTTCCTGTACTCATTGAGTGTAGTTGCTCCGACGCACTGCAGTTCGCCGCGGGCCAACGCAGGCTTCAAGATGTTGGCCGCGTCGATAGCGCCTTCGGCGGCGCCCGCTCCCACCACTGTGTGCAGTTCGTCGATGAACAGGATCACATCGCCCGAGTTGATTATCTCGTCTATGACCTTCTTGAGCCTCTCCTCGAACTCGCCTCGGTACTTGGTGCCGGCAACTATCGATCCCATGTCCATGGTGAGCACGCGCTTCTCCTTGAGCAACTCAGGCACATCGCCCTTTACGATTCGCTGCGCCAGGCCCTCAACGATGGCCGTCTTGCCCACGCCCGGGTCTCCTATGAGCACCGGGTTATTCTTAGTGCGCCTCGATAGCACCTGGATCACCCGGTTCATCTCCCGGTCCCGACCGATCACCGGGTCCAGCTTGCCTTCGCGGGCCATGGCGGTCAGGTCCCGCCCGAACTGCTCCAGCGTGGGCGTACCCTTCTTACGCTGGGCGCGCCCGGCGCCCTGCCCCGGCGCCTCCTGGCGCTGAGGGCCGCCTCCGCCGCCCGTTCCGCCCAGTAGTTCGAGGACCTCCGCCCTCACGCGGTCAAGATCAGCGCCGAGATTCTCCAGCACCTGCGCGGCCACGCCTTCGCCCTCGCGAATCAGCCCGAGAAGCAGGTGCTCCGTGCCTACATAGCCGTGACCCATGGTGCGGGCCTCGTCGATGGCCAACTCCAGCACGCGCTTGGCCCTGGGGCTAAGGCCCACCGTGTCCACACCGCCCGGGTCGCCGCGTCCGATTATGCTCTCTACTTCTCGCCTTACTGCATCGGGCTCTATTCCTAGATTCTGAAGAGCGCGCGCAGCCACACCCTGGCCCTCACGGGCCAGGCCCAGCAGGATATGCTCGGTGCCTACGAAGTTGTGGCCCAGCTTGCGCGCCTCCTCCTGCGACAGATACAGGACGCGCTGCGCCCTTTCAGTGAATGAACCGAACATCCATCATTCCTCCTTGCACGCGCCTGCGGCCGGATCTCGGCCGTCGGCGCCCGTCGGCCCCACGGATCCCGCCTCGGCTCCGGCCCTGGCCCCGGCCCCAAGCCGCTGCCTAATAAGCGTGGCCCGGTAGACATCTCGCTCCCAGGCATTGAGTTCTCTTCCGACGAACCTTTGGACATGCGCGGGCATTATGTCGACTGATAGTGCTGTCAGAAGCTCCGGAGGCAGGCCGGGAATCAGCCCTAGGTCCACCCCGAGCTTGACGTCGGACGTCAGCTTCAATGCCTCTTCCGAACTGATCATCCTGGCATTGGTCAGGATTCCGTAGGACCTGTAGACCCTGTCTTCAAGCTGGCTACGGGCGTCCGACATGATGGCGGTTCTGGCGTTGCGCTCGCTATCGACAATCTGCCGAGTGACCGCCTTGAGGTGGGCCACGATCTCGCTTTCGGAGCGCCCCATAGTCACCTGGTTGCTCACCTGAAACAGGTTGCCCACGGCCTCAGTGCCTTCTCCGTAGATTCCTCTGACAGCCAACCCCACCTTGGATACCGACGCCAGCACCTGCCCGAGCATGTTGACTGCCGCCAGAGCAGGCAGGTGAAGCATGGCCGACGACCTAAGGCCCGTCCCAACATTGGTCGGGCATGCCGACAGATAGCCAAGGTTCTCATCGAATGCGTAATCCAGAGTCTCTTCCAGCGCATCGTCAGTGGCAGAGGCAAGCCTTAGGGCCTCGTCTACCTGGAAACCCGGAAGGATCGCCTGTATCCTGATGTGGTCCTCTTCATTGACCATTATGCACACGGATCTGTCGCGGTTAACCACCAGCGCCTTGCCGTTTGGCTCCTGAATGTGCTGTGGAGACGTAAGATGCTCTTCAACCGCCAACTGCCTGTCGAGAGCGGGCATGCTCGTGAGGCCCAGCACCTCGGTGGGGCCAATCGACGGGGTAACCTCCACCGCCTGACGCACTCCGGCCAACACCGCCTGGAGCTGTTCCTCTCCGGCTCGATGAGGAAAAGGCGCCCCACACAGGTTCCTGGCCAGCCGTACGCGGCTCGATACTACGATATCTGATTCCGGGCCGCCCCCGGACATCCATAGAGCGCAGAATTTCCCTGCCCCACGCTTGCCTGCCATATCGGGCTACCTCCCTTCCCCTTGGTCTTCGTTGGCCTCGCTCTGTCCCTCGTTGTCCTGTTCCGAGCTGCCCTGCCTCGCCTCAGCCTGTCTGGCCTGCTCGGCAGCCTTCTCCAGATCGCGGATCCTGTCGCGCACCAGCGCCGCTTTTTCATATTCTTCCGCTTCAATCATGGTGCGCAGTTCGTCTCGAAGCGATTCAAGTTCCTTGCGAAAGCGTACGGCCTTTCCGGCGCGCGCAGGCACCTTGCCCGTGTGCTTTGCGTGCCCGTGAATGCGCGCGATCAAGGGCCTGAGCATCGGCAGAAACTGCGAGTAACACTCGGAGCATCCCAGGTAACCAGTGTTCATGAACTCTGGGTATTCTAGGCCGCAGGTAGAGCACACATTGCGGGAGCCGCCCGGTATTCCTACAGGGACTCCTGCCGCCCCGTCGCCCTGAAGCAGGCCTGCAAGCAAGTTGGAAAAGGCGAATTTGGGCCCTGCGAACACTTCCAGCTCACCGCGCTCCCTGGCGCATTGCTGGCACAGGTGGAGTTCGGTACGGACGTTGTTTATGACCTTGGTAACATGCACGTTTGCAGGCCTTTGATTGCACACCTGACAAAGCATGGTGATGACTTCCCCCCAAAACTCACTCGGTAGTAGCTTGTGTCAGCACAAACAGAAGAGTAGCCCTGAGCACCCGCGCGCGGATAATCTGCTCAAGCTCGGGCTGCCGGCTATCATGGCTCTCCAGCACCGTGGCCCGCACAAGGGCTGCATCCTGCAGGCTGAGCGCTCCCAGTTCACATAGGCGGGCGATGAGGTCGTCCGCGGCCTTCCGGTCGATGGCGTCGCCCACTACCTCGCGGACTATCCCGAGAGCGTCGCTTCCCGGCGCCGCCCCGAGCCTGAATATGCGTACATAGCCTCCCCCTCCTCGCCTCGACTCCACGACATATCCTCGTTCGATACTGAAGCGAGTGGCCAGGACATAGCTGATCTGCGATGGGGCGCAACGGAACCGTTCCGCCAGATCCCGCCTGCGTATCTCCACCCAATCATCGGGCACACTGTTCAGGAGAAGCTTGAGGTAGCTCTCAATGTAGTCCGATAGGCTCGCCATTGCACTCTCCCAACGCTCTGACTATTACTGACCTTCCGTACATCATGATACACCAAGTACGCGAAAAC
>Ga0255347_1007060_pt1 | contig 11861 bp, 13 predicted proteins | sample wastewater_treat_2_FD_192479 | JGI IMG/M metagenome (GOLD analysis project Ga0255347, IMG submission 192479) | Wastewater microbial communities from Lulu Island WWTP, Vancouver, Canada - plant24 | ecosystem: Engineered > WWTP > Wastewater > Unclassified | place: Canada: Vancouver, British...
AAAGAGGGCAACGTAAGAACCGCAATGGGAAGCATCCCTAAGATACTCAAAAGCAAAGAAGGCATATTCATGCCGTCAAATATCGGACCGTTTTTTAGATATCTAAAGACACTATTTGAATAATGGAGACTAATATGAGGATATGTTCACACATACATACTTATCATTCCCATGATTCTAATGCGAAAGTAGAAGACATAGTGAATAAGGCGATACTGCTGGGATACGATGCAATAGTGATTACAGACCATAACACTACAAAAGGGGCCTATGAGGCATCAGAAATAGCTCAAGGCAGGATAAGAGTGGTCATAGGAGCAGAGTTCAATACAGAAAAAGGCCATATACTTTGCTTCAATATAGATAACCAAGTAGAAGAAAACTGCATAAGAGAAGGAAACCTATATGACTTCTATGATCTGGTAAGAAAAGTGCACGAACAAAACGGACTGTTATTTCTGGCGCATCCAATTCAATCGAGAGCAACGACAGAACTGGGATTCATTGAATACCTCGACGGCATAGAGATCATAAACTCCCGTGTAGAGTCAAGTTTTGCAGTGAAAGCGTCCAGAGAGCTAAACCGCGAAATACTTAAAAACTACAATACCTCAGTTATATCAGGATGTGATGCCCATACAGTTAAAGAGTTAGAAAGTACATATATGGAATTTCAAGTTTCAGACTTGCCAAAAGAAGAATCGGAGTTGAACAAGCTGTTGTTGGGAGACAAGGCAATATATTTCAAAAGGACACCTTACACGATAATCGCCTGGAATAAACTGACTCAAAACAGGGTAAATGGTTGGCAATATAAGGTGAAGCAGATAGCGAAGTTAATACTAGGTGTATTCATAGACTTCATCATAGCAATGGGAGGCAACAAATTTGAAACTATACGAATATGCAAGGAAGGTAAATAAAGGGATAAAGCAAAAAAAGAAAGATGCGGCAGGTAAGTATCTTTCTCCGGTAAGGAGAATAGAAAAGGTAGCTCCAATAAAAAATGGAAGACATGTTGCAATGACTTTCGACGATGGGCCAATAAACTTGCCGCCGAATCCCATAAATGAGAGTTACAAATGCAACCATAGCCTTACAGCGCTGCTGATAGAAATACTAGGGGAGTATAATGCCAAAGGGACTTTTAACGTAATAGGAACAACCCAACACAATTACCCGGATAAGGTTGGAAAAGTCCATTCCACAACCTGGGGAGGAAAGAAGTACGACCATTACCCTAAGTTTGGTGAAGATAAGGAAGCAGGGGCGTTCAATCAAAAAAAGCTGATTGAATCCCTCATAGAAAACGGCCATGAACTATCAAACCATGGTTGCCATCACGTACTTTTTGGGCCCAACAGATTAGTCTATAACCAAAGGAACTACTTCAAGTCTACGTCCGAAGTGTATCGCGACCTAAGCAGTCTCCATGAATACTTAAGAGACAACTTCAACTACACTATGCACTTATCGAGACCCCCACATTACATAGATAAAACACCAGGCGGTTTTGACGCATACGATGTATATGCACCGCTACAGTATCAGTACCTTGCCGCGAGTTTCGATGGCGGGGGTTGGCTTCCTACAGAAGGGGATTATAACAAAGATGTAGATAAGATGGTAAAGGTCTTAAAAAGAGCATTGCAACAGTCGAAAGACTCATTAAACGGGCAGATCATATTCCATAAAGACGGTTACAATATGTCTTTAATGACACCGGTAGCCCATGCGTTACCTAAGCATTTAGAGTTATTGGTCAATGAAGGATACAAAGTGGTAACCGTAAGCAATTTATTAAAGCTATCGCCATTTGAAGATATCGACACTAAGGCTGAATATCTCCCACGATTAGTAGAGTTAGATCAAGCGGGATACATAGTAGGCTACAAGAACAACACATTTCAGCCTGAAAGGCCATTGACAAAAGGCGAGATGTTGATGATGAGCGTTACAAGGCAAGAAGCGTCATGTTACTATAAACAGGCAATGGACGATGAAACGATGAAACGAAATATAAAGAAGCATCCCTATTACATTGCCTACCTGAAATATGGAATGCTTGACTGCATCTCGCAAAGTGATGATTTGGCGAGTTCTGAGGATGTAAAAGAGTTCAACTATGAAAAACTAAAAAAAGAGATCAAAATAGACAACAGGAATTCTATTCTAAGAAGAGATTATATCCAAATCTAGAGCCGGTCTTCTTGTCAAATAGAAGCTCTCAACTGTAGGGCTGTAGGGCAGATGATTTTTTGTGTTTACTCTATAGCGGGAGGCTTTTCAAAGGAGCAGAGTCTTTCTAAAACATCGGAGATTGAAGCTGCCTTTGGAAAAGAAACTAAGATAGATGTAAAGCCTGGCTCCCAGGCATTGTCTATTCAAGAGATTCTCCGGCGAGAACCTGCCGGCTGAAATCGCGACTGTATATTGTTTTGGCTCTATCCTGATCCAAGCCCTTATCGAGTTTTGGGGTCATTAAATTGAACAAAGGGGACGTTGAATTTGGTCCTAGAAGTTCTCTGCACTAATGTGATATAATTGTCACATTAAGTCACATCAGGGGGAGTCATTATGTCGCGTCGCTGGAATTTGCTCCTTGGCTTTTTGGGCATGTTTGGGCTATTCGGCTTCAAATACTTCACTACGCATAACCCATCCTACCTCGCCTTCTTCGGTTTTTTTAGTTTCTTCGCCAACTTTTTTCTCGCTCGACTCGATTTGAGCCTGGCCGATGAGCGTTATCTTGAGAACATTGAGAAGGCTAAAGCGTTTGCATTTGATATAGCGCTAGTCGAGATAGTGGTTATGTTTTTGACTAGTCTCGTGTTTTCTCTCCTTTTTCCTCTAGCTATCTTAGGCCGAATTTCGATCGGACTTGTCGCTATATGCTACGCATCCCTCATCATTGCATATGGGATGAAACTCTATGAACTAGAGGAACGTTGAGAGGCGGTCACTATGTCCAAACTTGTGTGCAACCTGAAGAAGTATAGGCAGTTGGCTGGGTTGACCCAAGAAGAACTGGCCAACATCGTGTGCGTTCGCAGAGAAACTATAGTGCGCTTAGAGTCTGGGAAGTATTCCCCATCTCTTAAGCTTGCAATGGATATCGCAAAAGCGGTGAACACCCCGCTAAACGATATCTTTGTATTTGAAGAATCTCAAAAGCAATAACAGGTGTCTGGCGGTATTCGGTTCTACGCCTGACTTTATTGTCAATCCTTTGTGTACCTAAAGGACTTAAAGAGTGAGCCGGGTGATTTCGGCTTGATTTGTTCAGCAACGGCGCTTCGTTGCGTATCTGCAAAAATTGGATATCCTAAGGTGCTGGAGTTGTAAAGACGCGGTGGCGCAATTGCTTTGTATGGAAATAGACCTTGTATGGGTTCATAGATGTTACGTTTAGCCCGCATCAGCCGTAAGGGTGTTTCGCGATATGAAAGTGATAAAGGAGAGCGACGATGGCTGAGCTCAACTTCGTGAGTTACGATTCGATCAATAAGGGATGGTCAACGGATAGAAAATACTGTGTTACAGATATACATGGCACACGGTATCTACTACGCATTTCACCTCCGGATCAATTCAGCAAGAAAGAATCAGAGTTCAAAATGATGCAACAAATATACCTCTTGGGTGTACCAATGTGTAGGCCCATTGAATTTGGCACCTGCAAGGGAGGCGTCTATTCTATACAAAGTTGGATCGAAGGCAAAGACGCAGAGGACGTTATCCCAACTCTTTCTGATGCTAAGATCTATATGTACGGCCTCGAAGCTGGCCGGATTCTCAGACTCATACATTCCATTCCTGCTCCCACAGGTTGGCAGGATTGGGAAACTCGCTTTAACAAAAAGATCGATCGCAACATAAAAGACTACGCCAATTGTCCGATCAAACACGATGCCGGCCATATATTTGTTGAATACATAGATTCCCACAGAGGCTTGCTGAAGAACCGACCGCAAGTGTATCAGCATGGCGATTATCACATTGGCAATATGACGATAGACAATATGGGTCAGCTCAACATCATAGATTTTGATCGCAATGATTATGGCGATCCGTGGGAAGAGTTCAACCGTATCGTGTGGTCTGTACAGATCTCACCAATATTTGCTTCTGGAATTGTAAACGGCTATTTTGACGGAAATGTACCGATGATGTTTTGGAAGCTGCTCGCTCTTTATATATCAAGTAATGCTCTTTCTTCACTTCCATGGGCAATTCCATTCGGCCAGAGCGAAATTGATGTGATGTTGAACCAGGCAAAACAAGTTCTTGAATGGTACGATTATATGCAAAGTCCGATTCCTACGTGGTATCTGGATCCTTCCAGGTAAGGGATAACTATCTATTTGGAGTAACACGCCGTGCCTTATGAGACGAAAAGGCTCACCAGGCCCCATTTTTGGCGAACCTGGTGAGCACGATTTGCCTGTTCAGAACCTATTCCGGTTCACGGTCAACGAAGCCGGTTTCCTTTCCCACCTTGTCCACCACAGCCTCTTTGACGGATTCCTCGATCTTACTCACGCCGCCCTCTCTTACAGTAGTGCGAACCACACCCTTGGTTAGAGGGTTATTGTTGAGTACCTTGCTAACAGAGTATTCGCCTAGCTCTGTGGATGAGCCTTTCGGCATTGGAATTGCGTCCTTCAGTGCATCTAATCTATTATCTGCGTAGGAACTGAATACGCCTTTTGTAAGACCTTTCCCCATGGCATCGCGAATACCATCTGCATCTTTGCCTTTGATAGAGGCATCGAGACCTCCCTGTAATCCTTCGTTCAGGATGTCTGCAGCTGCTGCATGCCAGGGCAGTTTTTCGTCTCCTCCGGTCAATTTCTCTTTAAGTACTTCAGTTCCGGCATTCAGAATACCTTTTGCAAGGTGTTTCGTAGCATTTTTGGGGTCAGCCATACCTTCGCCCATTCCCGAGGCGACGCTCTTTCCAGCGGTGTATGCAAGTTTGATCTGCTCACCCGTTGGGCCAGTTACCGCAGCTAATCCTTCAATGGCGATGTCAGCGCCGAACTGAACGCCTTCGGCTGCTTTCTCCGCAATCTCGAAGCGGTCACCGCGTGCCATCTGTTCCTTGAATTCCTTAATATTCTGCTCCATCTGCGCGTCGAGCTCTTTGCGCTTCTCTTTATCTGCGGCTTTCTTTTCCGCCTCAATTCTCTTCTTTTCAGCTCGGATCTTCTCATTGAGTTCCTTGGCGTCCTGAGAAGGACCAATAGAGCCTCGATCGACTGGTTTGTACTCTATAGATGCGTTGTTCTCAGAAAGGATGTTTGCTATCTCTTTTTCTCTTTCTGAGAGCTGTTGGAGCCGCGTCTTGACAGCGGACGTATCGTAGCCAGGTAGGTTATAACCCTTGGCGACCGCTTCAAGCATTGCTTTTTCTTCCTTTACTGCTATTAGGTCGGTTTGTTGCTGTCTGATCCACTCATTCCTGTTCTCCATTTGAGCCTTAATCTGCGCCTGTTCATACTCGACCATCTGTTTCTGATAATTAGCTTGTTGAATCTGGGTATTCAGATAGTTCATATAATCTTCGTACTGTTTGTTTAATTCAGCATATCCGGGATCTGTCTTATCAGCTGTCCTTTCGGATTCTTCCCATAACCGTTTAGTCTCTTCAAGTTCGTGCTCGAGTGTAGAATGGGCTTGGGCAAGGGCGTTTTCAGCTTCCGAATAAGCACCTTTTACGAGCTCTTCCTGCCGCTTTGCATCTGCTTCAACCGCTGCTGCGATTTGTTGGGCCATTGCTGACGTGTCCACGATAGTGCTGTGAATTTGTTCTTTGGCGAGGACTTCGGTTTCGGCAGAGACCTGACAGCCCTCGAACAATGTCAATAGGCCTGCGAGAAGCAAACCTACAATTCCAGAGTCTTGTAACACTATTCCGAATATCTCGCTTGAGGAATTCGTGACGTAATCAACCTTGATTTTCATATCTACCGCCATCCTTTCACAGAATACGGGAAATCCTAACCGACTTGAAATTAGACGCAACTAGACACTTCGATATCGGCTGTTACACAGAGTTATTTCAGGAGCCACTGGACAGCCCCCAAAACACGAAGCGCGCCTGGGGCAGTCTGGACATCGCTCTGAAAGGCGGCTACGGAACGCATGGAATTGTCCGCTGTTCCATGCGCCCTCGATACCAAGGCCTCTGAGACTCACGCCGAAGTCAGGATCTTTTTCGAAGCTGCAAGGATACAATCGGAAATCCGGAGATATATAGGCAGAGAAACGTCCTGCCTCGCAGGCTTCCATGCACATCGGATGTATGTTGCGAGAGAATTCTAGCAGGGCGGGGACGCTGCAACTGTCAAAACCAGCTTTATCGGCATTTTCAGGAAGGTTAAAGAGCGAAAAGAAATGCCTGACTCGCGGGTCATCGACTTGAAGGACCTGTTTTTGAGTTCCTAGGCCCACTGGCTTGTGAAGAAGAAAGATTATTCGGTTAATGCCCTGAGGGTATTTCTTTTCTTCTACCATCTCAATGGCTTCATCTATAGTTGCGTTAGACAGACAAAAATGGATATTTGTTCGTATGCCTGCGCTTAAGAACAAGTCTATTGCCCTATTGGTGTATTCACTACGGTACCAGCTTACCGCAACGGCGCCGCAATATTCCTTGATATAGGGCATGAGGCGCTCCTCTAGTCCAAAGCCGGAAGTAGTAAAATTCGGGACGACACCGTTATCTCTGGCATATTCGATAATTCGGAGGAAATCTTCATGCATTTCGGGGTCTCCACGGCCTCCGAGGGCAATTTGGAATGTTCTTCCGCGACATTCGTCGATTATGGCTTGAAAATCTTCGAAAGGCATGTTCGGTTCGCTAAGGTTTAAGCCGTCTTGGTAACACTCAACACCCGACTGAAGGCATAGTCCGGTTTGCCCGTGTATACAATGGCCCATGATCCCTATGTCAAGAAGTTCAGGGAAACTGCCCATAAACGGGTCTAGGCCTGTGTCTTTGCCATCTGCGTCATAGACGTTAGAGCGGATACCTCTCCCTGTATCCGGGTCAAATACCGACATATACCGATATTTCTCATCCCTTATGATCATCATGTGCTTTCCAATCGCGCTCCTTGGGGTATGAAGAGAGTTACGATAGCGGCTACGATAAGAGCTACGCCTAATCCATATCCGCCATACTTAGAATGCACCAGTATCAAAGGAGCATCTAGTAGAAGACCTGCGACAAAACCAGACAGAAGGATGTAGAGAGAGTCGTCGGAGTAGTTGATTCTGATCTTGAACGTCCTTGAAATGTCAGATGCGGCGAGACGGCTAAACTTGAAGATCCAGTGCTTGCGACCTTCGCCGAGTAGATAGGTGACTGTGAAAGAGATGAGTAGGCAAACGAAGTACTTATCGATTTTGTTCCTGGCCCCGGAAAACCTACTGTAACTGGCGAAATTGTTCGCGACGACCAGTCCTATGCCGCCACCTAAAAGGAGGTAGAAGTATGCTTTCTTCGAAAGACGTTCAAAAGTGTGCTTAAATCCAGGAACAAAAGCCGTAATTGGCTCGAGGGCTTGGGTTAGGCCGACGTCGCTTATGCGTTGAACTAGTTTCTTGCCAAAGGTGAAGATAATGACCCAGTAGATCGTCTTTGGAATCACGTCGTTGTACGTGGCTGTAAGGAAGATTACAGGCGTCTTGATGAATTTCGGAATATACTTTGCGATGGTGTCCCACCAAAACACGAGTTGAATGAGAATCACGATGCCAATTTGCATCAAAAGGGTCGTAAGCATCTGTGGAAGGCTATGAGCGCCTGTTTTGCCAAGTTCAAGAAGCCATGAAAAAAGTGTTTCCTGGGGGAGTTCTTCCTTTTCGGGTAGTTGCTGTTCACCGGTCTCCGGGACTTCTGCGAGAGCACTGTTGCTTGTCATGCTTTTCACCTCTACAAAAAGTGTTTTGGATCAAGAGGCTACCAATGAACCGGTTCTCGTGTGCTAATCAACCAAATTCTAGATTGGTCCATATTCTCTAGCACACTTAACAAAAGCATTCCTTGGTCCTCGCGAGAAATCGAAGACATCTATTCTAATATATCCATGGCAACGAGCCTCCTTTCCGCGTTTTTCTTACCACAGCAATAATTCGAGGTCTAGCGTTCATCACCTTCTTTGGGCACCAAGAAACGGAAGAAAAGTTATTTGTGTTAAACCGTTTTGTCAGGTTTCATAATCCAGTAATCAGGAATGTCCTACCTTACCGGCTTTCGGAGTTGGGGATACGCAGAAAGCACCGTTTTTTCAAAATAGTGTTGACTATCACCTTAGGTTCTATCTTATGCTTCTTACGAGGTGATAGGCATGCTGATAAGTGAGGTAAGCAAAGTCACAGGGTTGACCAAAAAGGCAATTGAATATTACGTAGAACAAGATTTAGTTTTTCCATCTGTTTTGGAAAACGGATATAGAGATTTTGACGAGGTTCAAGTTGAACGATTGAACCGGATTTCTGTCCTAAGAAAGATTGGCTTAGGTACGGAAGAAATCAAGCGCGTGCTGGCTGATGAATCAGGAGATACTTTGCAAACCGTGGCCGTAAAGAAAGAGCTGGAGATCCGAGGCGAACAGGCAAAGAAAGCGATACTCGATAAACTTGCTAGTGGTAGCAGTTATTCTGATATTAGCGCAGAACTTTATGCGATTGAGGTTAGCAAGACAATTGCTGAAAAACTATTGGAAGCTTTCCCGGGATACTACGGTAGGTTCATCTGCCTGCATTTCGCTTCGTTTCTAAACGAACCTATCAAAACAGACAGGCAACAATTGGCGTATAGCCAGATAATATCGTTCCTAGATGAAGCGCCCCCGCTTGACCTGCCAGAAGAATTACAAGAGTACTTAGTTGAGAACACAAAGACCTTGGGTACGAGCCAGATAACAGAAATTATCCACAATGTTAGGGCTTCTTTGGATGATCCCGAGGAGTTTCTGTCACACAATAAGGAGATACTAGATCAATACTTAGCGTATAGACAATCGGAAGAATATAGGGCTTCACCTGCCTACAAACTGATGTCATACATGAAGCAGTTCAACAGTACAAGCGGGTACTATGATGTTTTCATTCCCGCGCTGAAAGAGTTGAGCCCATCTTATGCAGAGTATCATAGACAGATAGAAATGGCTAATGAGAAGATGCTTACCGAATACCCTGACCTAGAAATATTGAAAGAATAAGGGATAGAAATGAGTATCCGGGTCCGGTTTTGTTTGGCTATAAAGATAGCAGCTCATAGCATTCAATTTACATGTACGGACCTTCCTTTCAAAGGCACTATGAAGTAGGCTATAGGTAGTAGAGAGGAGATTCTTTTCTTCGGCAAAAATGTTCTAGGCGATAGAAATTCAGAGGAACTGATTAGGGGGTTAGAACCGTGGATACTAACGTTCAGAAAATTGCGGCTGTTTTTGATGACACCGGCATTTATTATTCAAACTCAAACGACAAGCACATAAAAGTGGAAGTAGGAGGCCCTTCTCCTACAGATCTATTGCTTATGGCTGTGGCTGGTTGTAGCGGTCTCACCCTTCGGTCCTTGCTCGAAAGAGATGGGTTTGTCCCTGAGAGAATGGAAGTATCTGTTGAGGGTGTAAAAAGCGAAAAACGACCCAGGAAATTCACTGAAGTTTTTGTCAAATACGACATAAAGTGCAAGGGTCTTACTGAGAAGGATATGGAGAAGTATCTGCAGATTACGGAATCTGTGTGTCCTGTGATTCAGTCGCTTAGCGCAAAGAGTCACTTGGACTACGCTTTGGGCCAGTAGATTGCGCGATAGATAGGCCCAACCCAAAACTGCCATCACTATAGAAGCAAAAAGTACCGTCCCCCCTTGCTCCAAAAGAAATAGAATGGAAGGGGAGGGGAGATAAGATGGAGTTTATATGTTATCCAAGGTGCAAGACGTGTCAAAAGGCTAGGAAATGGCTGGATGAACACGGGATCGAGTATAGCTTTCGCGATATTCAAACTGACAATCCCAGCGCAGAGGAACTCAGGGAATTTTATGTTAAGAGCGGTCTGCCGCTAAAGCGGTTTTGGAATACGAGCGGGCAGAAATACAGGGACCTATCTCTTAGCAAAAAGTTGCCAAATATGTCTGAGGAAGAGCAGATTGCTTTGCTTGCGACGGATGGAATGTTGGTGAAGCGTCCAATCTTGGTGGGTGAGGATTTCGTACTCATTGGCTTCAAGGAAGACGAGTGGGAGGAGACTTTGAGCCGGTATTTTCTGAAATAGAACGTTTTAGGGTCGGATGTGAGCTCTGGTTTTGTCTCAAACCATGCTCACATCCAATTGACCAGAGTTTTATCTTTTTGCAAAAAGGTTTTCTTCAGGTATACTACTAATCTCAAGGCCGGGCATAGCTTCACCGAGGTTTTTGGATACCTGTTTTAACACTTCAGGATTATTGTAGTTCTTTACCGCTTCGACGATAGCCCGAGCGCGTTTTTCGGGGTTTTCGGATTTGAATATACCTGAACCGACGAAAACGCCGTCGCACCCCAATTGCATCATTAGAGCCGCATCTGCAGGGGTTGCGATCCCTCCGGCTGCGAAGTTGGGCACAGGCAGTTTTCCATTCTTCGCGACCCAGAGTACCAGGTCGTATGGGGCGCCCATGTCTTTTGAAATCGTCATCAGTTCTTCTTGGGGGGCGCTAACAATTCGTCGGATCTCATCCATCACAGTTCTCATGTGCCTCACGGCTTCGACGACGTTGCCTGTACCTGCTTCGCCTTTGGTTCTTATCATAGAAGCGCCCTCTCCGATTCGCCGAAGGGCTTCACCCAAGTTTCTGGCACCGCAGACAAAAGGCGTCTTGAAGCGCTTCTTGTCTATGTGGTACTTATCGTCTGCAGGGGTTAGGACTTCACTTTCGTCTATATAGTCTACCCCTAAAGACTCCAGGATTTGGGCTTCGACGAAGTGACCTATCCTTACTTTAGCCATAACCGGAATGGACACGGCTTTCATGATTTGCTCTATAAGTTCGGGATCCGACATCCTTGCGATCCCACCTTCTTTTCTAATATCGGCGGGCACCCTTTCAAGAGCCATGACGGCAACGGCACCGCTTGCCTCAGCGATCCTTGCCTGCTCAGCGTTTACTACATCCATGATCACGCCGCCGACGAGTTCTTTGTTCAGCTTCGTTCCGTTTTCCACCAAAAAACCTCCCTGTGTAGAGATAACAGTAGTCTACCAATACAAGTATAAACTACCAGAACCCTACATGTGATGTCAAGCAGGCGTCGAAATGTTAAAATGCCTGAATTTCCTTGAGGTCTGAGGTGTGTATACGCGCAGACATTTTGCTTCGACCCAACCCATTTTCGGTGCCTTGTAGGTTAGGGATGAAGTATACTAGGAACAGAAGGGATTCCAAACACCTAGTTACATAAAAAGGAGATTTGATCGCGTTGAAGCTAACCTTGCGAGATGTCGTGAGAACTGCGGTCGTTGCTGGTTTAGCTGTTGCCATTCAAGCGTTGAATATGAGCCAGGTGATTACAGGTCCTGCAATCAACGCCATACTTTACGTTGCCTCTATCTTCATAGGCCCTATAAGCGGCCTGATGGTAGGGCTCGTAACTCCATGGGTAGCGCTGCTTACCGGCATAATGAAAGTGGTTCCTGCGGTACCTGTCATTATGTTAGGAAATGCTGTTTTGTGTCTTGTTGCCGGATATCTAGATAGATATAACCGCTATCTAGCAATGGGTTTAGCTGCGGTCTGTAAGTTTTTAGCAATGACCGCAGGTGTTAAGGTTCTTATCGGTCGAGGTACCAATATCCCCACG
>Ga0255347_1007062_pt1 | contig 11860 bp, 9 predicted proteins | sample wastewater_treat_2_FD_192479 | JGI IMG/M metagenome (GOLD analysis project Ga0255347, IMG submission 192479) | Wastewater microbial communities from Lulu Island WWTP, Vancouver, Canada - plant24 | ecosystem: Engineered > WWTP > Wastewater > Unclassified | place: Canada: Vancouver, British...
AACCCGGAGGGTATCATAGTACACTACGATGCGGTGCTTTTTAAGTATAAAGAGGCCTGGCTTTTCAGCGAAGTTGCGAACCTGCATCGAGAAACAGTGAGAGACCCGAGATACACGGTGTTGCATTTTACAAAAAGGAGCATGTCAAAAAGATTGATCTTTGATAAGCAGGATGCTCAAAAAATCATAGAATTAGCCTTATTAAGAAACAATAACATTCACTTTGAAGAAGTTGACTAATCTTAAAAACACCCCTTGACCGTGTCAGGACAAGGGGTGTTTTACTTAAACCGCTGGATAACAGCGGAAATTTTCAAGCAGCAAAAAGGCATGATCGATCGATAATGCGGCAGCGACAGTATTTATTTCTGCTGTGGGAAAATTACTATAAGGAACATCTTAAACTGCTCCGATGCAAAAACCGAATGGGGCTTGCTGGACGGCATGATTATTGTCTCGCCTGCGTTTAGGGTGTAGTCCGTCCCGTCGATGGTAATTTGGCCTGTTCCGTCTAATGCTATTACCATAGCATCTCCTTCCGATTCATGGGTGCTGATCTCTTCCCCTTTATCAAAGGCAAAAAGCGTAAGGCTCACAGCTTTATTCTGTGCCAGGGTCCTGCTGACGATTTGACCCGGCTGATAGCTCACTTGGTCAGCTAAAGGCAGTACCACGGAAAAGTCGATATTTTTGATATATTTATCAGACATGGTAAGAACCTCCTTTAATGTGTTTCATGGGTATTAAGATACCCGCTTACGGACAATATAAAAGGCAAAAGCATAAAAAATAATATAAAAAATAAAAATATTATGATTATCATGTTATAGGCAGGGTATAATAAGTATTAGTTAGCACTCTTGGCATTAGAGTGCTAAAGGCCCCAAAAGAGCCTGATCAGTGAAAAAGAAGGGAGGGTTGATCATGGCAGGATTAGTACCATATAGGAGAGGGCTAAGGATAGGTAACGAAAGGTTTCCGGATGTTTACGACATGCTTCAGGATTTTTTAGGTGACAGCTGGCCGCCGGGAAAGGCCCTGTCCCAGGACACTTTCAAGATTGATGTACAGGATAATAAAAACGAATACATCATCGAAGCGGAGCTTCCGGGGACGAAAAAGGAAGAAGTCAATGTGGATATAAATGACGGAAGGCTGACCATTTTCGTGAAAAGGGAAGAAACCGTCAATGAGGAGAAAAAGAATTATATCCATAAGGAAAGGCGCTACTGTTCCATGAGCCGAGGCATCTATCTGGTAGATGCTCAGGCGGAAGGCATAAAAGCAAAATTGGAAAATGGTATTTTAAACATCATAGTGCCAAAGCAGGATAAGGCTCTGAATCGTTCCAGAGTAGAGATCGAATAACCAAATCGGGTATGGCCGTAAACGGTTGTAATCTACCCATACAGCAAAGGCATGCAGGCAAATCCATAACAGGATTTGCCTGCATGCCTTTATTCAGAGGGGGCTGTGGCTCGATCTATGTGATCGAGCCACAGCCATTATCGACCGTCCGCCGAGGCCCCAAACTTGCAGCAGGCATGTGAACGTGATAATCTTATCTTTACTGCAGGAGACAGTAATTGAATGCAGTAAAATAGAGAGGAGGCAGACAAGTGAAATTTTTATGGTGTACGATCAATGTTAAGGACATGGAAGAGTCTGTCCTGTTTTATGAGGAAATCATAGGACTCAGGATAGACAGGAGATTTCCCATCGAATCCGGCGAAATAGTGTTCCTTGGGAACGGGGAGACAAAGGTCGAACTGGTCAGTGACGGTTCCGGCAAATGGCATGGCAATAAGGATGGAATCTCGATCGGATTTGAAGCCGAATCTTTGGATAAACAAATGGCATTAGTAAATGAAAAAGGCATCGCCATCACAGGCGGACCTTTCTATCCCGGACCGGATATCGGTTTCTTTTATATTAAGGATCCAAACGGTGTCAGCATCCAATTTGTAGAAAGCAAATAGCATCCTTTCGGGTTATGGCCGGATGCCTGTCATAACCCGAAATATTAAGCATTTGATCAAAGGATGATGCTGTTTCCGATTTGCCGCTTAGATGCCGGATTACTGAACGCTGTACATGCCGTGGCTTTGCATATAGTTGAAAATCTGTTCTCCGTGCTCCTGCTCTTCCTTTTGAATGTGGTTTAAAACCTGCCGGATGCCTGTATCAGTGCATTCAAAGATGGCGGTATCGTAGGCACTTGACACATATTTTTCTGTTGCGAGCATATCTGAGCAAAGATTTTTATCATTGAACATCCCGCCTTGCCCGCTTTGGGTCCACCCTGATCCCGGACCTGATTGATCGGAAGAGCCGGAAAAGGCCTGACTGGCACTGCCGGACATTCCTGATTGTGCCTGGGACTGCATGCCGGGCTGCATGGCTTTTTGCATGGATTGACCGCCGGATTGAGCCCCGATGCTTGGGATCTGGCCGGCCATAATCTGGTTTATAGAATTAAGATGTTCCTGCTCTTTTTGGGATAAAGTGCTGAACAGCTGTTTCAGCTGGGGATCCTGAGCCAACCCGGAATAGCTGCTGTATTTTTTTACACATAGCTCTTCCTGAGACTTTTGATCCTGCAGCAGCATTCTTTCTTTCGTAGTCAATTGAACTGTCATAATAATCACCTCCGTTTTTTAGTGTGTCTGAAAACGAGAATAATATTCGGGCGAATATTAATAAAGTTTCAAATCAACTGTCATATACCGATATATAATCAATTCAGGACAACGAGAAAGGGCAGATAACATTCCTGTTTGGATGGTATCTACCCTTTCTGCGGAGTGTAGCTCAATAGAGTACATCCTCCTTCCTTTTGCTCCAATGACGGGACGGTCTTATACCTTTATCTCCGATCCCTGCTTATTTAAATTTACTTCGCTCAGGTTTTCCTGTACTTCAAATCTTGTTTCAGCAGGTCATCTTTTTTTCAGGCGACCGTTTTGGAGCGGATCCGATAACAGGCATTTGCCTTTTACCGGAGTTCCTCACTTACTTGCGCCTTATCTTCATCTTCGCCGAGCTTCTCAAATACTGGGGTCTTGCCTTTTCCTATGAGGGTTTCGGGTACTTTTGGGCTGCTTTCTTTGAGTATTTTAATGTTACAACAAAGGAAAGTGTTTGTCAATAACTAATTACTGAAAATTCAATAAATACTTATTTAACAAAGACAGAATATTCAGATAATATTGCCACTTAATTAAATCCCGTAATACCGAACGGCATTTTCAAATAACCGCAGTTCTTTATTACCCGGAATATTTTTGTAAAGCAGACTTCCTGATCGCTCAAAATGCCCCATTTTTCCCAGAATCCTGCCATCGGGGGATGTGAGAGCTTCAACGGCCATAGCCGAACCGGCAGGGTTGAAACGCATATCCATAGTGGGGTTTCCTGACAGATCCGCATACTGAGCAGCGATTTGACCGTTTTCGAAAAGCTGTTTCAGCAGAATATCATCCGCAGTAAACCGCCCTTCTTTATGGGATATGGGCATTGTGTATACTTCGCCGACCCTGGTGCCTGAAAACCAGGGAGAGCTGTTAGCAGTGATACGAGTATGAATCATTAAAGACTGATGCTTCCCCAAGGGATTAACGGCAAGGGCCGGTGAGTGGGGGGTCGGATCCGTTATGCGGCCGTAAGGAAGAAGCCCCGATTTGATAAGTGCCTGAAAGCCGTTGGAAATGCCAAGCATCAGACCATCCCGGTTTTCAAGTAAAAGCCGCAGCTCTTCCTCTATTGCGGGGTTCCGTAAAAACAAGGCGATAAACTTCCCGGCGCCGTCCGGTTCATCGCCCAGAGAAGCCCCGCCGGGAAGGACGATGATTTGAGATTCACGGATTTTTTGGCTTATTCTAGTATAGCTGTTTGCTGCATCGGATGCTGCAAGGTTTCTGATCACCTCAATTTCGGGGTTGCCTCCCGCACGTTCAAAAGCTTTGGCAGCATCGTATTCGCCGCCGGTGCCGGGGAAAACGAGAATCAAGGCTTTGGGTTTGGCCAATTTAGAATATGGTCTTATCGCCGGATCGAAGGAAGATTTTATACTGTTTCTATTTATATTTAGGTCTGGGCCAGGAGCGAGGGGGCAGGAAACCGGTGCTTCTGCTATGGGCGACAGGGAAACGGCGGTGGGAAAAAGAGGTTTTAGTTTACTGTTGTACAATGTCCGAAGCTCACCCAAGTCTATAGTTCCGTCTTCAAGAACCAGGCTGAAATCCTCCGTGGTGATCCCCACCGGTATTGCGGTTACACTCTCCGAAGCGGGATATGCTGAATTGTCCCATTCGACCAAAAATGATCCGATACCCGGCTTAAACAGTAAAGAAAGATCAAAATCCGGAGAAAAGCGCAGCCCTATGCGGTTGCCCAGGGACATCTTGAATATCCCTTCGGCGGGGCCCGCAGAAGTGACAGCATAGGCACTGAGAATTCTTTTATCCTTTATCAGCTGCTGTACTGAACGGAAACAGGTAAGAAGACCGGATTTAGAAGGGAGGTTATTTTCTGCGTGCTCGGGTTCAATCAGCAAGACGCTGTTCCCTATTTTTTTAAATTCGGGAGAGATCACATCTTCGCCATTGCATAAGGAAACAGCCACGGAAACCAGTGTCGGAGGGACGCTTAAATCTTCGAAGCTGCCGGACATGGAGTCCTTTCCGCCGATGGCGGCGATCCCAAGATCCGTCTGGGCGGACAGAGCTCCTAAAAGAGCGGCGAAAGGTTTGCCCCAACGCAGGGGTTCGTCTCCCAATTTCTCGAAATACTCCTGGAAGGAGAGCCAGCATTTGGAGAGATCTCCGCCGCAGGCAGTCAGTTTGGCTACGGACTCTATCACCGCGAGGTAAGATCCCATGTAAGGGTCTTTTTCCGTCAGAAAAGGATCGAACCCAAAGCTCATGACAGAGCAAGTATCCGTATCTCCGTTTAACACGGGCAGTTTCGACGCCATGGCCTGGGCGGGAGTTTCCATATAAGCACCACCATAAGGCATGAGTACCGTTCCGGCGCCGATGCTTGAATCAAATAGATCAGAAAGCCCCTTTTGCGAGCAGTAATTAAGGTCATCCACCAGTTTTTCCAAAGCGTTTCGAAGTTCTGCATAAATCGGCCCGTTTTTGCCGTCAAAAGTGGAAGGCCTGCTCAGATCAGTATCCTCAGTCATCGGGATCTCGACATTCGCATGCTTGGGGGTACCGTTAGAATTTAAAAACTTGCGGGAGATATCCACTATTTTTTTACCGCGCCAGTTCATTATTAGGCGGCCGGTATCGGTGACTTTCGCTATGAGGGTGGCTTCCAGGTTTTCTTCCTTTGCATATTGTATGAAAAGGTCTATATTTTCTGATGCAACGACTACCGCCATCCTTTCCTGAGACTCGCTGATAGCCAGCACGGTGCCGTCCAACCCTCCATATTTAACGGGAACCGCATCAAGGTCGATCTCCAGGCTGTCTGCCAGCTCGCCCACGGCAACTGAAACGCCTCCGGCTCCAAAATCGTTGCAGCGCTTTATAAGCTGCGTCACCTTCGCTTTTCGAAACAATCGCTGGATCTTTCTTTCTTCGGGGGCATTGCCCTTTTGGACCTCGGAGCCGAACTCTTTTGCCGAATCGAGGGTGTGAGATTTGGAAGAACTGGCGGCGCCTCCGCAGCCGTCTCTGCCCGTCCTCGCTCCCAGCAGAATCACGCCGTCGCCGGGCTTTGGGGCTTCTCTTATCACATGGCTTGCGGGAGCAGCCGCTATGACCGCACCCATTTCCATACGTTTTGCCGCATATCCGGGGTGGTAGATCTCTTTTATAAGACCCGCAGCCACGCCCACTTGGTTTCCATAAGAGCTATAACCTGCCGCTGCGGTAGTTGTGAGTTTCCTTTGGGGAAGTTTGCCAGGGATCGTTTGATCCACGGGAGTGAAAGGATTCGCAGCTCCGGTTATCCGCATGGCCTGATAAACATAAGCACGGCCGGAGAGAGGATCTCTTATGGCTCCTCCGACGCAAGTGGCGGCCCCGCCGAAGGGTTCGATCTCCGTGGGGTGATTGTGGGTCTCATTTTTGAACATCAAAAGCCAGGGCTCGGTCCTTCCGTCCACATTTACATCGATTTTAACGGAGCAGGCATTCACCTCCTCTGATTCATCCAGAGAGGTCAATGCACCGGTATGCTTCAGATACTTCGCTCCGATGGTTGCGACATCCATAAGGGTGATGGGCTTGTCTCCCCGGCCGAGGATATTTCTTATATCCAGATATGATCGGTATGCTTTTTCCGCACGGCTGTCCTTGATATTAAGATTGTCTATATGGGTCAGAAAAGTCGTGTGGCGGCAGTGATCGGACCAATAGGTGTCGATCATGAGGATTTCAGTAAGGGTCGGGTCCCTGCCCTCTTCACGGAAATAATCCCTGCAAAAGAGAAGATCCGCCCGATCCATTGCCAGGCCGTATTGCAGGAGACAACTGATAAGCTCTTCATCTTTTTTGCTTCTGAAACCGTCCAATATGGCAACATCTGCAGGGATGTCAAAGCTTTCCTCCAGAGTGAGAAAAGGCTCTGATTGAGCCTCACGGTTTTCTACCGGGTTTATTAGGTAATTTCGTATTGCTGCCAGATCTCTTGGCGAGAGGTTGCCGGAAAGCAGATAGATCCGGGCCGTGCGGACCTTGGGACGCTGGCTCAAAGACATCAGCTGAATGCATTGGGCGCAGGAATCCGCCCGCTGGTCATACTGGCCGGGAAGGGATTCTACCGCTAAGATATGCTGTCCCTCCGGAAGCTCATCGTAAGCATGATCAACCCGAGGCTCGGAGAAAACCATATATCTGCATTTATCAAAAAGCTCTCTGTCGATACCTTCCACATCGTAGCGGTTTATAATACGAAGAGATTTGAGTCCTTCGATTTCAAGGAAGCTGCTAATTTCTGCGGCGACCCTTTTAGCTTCTGCCGCAAATTCCTCTTTTTTTTCTGTATAAATTCGAAATACAGCCATTTGCCGTCATTCCTTTCTTTATTATATGTAACGTAAAAACAGGCAGGACATATGGCTTATTAAGTTGCTTGCAGAGCTTTTTCTCCGATATCCTTGCGATAGTGCATACCGCTGAAACAGATGTTTTCCATAGCGGCATATGCCTGAGCTGCGGCCTCTTTTAAGGTATCGCCGGTACCGGTGACGCCCAGTACCCGCCCTCCTGCCGTAACCGGTCCGTCTTCGGTTCGTTTGGTCCCTGCATGGAAAACGGAAACTCCGGGGAGTTGCCCGTCGGAAAGGCCCTTGATAGGAAAACCGGTTTCGTATTTGCCCGGATAGCCCCCGGAGGCAGCGATCACGCAGCAGGCTGAACCTTTTCGGAAGGAAACGGAAATATCAGACAGCCGTTTTTGTGTAACGGCTTCCATTACGGTGAGAAGATCCGTTTCAAGCAGGGGCAGCACCACCTGGGCTTCCGGGTCGCCGAAGCGGCAGTTATATTCTATGACTTTGGGTCCGGTTTCTGTAAGCATCAGACCGAAATAAAGGCAGCCTGAAAAAGGCCGTCCTTCCTGGTTCATTGCTGATATTGTCGGCATAAATATCTCTTTCATGCAGCGGGCGGCGATTTCGTCGGTATAGAAGGGGTTCGGCGCTATAGTGCCCATACCGCCGGTATTAGGGCCCCGGTCGCCGTCCAAAGCCCGCTTGTGGTCCATGGATGAAACCATTGGGATCAGAATCACGGAATCAGTGAATGCAAGCACTGAGACTTCCGGGCCTGTCAGATATTCTTCTATTACGACCCTGTTGCCGCTGTCTCCGAAAATCCGTTCCGTCATAATGCCATGGATAGCATGGACAGCTTCCTCCGGGCTCTCGGCGATAATAACGCCTTTTCCCAGTGCCAGACCGTCGGCCTTGACCACAACGGGAAAGCGCTTGAGAGCCTCCGCATAGGAAATGGCGGCTGCCGCCGAATCAAAGACCCGATAATCGGCGGTGGGAATATTATACTTTTTCATGAGCTCTTTTGCGAAGACTTTGCTGCTTTCGATGGCGGCGGCGGCGGCACTTGGGCCGAAGGCCGGAATCCCCGCTTCACGCAGCCTGTCTGCCGCACCCTTTGCCAATGGATCATCGGGCCCTACTACGGCAAAATCGATACGGTTTTTTAATGCGAAATCAATCACCTGATCCAGATCCATAGCGCTGATGTTTTCGCAGCGAGCGTCATAGGATATCCCGCCGTTTCCAGGGAGGGCAAAGATATTATTTACCTTTGGGTTTTCCTTAAGCTTTCTGATAATGGCATGTTCCCGGCCGCCGCCGCCAAGCACCAATAGATTCATTGCCTATCCTCCTAATGATGGAACAACCGGATCCCCGTAAAAATCATGGTGATCCCTAAAGCATCGCAAGCATCGATGACCGCCTGATCCCGGAGAGATCCGCCGGGCTGGGCAATATATGATACACCGCTTTTTGCCGCTCTTTTTATGTTGTCGTCGAAGGGGAAAAAGCCGTCACTGGCTAAAGAGACACCGGATATGCTGCTAAGCCAATCCCTTTTCTCTTCCGGGGTTAGAATATCCGGTCTTGCGGCAAAATAATTCTGCCATATGCCATCTCCTGTCACATCCTCCCAATCTTCACCTAAATACACGTCAATGGCATTGTCTCGGTCTGCCCGGCTTAAGGTCTCCAAAAACCTGAGGTTCAGAACCTTGGGGTGATGTCGAAGCTGCCAGAGGTCAGCCTTACTTCCGGCAAGCCTTGTACAATGGATACGGGACTGCTGTCCGGCGCCTACTCCGATGGTCTGACCTCCCAAGGCATAGCATACAGAGTTTGACTGAGTGTATTTAAGTGTGACCAAAGCAAGGACAAGATCCCGTTTTGCGCTGTCGGGAAGGTCTTTGCTTTTGGTGACAATGTTGTGAAGCAATGAACTGTCTATGGGGTATGAGCTTCTTCCCTGCTGGAAGCTGATCCCAAAGACCTGTTTTGTTTCGATGTGGTGGGGAACGTAGGATTTATCTATCCTTATAACGGCATAACTGCCTTTGCGCTTGGTTTTTAAAAGCTCCAGGGCATCCACCTCATAACCGGGGGCGATTATCCCGTCAGAGACCTCTTTTGCTATCAAGCGAGCGGTAGAAAGGTCGCATATATCCGAGAGGGCGATAAAATCTCCGAAGGAGGACATCCTGTCGCTTCCTCTTGCACGGGCATAGGCACAGGCAAGCGGGGAGAGATCCTCTTCCGCAAAATACATCTGCCGGAGCGTTTCATCCAAAGGCAGGCCAAGGGCGACTCCCGCAGGGCTGACATGCTTAAAGGAAGCGGCAGCCGGCAGGCCGGAAACAGTTTTCAGTTCGCTGACAAGCTGCCAGCCGTTTAGTGCATCAAGGAGGTTGATATATCCGGGTTTGCCGTTTAGTACCTCTAAAGGGAGATCTCTGTTTTCTATAAAAATCCGTGCAGGTTTTTGATCGGGGTTGCATCCGTATTTTAAATCAATCAGTTGTGCCATATCGAGTTCCTTCCTTTATAATTTATTCTGAGCTTTTTGCTCGATTTCATTTATGATCCGCGTTTCGTTTTTCAGGTTGGAAAAGTCAATAAAACGAACAAATAGAGCTACACGGTTTTCGGTATTGAGGCTTCGCCACAAATTTGCTGTGAAAGTATCTATGCTTCCGCGGATCGTTACAGGCCGGGGTTCTCCCTCGAAAGAGGGAAGAGGGTTTTGGTTGACCTGATAGGTGTGGATCAAATGCCCCACTCCGGGGAGCTTGTTTTCATAGGAATAAAAGAATCTCTGGCAGGTTGCGGGGTCACCATCGGCGGATTTTAGTATGGACAGCCGGTAGGATGAGAAATCACCGTTGGAGAACAGAAGCCCGGATATGCGAGGGGTATAATTTGGCTCGTCCGGCTCAAAGGTCCTTGCAGCAAGAGCCTCATCAAAAGCTCGGGAGGCCAGGGTGCTCTCAAGCCCATCGGTCAGAAGGGCTCCCTTATAGTCGTTCCTGTTAGCTTCGAAGCGCTCCAGAGCATCATATATGGTGTCTGTCTGGTCTCCGTTTGTCACAATAGTGCTTCGGGATAATACCCGAACCGGAGAATAGACGATGAGGGAGGGATCAGTTACCTTTGCTTGGTCATAGACTTTCGTTCTTATGCCGTCACCATCCTTAGAAAGAATGCGGTTTCTGCTGTTTTCGCTTCTTCCCATGATGAAATAGGCAGCCACGCCGTATTTGCCATTTTCATCGGTGCCCAGAATTATCCCTCGACCCGGATAGCTTTTGTTGTTCAAATACTCAAAAAGATCATAGACTTTCATTTTCAGACCTGCCTTTCTCTTTTTCCGTTTCTTTAACAGTGTTTAGTCTTATTCTATCATCCTGCAGCAGTGATGCGCAAATCTGTTCCACCGCCCTTGGAAGCAGGATCCATTCCGCTTCCTCCATGACCCGCCTTTGCAGGCTTTCGGGAGTATCTCCGTCTTTGACGAGCACCGGCTGCTGCATGATGATCCGGCCGCCGTCGGCGATCTCGTTTACATAGTGGATAGTTGCGCCGGTGACTTTGACGCCTTTTTCAAGGACGGCATTGTGAACCTTAAGACCGTAATAACCCTCGCCGCAAAATGCCGGGATGAGGGAAGGATGGATATTTATGATTCTGTTTTCGTATTCCTTGATAAGCTCTTTCCCCAAAATTGAAAGAAAGCCGGCCAGAACCACAAGATGTATATTGTGATCATGCAGTTGTTTTAAGACCGCGCGGTCAAAATCCTGCGGATTTTGAAAGCTTTTACGGTCGATGGCGAGTGCAGGGATGTCGTTTTCGGAGGCTCTGGCAAGCCCGAAGGCTCCGGGCCGGTCAGAAATGACAAGCTTGATCCTGCCTGATTTAAGGCTGCCTCCCTTTTGTGCATCGATCAATGCCTGAAGGTTTGTCCCGCTTCCCGAGATCAATACGGCGATATTCAGCACAGCATCACCTCATTTTCTCCGGGGACGACCTCTCCGATCACACGTGCGATATCATCCGCAGATTGATGGTTTAAAGGGAAGGGATGCTCTTTGATCGCTTTGTTCAGAGTGCGAAGGGCTTCGTCCGTATTTTGAGGGTCAAGTACGAGGCACAGACCAATGCCCATATTGAAAATGTTGAACATTTCCCTCTCAGGCAGATTTCCCTCTTGTTCTATCAGGCGAAAAACAGGCGGTATCGTGAATGAACCGGTGTCTATCCTTGCGGAGCATCCGGCAGGAAGGATCCGGGGTATGTTCTCAAAAAAGCCGCCGCCGGTGATGTGGCTGATGCCTTTGACATTCATCTTTGAAAGCAGGGAGAGGACAGGCTTCACATAGATCCTTGTGGGCGTCAGCAGAGCTTCGCCAAGGGTTGAGGAAAGACCAGGCATATATGCAGACAAAGAGCGGTCTTCAACGTTAAGCACTTTTCTGACAAGGGAAAAACCGTTGGAGTGGATCCCTGAAGAGGGAAGCCCGATGATCGCATCTCCCGGTTTTACTGATTGTGGATCAATGAGTTTGTTTTTATCGGCTAAACCGACGGCAAAACCGGCCAGATCGTATTCATTTGGAGCATAAAAGCCGGGCATTTCAGCAGTTTCCCCGCCTATCAAGGCACAGCCGGCCTGAACACAGCCATCCGCAATACCGGAAACGATAGAAGCGACTTTCTGGGGCCTGTTGACGCCGACGGCTAGGTAATCCAGAAAAAAGAGAGGCCTGGCGCCGCTGCAAATAATATCGTTGACGCACATAGCCACGCAATCGATGCCGATGGTGTCATGCTTGTCCATAAGAAAAGCAATCT
>Ga0255347_1007063_pt1 | contig 11859 bp, 10 predicted proteins | sample wastewater_treat_2_FD_192479 | JGI IMG/M metagenome (GOLD analysis project Ga0255347, IMG submission 192479) | Wastewater microbial communities from Lulu Island WWTP, Vancouver, Canada - plant24 | ecosystem: Engineered > WWTP > Wastewater > Unclassified | place: Canada: Vancouver, British...
TGCGCCACACGATGTCCTGACCCGGAATCTGGAAGCGCCGCAGCGGGCCGATATCCTCGTTTCCCGCCGGGTGCCCCGTGAGCGCGACCCCGTGTCTTTCGCACCACTCCGAAAGCTGCCGGTAGTAGGCTTCGTCCAGCCGTTCGGAGACAGTCCGGGCGAAGTCCGCGCGCACCTGTTCCGTCTGCTCGCCCGCGTCGAAGAAGAGCGCCGGCAACCGGGGCAGCAGATCGTATCCCCTGCGCTTTCTGAAGAACTGCTCCAGACCTTGCGTCCAGGGCTTGAGCCCCGGCCGCGCGCCGCGCCCCTGCAGGCTGGGCTCGTCGGTGAAGAAAGCGAAGACCGTTTTGCCGAAATGCTCCCCGAATGTCCCATAGTATATTTTGTGGGTGAGTTCTAGAAAGGCCCGGACAGCATCCGGGTTCAGCAGGTCGGCCGCGAGCGGAGCACCGGGCTGCCCGTCGTCCTCTCCCTCGTGAACGCCGCGTATGCGGCCGCCCGTCGGGACGCGGGCGAACGTCATCAGACGCCAGCGGCCTTCAGGCAGGGCCGCCGTCCCGGAACCGGCGTCCAACACCCGGCTGCTGCCGAGCTCGAGCGTATCTTTCCCGTCGGCCAGCTTCACAGCGACGACGGCGAGACGCGTGCCGCCGGCTATCACGGGCGGCTCTGCCGTCACCGGCCCTTCGACATCCGCGTGAGCGACCACCAGCCCCTGAGCGGCGAACGCGGGGTTCGACCGGACGACCTCTCCGTGAGCGGAGCCGGACGGGTACATGCCCTCGTCGTAGAGGCAGACGCGCATGCCGGTGCGCCCGGCCTCCTCGATGGCCGCGCGCACATGCCCGAGCCACCGCTGGCCCATATACGGGATATCCGCCGGCAGCCCCATGCGAGCGTGAATGACGAATCCGTACACGCCATGATCGCGGAAGTCCGCCATCTGACGCCGGATCTCGCCGTCGTCCAGCGCGTCGTTCCAGAACCAGAACGGGACCTGCGTGAACTCGCGGGCGGGGTGCGCGAGCCCGTCGCGCCAGCCGCCGGACCTGTCCGCCGTCTGCGCGCTGGCGGCGCCGGCAAGCGCCGTGAGGAGAATCGCGATTAGAGCGGGCGCCATCGGGTTCATCGTCTCTGCGCTGTGGTGCCCTATGGACGCGCGGCGGTGAACTTCCAGTACGCGCCGGTCTCGGCAGGCTCGCACGAGAACACCGAATAGACGTCCGCCCGCCTTGCCTGAACCCGCAGCCGCACGTCCTGCCCTTCCGGCCACGCAGCGCCCGGCTTCCAGACTATGGCCTGCCCGGTGGAATCGCCGGAGAGCGGAACGCAGCCGGCCGCTGTGAAGCCCGGAAGGGCGTTGCCCGCGCTGTCGAGCATCTCCACCTTCACCCAGCCGTCGCCCTCAGTCTTCGCATTCACAAAGAAGTGCGGCGCGGGCGGCCTGAACGCGCAGGTCACGAACTCGGCCGTCTCCTCCCCGGCCACCAGCGCCACGAACCTGTCCGGCTTCATGCTCGCCATGCCCAGCCCGGCTTTCTGCGGCTGAAGCTCCCACCTGCTGCAGTGGAACTGCGTGGTGGCGGCGTAGTAGTAGCGGATCTCGTCCTCGAGAAACACGGGAGCGGAGGCGCACTGCAGGTTTCCCTGCTCCCAAGAGCCCGGCTCGCCGTGCGGGATGAACGGCGTCCCCTGCGCAGCCCGGTGCCAGCAGTGCCCCTGCCGCGCATAGGTCAGTTCAGCCTCCTGATACCCGGCCATCTTGCCGAGGCCCGGGTCGGCCGGGTCGGTGTGATACATCCAGAGCGTGCCGATCTCGTAGCTGCCGTACGCCGCCGCCCCCATGCCGTAGAACTGCACCTGCGCAGCGTCGCCGGCGTCCGGCTCCATAATCATTCGCGGCTCGCCGCTCCAGTAGAGGAAATCCCACGATTCGCTCCGGAACACGCGCCTGCCGTGGCCCGCGAGCCTGTGGAAGGCGGCGTATCTCCCGTCCGGCTCGCGCAGCAGCGCCATCGGGCAGTCGGGGCTGGTTGAGATGACGGGGAAGCGGGGGCGAACGGGCGTCCAGACGATTCCGTCCGGGCTGCGGTACGCGCAGATTGCGTGCGATGGAGCGGCGCCGCACACCATCTTGTACTTCCAGTCCGCGCGCTCCTCGGCGTCGTCGTAGATGATCGCCGGCCCGTGCGGCTCCTGCGCGAACACGACGTTCGTCTTCTGCCCCTCGAACTCCCACACGTCCCGCGGGGGCTTGCGCCACGCGAGGCCGTCGTCGCTCTCGGCGTACCCGAGATAGATAGTGAACGGCGGGTGGATGAAGCTGTACCAGAGTTGAAACGGCCTTCCGGGCGCCTTCACGACGCTTCCGTAAAGCTGCATGTTGCCGTTTTCCCAGGGCTCGTCGGCCTCAAAGAGCGGGTTGGTGGGGCACTTGACAGGCCCCCGCGGCTCGCGCCGGAAGCCGTGGATGGTTTCGATCTCGCGATAGTCGAAGAAGAGGAATTTCAGCATGTTTTGCGGGCCTTTCTGTGTGCGCGGCGGCGCGCCCTACAGATCCGGGCCGACCGCGAACTCCGAGAACTCCCCCGTCGCGTCCGACCAGATCTCCTCCACCCTGTCAACGTGAGCCGAGCGCGGGCCCTGCCACATCGCCGATATGAACTGCTCCAGCGCGTCCGCCGGGCCCTCCGCGATAATGCTCACCCGCCCGCCGGGCGCATTCGCCACGCGCCCGTTGATGTGCAGTCCGATGGCCGCCATCTGCACGAAGTAGCGGTAGCCCACGTTCTGCACGCGCCCGCTGACAATCGCCTCGAGCCGCCTGTCGCTAGAAGCCATCTGAGTCTCCCTCCTCTGTCCGCGCCTGTCCCCAGGGATGCTTGCTCGTCTTGCGCCCCGGCTGGCGAAGATTCGGCGCGGAAGGGTCCTTCCCGCCGGCCGTGACGCGCATGCAGTCCATCAGAGCCACCGCGCGTGATATCAGCTCCTTCTCCGCGCTCAGCACCGACACCGCCGCGAGCGATTCGTTCTCGATCGCGCGCGCCTGCATCAGCGCGCGCGCCGCCTTCTCGAGCTTGTGCCACTGATACAGGCAGCCAGCGTCTTCGTCGTCCACGCGCGCGCTGAAATCAACCGCGCACTTGCTGAGCGCCGTCACCGTCTCGTCGAGCGCCGCCAGCGTGTCTTCCACGGGCAGCAGGTGTTTTCTCGATGCGTGTGGCATTGCCTTCGGGCTGGACTCCTCCAGATTGATGATTACTACATCTGACGCTCCCCCGACTCCTGCCTGTTCCGCAATGCCTGCCTCGCCTGCTACAATAGCCCCGCGGAGGATTTGTGCAAATGACAGGCAGAGAGCGGATACTGGCGACACTGAAGGGCGAGCGCCCCGACAAGATCGGGCGCGCGGAGAGCCCCTGGTCCGAGACAGTGGTGGAGTGGCGCAGGCAGGGCCTTCCCGAGAACGCGGATCTGGCCGATATGTTCGGCTACGATTTCGCCGGGCTGCCCTGGTGCGACATCTCGCTGCGGCTTCCGGAGGAGATGATCGAGGAGGCCGAGACCTACTATCACCGGCGGGACGCCAACGGCGTGGAGCGCAAGGACTGGCGCGGGGAGTCCGGGCACACCCCGCAGTGGCTCTCGTACACGCTCAACAACGGCGCGGACTGGTATCGCTACAAGGAGCGCCTTACCGCCGCCCCCGACCGCATCAACGGCGCGATGAAGGATATCTACGAAGCACAGCGCCAAAAGGGGCGCTTCGTCCACTGGAGCGGAGTGGAGGCGTACGAGTCCGCCTGGCCGGTGTTCGGGCAGGTGAACATCTTTACTATGATGATGGATGAGCCGGAGGTTGTGAAGGACGTCTTCATGACCTATACCGACCTGCTCCTATCGCTGGCACAGCAGGCGCTCGACGCGGGCATAGACTTCGACGGCGCGTGGTTCTACGGAGATGTCGGCTATCGCAACGGCACGCTTTTCTCGCCGCAGTGCTACAACGAGCTGCTGTTTCCTGCGCACAAGAAGATGTGCGACTTCTTCAACGGGCTGGGCAAGCCGGTCATACTGCACTCGTGCGGGCAGATCAAGTCGCTGATTCCGAAGTTCATCGAAGCGGGGTTCGCGGCCATCCAGCCGCTGGAAGCCAAATGCCAGCAGGACGTCCGCGAGCTTCGGCAGATTCACGGGCGCGACATTGTCTTCTTCGGAAACATGGACATCCGCAAGCTCTCCGGCACGAGGGACGACATTCGCGAGGAAGTGACGGGCAAGCTCGAGGCTGTGGCGACCGACGGCGGGTACATCTTCCACTCCGACCACTCGGTGCCGCCGACCGTGTCGCTTGAGAACTACAGGTTCGCCCTGGAGCTTCTCGATGAGTTCAACCGGAAGCATTACGGAAGCGCCTGAGACCGCTAGTTCGCTGAAAGCGTACGCCCGCGAGATCGGCCTCGCGGGCCTTGCCATCGGCCCGGCCGCGCATCTGGCGGAAGCCGAGGAGCATCTGCGAGAGCGGATCGCGGCCGGCTTCCTCGGCGAGTACGGGCTGACAGCAGGCTGCGAGGAGCGCTTCACGCATCCCGAGCGCCTGCTCGACGGCGCAAGGACGCTCATCTGCTGCGCGCTGCCGTACCTGCGCCCGGTTGAGGCGTCCCCGCACAGCGCGGGCGGGCTGACCGGGCTGGTCGCGCGCTTTGCGCGGGGCAGGGACTATCACAAGGCGCTGCACGAGAAGCTGACGCTCATCGCCGGGCGCCTGCAGGAACTCGTCCCCGGCTCGGGCGCGCTCATACTGCACGATACCGGCCCGCTTCTCGACCGCGCGGCCGCGCTTGCGAGCGGGCTGGGGTGGTTCGGGCGGAACGCCTGCATCATCGTTCCGGACTACGGAAGCTGGGTCGTGCTGGGAGAAATCATCACCGACGCCGCGCTGCCCGTTGATCCCCCGCTCGAGACTGACAGGTGCGGTTCGTGCGGGCTCTGCATGGCCGCCTGCCCGAACGAAGCCATCGCCGCGCCCGGCCAGGTCAACATCCACCGCTGCATATCGCACCTCACGCAGATGAGCGGAATCATCCTGCGGCCTCTGCGCCGTTCCATGGGACGGATGATCTACGGCTGCGACATCTGCCAGGAGGTCTGCCCGCAGAACGCGGGCGCGCTGCCGGGAAACCCGGCGGACTTCGAGCCTGGCCCCATGCACGCCGCGCCCGGCCTGATTGCCCTGCTGCAGATGTCAAAGGCGGAGTACGCCGCAACCCTGCGGCACGGGGCCGCGGGCTGGATCGGGCGCAACCGCCTGCGCCGCAACGCCTGCATCGCTCTCGGCAATCTCAAAGATGCCTCCTCCGTCCCCGCGCTCGCGCGGGCGCTCCTGCGCGACCGAAGCCCGATGGTGCGCGCGCACGCCGCCTGGGCGCTCGGAGAGATCGGCGGAGAAGAGGCCCGCGACGCCCTGCGGCTGGCGAAGCGCCACGAAACCGACCCGGACGTCACGGGCGAGATTGACGCGGCGCTCGGGGGCGGCTAACGCCCTTTCAGCAGCCGGATGTACTCGCGGGCGGCGCGCAGGTCTTCAAGAGCCTCCGCCGCCTCGCACGGCGGCCTTGCCTGGCCCCGTATCGCCGCCACGAAGTTGATCGCCTGCTGGCGCATAGCGTGAATCCACGGAAACTGAGGGACAATCGCCGCCGGCGGGGTGTCTCCGGGGTCCCGATACATCGTCACCGTGCCCGGCCGGTTGCTCGCGAGCGGAGCGGGAAGGTCCACCCGGATCCATCCGCGCTCGAATGCGATCAGCGCCGACTCCTGCCAGTCCACCGTCGTCTGATACGGCGACATCTCGATGACCCCCGCGACGCCCGATTCGCTGACCGCCGCCAGCATCACGCCCGACGGGTCGGCATACGTGACCCTGTAGCTCTCGCCCAGGAAGAAGCGCAGCAGGTTCACCTGGTGAATGTAGTAGTTCACGAAGTCCGTGTAAGCGCGGAAGGTTGCCTCGTCCATGTCCGAGGCTGGCGGGTCGAACTCCAACGCGGGCGCTGGCTCATCCGTGCCGATCAGCCCCGTGAACCCGTTCGCCACCCAGTCCCCGGCGGGCATCAGAATCCGCACGTACTTCAGCCCGCCAAGCTCGCCCGACTCCTTTAGCCGCTCGATTTCCACCCTTGCGAACATGCTGGCGGGGTCGCTGCGCTTGTGATAGCCGACCATATGCCACGTGCCGCTCTTCGCCACCGCGTCCACGATGCGCTCACCCACCTCCACCGACGCCGCAAGCGGCTTCTCGGTGAACACCGGAACTCCAGCCCCGAGAATCTCCGGCACGATCACGCCGTGACGGTTGAACGGCTGCGACGCGACGATTCCGTCCAGTTCTTCCGCCGCGAGCATCTCCCGCGCGCTTGCGTACACCTTCTCGATCCCGTAGCGCCGCGCAACTGCCTGACCCAGCTTCGGCCGGATCTCGGCAAGGGCGACCACTTCGCAGTCCGGCACGGTCACGTAGTTGCGCAGATGCGCACACTGCCCCATGCCTCCGACTCCAACAAACCCGATTCTGACTCTGTCCATCGCCTGCACCTCCTCGCGAGCGTATCATAGCGTACAGACAGAGTTGCAGGAAGGATTGACGATAACCTCCGCGAAAAGCTCCCATGTGTGCGCCGGCCGACGGGCCGGACGCGCGCCGGGAGACAAGCCGGACGCGCACCGCGCAGCCGAAAGCGAGAAAAGACCATGCCGAAGATAGCGATGATCGGGGCCGGAAGCATCATTTTCACGAAGACGCTGATGATGGACATCATGGCGTCGCCGGGGCTCGAAGGCAGCGAGTTCGCGCTCATGAGCCCGACAGAGTCCAAACTCAGGAAGGTCGAAGCCTTTGCCAACGCCGTGATTGCCGAGAACCGCCTGCCTGCCAGAGCCTGGGCCACAACCGACAGGCGCCGGGCGCTGGACGGCGCGGACTTCGTGATCATCATGATCCAGGTGGGCGGGGCGGACGCCTTTCAGGTGGACTACGAGATTCCGCTCAAGTACGGAGTGGACCAGTGCATCGGCGACACCATGGGCCCGGGAGGCATCTTCCGCGCTCTGCGGACGATCCCCGTGCTGATGGACATCGCCCGCGATATGGCGGAGGTCTGCCCGAATGCCGTGATGCTCAACTACGCCAACCCCATGGCCGCCTGCTGCTGGGCGCTCGGGACCGCTCCGGGCCTCGAGTTCGCCGGACTGTGCCACGGCATCCAGACGACCCTCGACCTGATTGCCGGATACACGGGTGTGCCCAAAGAAGAGATTGACTCGGTGTCGGCGGGCATCAACCATATGAACTGGTTTCTCAAACTCGAGCACCGGGGGCGCGACCTGTACCCCGATCTGCGCGAGAAGTTCGAAAAGCCCGAATTCTACGTCAACGAGAAGGTGCGCGGCGAGGTGTTCCGGCACTTCGGGTATTTCATGACCGAAAGCACCGGGCATCTGTCCGAGTACCTGCCCTGGTTCCGCAAGAACCAGAAGGCGCTCGATCTCTACTGCGACCAGCCGGATTTCGGGGGCGCGTCCGGGGCGTACTACAGATACTGCCGGATGATCACCGAGAAGTTCGCCAGCTCCGACCCCCTGGGCATCGAATCCCGCAAGCTCGCGACGCGCAGCGCCGAGTACTGCTCGCACATCATCGAAGCCATCGTCACCCGCCAGCCCTTCAAGTTCAACGGGAACGTTCGCAACGACGGGTATATCACCAACCTGCCGGCCGGCTGCTGCGTCGAGGTGCCGATGTATGCCGACGGCACGGGTCTGCACCCGACGGTCGTCGGGGCGCTGCCTTCGCAGTGCGCCGCCCTGAACATGACCAACATCATCCCGCAAGGGCTTGCCGTCGAGGCGGCGCTGAACGCCGACCCCGAGATGGCGGCGCGCGCCGTGGCGCTCGACCCGCTCACCGCCGCCGTGCTGACGCTGAAGGAGGCCCGGGACATGACGATCGAAATGCTCGAAGCGGAGGCGAAATGGCTGCCGCGGTTCGAGGGAAAGAAGCTGGCGCCGCTGCCCACCATCTCGATTCCGCCCGGCACCGCCGCCGCCGAAGTCCCACTCGATCCGGCGCTTGTCACCGCCCATCGGTTCGGCAAACTGGCCGACGCGGACGCCGCCGCGGACAAAGGAGTCTGAGGGCCGCGGCTTCCCTCCGCGCGCCGCGGGTGCAGAGTTGGGCGGTTTCGGGGTATAACACCCCTGACCGGCTGCCCGTACGGGCACGGCCGTGTAACATTTTGCTCCAGAGGTGCATGCGCGCAATATGAAGGGTGTCATTATCGCCGGCGGGCCGGGTACCCGTCTTCGTCCGCTGACCTATCTCCGCCCCAAGCCGATCGTCCCGGTTGTCAACAAGCCGTTTCTCGAGTACCAGGTCGAACTGCTGCGCAGGCACGGCATCAGCGAGATCATCTTTTGCACGAACTATATGGCCGAGATGATCCAGGCGCATTTCGGAGACGGCTCCGCGTTCGGGGTCAAGATGCGCTACGCTATCGAAGAGGTGCCCCTCGGGACGGCGGGGGCGGTCAAGAACGCCGAGGAGTTCTTCGAGGATGATACCCTGCTGATCTTCAACGGCGACGTGCTCACCGATTTCGACCTGGGCGCGGTCAGCGACTTTCACCGCAAAAGCGGCGCCCGCATCACCCTCACCCTCTACCGCGTCGCATCGCCCAGCCCGTACGGGGTTATCATCACGGACGAGGCGGGCAAGGTGCGGGAGTTCCGCGAGCCGAGCGAAGAGCAGAAGCGCAAGCTGGCGCAGGGCATCGTGGAGCAGGAAGGCACCGAGCTGATCAACGCCGGGATGTACGTGCTCGATTCCACCGTTTTCCGGGATGTGCCCTCCGACACGCCCTACTCGTTCGAACGCCAGCTCTTCCCCTCCTTCGCCGCCGCGGACAAGGGCATCTACGCCACCGAGGCGACCGGGTACTGGCTGGACATCGGCCGCCCGGTGCAGTATCTGGAGGCTCACCGCGCCCTGCTGAGCGGCGACGTGAAGGCCGATATCGCCGGGGAACGCAGCCCGGGCGGGTGGTTCCAGGCGGGCGACGCCACAATCGGCAGCAATGTCATGATCGAGCCGAGCGTCCACGTGGGACATCGCGTTCAGCTTCAGGCGAACGTCGAACTCAAGGGCTGCACGAGCGTCGGAAGCGGCTGCAGCATCGAGGAAGGCTCGGTGCTCGAGGACTGCGTTGTTCTGGACAATGTCTCGATCGGCAAGAGCGTCCATCTCAACGGCTGCATCATTGACAGCGACGTGTTCATCGAGGACAACGTCGCCATATCCGCGCGGGCGGTGCTGGCTTCCGGCAGCCGCATCGGCTTCGGAACGCGGATCGTCGGCAATTCAGAAAGGTCCGCATAGGCCGCCATGCGCATTCATATGGCTGATCTTCAGGCTCAGGTGCAGTCACTGCACGGCGAGCTGTCCGCCGCGCTCGAGGAAGTGCTGCAGTCCTGCCGCTTCATTCTGGGCCCCAACGTCACCGCGCTCGAAGAGGAACTCGCCGCCGAGAGCGAAGCCGCGCACGCCGTCGCCGTGGCCAGCGGCACCGATGCGATCATGCTCGCGCTTGCCGCCTGCGGCGTCGGTCCGGGAGACGAGGTCATCACGACGCCGTTCACGTTCGTCGCCACGACCGAGACCATCGTTCAGATCGGCGCGGTCCCGGTGTACGTGGACATAGACCCGCGAACGTTCAACCTGGACGCCGCGCAGGTGGAGGCCCGCATCAATCCCAGAACCCGCGCCATCCTGCCCGTGCATCTGTACGGCCAGATGGCGGACATGACCGCGCTGGAGGCCATCGCGAAAACGCACGGCCTCAAGCTCGTCGCCGACGGGGCGCAGGCCATCGGCGCGAAGCATCGCGGAAGGGCTCTCGGTGCGTTCGGCGATGCCGCAACGCTGTCGTTCTTCCCGACAAAGAACCTGGGCGCGTTTGGCGATGGGGGAATGGTGCTCACAAACGACGCGGATGTGGCGGCGAAGGTCAAACTGCTGCGCTTCCACGGCTCGGGCGGCACCTACGACTACCAGAGCGTCGGCTGGTGCAGCCGCCTCGACGAGGTTCAGGCCGCCATACTGCGCGTCAAGCTGAAGCGTCTCGCCGAATGGAATGGCGCCCGCCGCAGGCACGCCGCCATCTACAACGAAATGCTCGCAGGCTGCGGCTTGCGGCTTCCCGCGGTGACACCGGGCGACGAGCACGTCTGGCACCAGTATACGCTTCGCAGCGAACGCCGCGACGACCTGAAACAGCATCTCGCCGCCGATGGGATAGACTCCGCGGTGTACTATCCGGGCCCGCTGCACATTCAGCCCGCCTATGCGAAGTTCGGCTACAGGCCGGGCGACATGCCCGAGGCCGAGAAGACCTGCCGCGAAGTGCTCTCACTGCCCGTCTATCCCGAGCTTCCCGACGACAGCGTCCGGCGTGTCGCCGAGAGTGTGCTGCGGTTTCAGAAAGCCCGCGCCTGACGCGAGGCCTCTGGCCCCCCTGCGGAGGCCCGCCAGCAAAAGCCGATAATGCGTGATGCGGCCGCGCGCCGCAAGGTCTTTTTTCGATAGGAGGTCCGTCACTGTGAAGGCCATGATTCTGGCGGCTGGAGTTGGCAGCCGGCTCGATCCCCTCACCCGAAACACCCCGAAGCCGCTGGTCCCGATTGTGAACCAGCCGAATATCGAGCACATCGTCCACCTGCTCGCCCGCCACGGGTTCAACGAGATTATGGTGAACCTGCACTATCTCGGAGGGCAGATCAAGAAAGCCCTGGGAGACGGATCGAGCCTGGGAGTTCGCCTCACCTATGCCGAGGAGGACAGGCTGTGGGGCGACGCGGGCAGCGTGAAGCGTGCCGAGGACTTCTTCGACGACACGTTTGTCGTCATCGGCGGCGACGACATCTCCGATTTCGACCTGACGCGCATTCTCAGCAGCCACCGCGAGAAGAAGGCGCTGTGCACCATCGCGCTGTCCCTCGTCGAGGACCCGTCGGAGTACGGCATCGCGCTCGTCAACGAGCGGGGGCGCATCACCCGTTTCGTCGAGAAGCCACGGGGCGGCAGCATGTTCTCGAACGCCGCCAACACGGGGGTGTACTTCCTCGATCCCGCCGTTCTCGAACTGATTCCGAAGGGCGTGATGTACGGACTCGGCAAGGACCTTCTGCCGCTCCTGATCGAGCGCAAGATGCGGCTGTACGGACACCTCACGTCCAGCTACTGGCGCGATATCGGCAACCTGGCGGAGTACCGCCAGACGCACTACGACGTGCTGGACGGGCGCATTACGCTCAATCTCCCTTACAAACAGGCGCGCAAGTACGTCTGGATGGGGGAGAATGTCGAAATAGACCCGACCGCGAAGATCGAGTATCCGGTCGTCATCGGCAACAACTGCCGCATCGAGGCCGGGGCGCACGTGCAGGAGTATTCCGTGCTCGCGGACGGGTGCGTGGTCGAATCGGGCGCCACCGTTCGCCAGAGCATACTGTGGCCGGAGGCGGCGGTTCTGCGCGACACCTGCATCGAGCGCTGCGTGGTTGGCCGCGGGTGCCGGGTTCAGTCGAACGCGGCCGTGTTCGACGGCGTCATCGTCTCTCCGAAGCGGGCCTGAAAGCGCGGGCGCGCAAGGTATCTCACGCGCCTTCACAACAGGACTGTGCTTGTATAGTTTGGAGGCGTGCCTGCCGTTGAGGTTGAAAGAGCAGGCACGGGGTGGAGGGGCAGATCGTGCAATCTGCTTTGACAGACAGCCGAAGACATCCCCCACCGCACATGCAAGCGTC
>Ga0255347_1007068_pt1 | contig 11854 bp, 7 predicted proteins | sample wastewater_treat_2_FD_192479 | JGI IMG/M metagenome (GOLD analysis project Ga0255347, IMG submission 192479) | Wastewater microbial communities from Lulu Island WWTP, Vancouver, Canada - plant24 | ecosystem: Engineered > WWTP > Wastewater > Unclassified | place: Canada: Vancouver, British...
AAACTACGTTTTCGTTACCATATTTTTCTCTTAATGCAGGTGTAAGCTCAGAACCTATCTGACCAGCAGCACCTATAACTAATATTTTTTTCATGGTTTTATTTTTTTTGCAAACTTACATTAAAAATTTAAATATATAATAATTGGAATATGAGTTTTATTAATAAAAAGTTGATTAGTTTAATAGTTTAAGAGTTGAGGGATTAAAATAGTTTAAGTAAAATGTTTAAACTACATTAAACTAAATTATTATATTTTTGTATTATTAAATAAATATTTTTATGAGATTAAATAAAGTAATCAATGATCCGATATATGAATTCATACCTATCCCTGATGAGATAATTCTCTCACTAATAGACCATGAATATTTTCAGAGATTAACAAGAATAAAACAATTAGGTTTTTCATATTTAGTTTTTCCTGGTGCACATCATACTAGATTTGCTCATAGTTTAGGAGCAATGTATTTAATGCAAAGAGCACTAAATCAATTAAATGACCAAGGCGTATATATAGATGATAAAACATATTTATCTAGTCTAATAGCAATACTAATGCACGATATAGGGCATGGTCCATTTTCACATACACTAGAAGCCTTGCTAGCCGATAATATCACACATGAATTTATCACCGATTTTGCAATGAAAAAATTAGAAAAATCTTATGGAGAACCTATGACTATAGCCAGACAAATTTTTAATAATTCTTATCCAATAAAATTTTATCATCAGCTGGTATCTAGCCAATTAGACATGGATAGATTAGACTATCTCACACGCGATAGCTTCTATACCGGTGTGAGTGAGGGTATAATAAATACTCAACGTATTATATATATGCTCACTCTAACAGCTGATGGAGATTTAGGAATATTAGCCAAAGGAATTTATTCTATAGAAAAATTTATCATTGCTCGCAAAATAATGTATTGGCAAGTATATTTTCATAAAACTACAATGGCTGCAGACGAAATGCTATCTCAAGTGATTAAAAGAGCTAAATATCTCACTCATAATGGAACAAAGGTATCTGCTACTGAACCATTAGAATATTTTCTCAAATATCACAATAAAGAATTTACTGAAGATGATTTAGATGTTTTCATGCAAATAGATGACTATGATGTAATGACAGCATTGAAAATATGGTGTAACCACGATGATAATATCCTCAGACTACTATCTAGCAAATTATTGAATAGAAAACTTTTCAGATGCATTATACAAAATAATAATCCTCTAAATGACGAAAAAAGAATTAATGAATTAAAACATAAAATTTTAAGTAAATTTAAAATTGACAAAGATGATTTACAATATTTGATAAATATTAAAGCAATAGAAAATCAAGCATATACACCTCATAGAGATCAAATAAATTTAGTTTATAAAAATGGTGAAGTTAAAGATATCTCTATGGCCTCTGATCAGCTACATATGGAATTGCTACCTAACGATGCAATGAAGTATTTTTTATTTTATCCAAAAGAAATAGAATAATATACAAAATATCTTGTAGCAACTATTTTCATAAGTGTGAGAAATAAATTTTTGTTAAAAATTTATTTCTTGAGTTTATGATTTATTGTAAGGGTAATTTTCTAAAGCAAGAAAAAATTATTATCTGAATGCATAAATCAATAAAATTCTTATATTAATTTTATCTTTCTTGATTTTTAAAAATATTTATTATAAATTTGAAAATAATTTTTTACTACTTAATTATAATAAAATATGAAAAAATAATTTTTTTTGTTTTAAAAAAAATTTGTAATTTTATAAATCAATCAAAAAGTATGGAAAAATATTTAAATTTTAATTTTATGAAAAAATATTTTTTAAATTTTTTAGTTATCTTTTTTATAATATTCTTTGTATCGTGTAGTCAAAACAAACATAATAAATTTGAAGGTGAATGGGAACTAAAATATATTGCACTTAATGATTCAAATGTTATGTTTTCAGTGTTAGGCTTTGTTATAAAAGAAACAGTTTATGAATTTAGATCAAATGATACATTGCTTATCAAATCTAAAAATAAAGAAAATTATCAAATTGGCACTTATTCGCAAATAAATGATTCATTATTAGAAGTTGATATAGAAAATGAAAAAGATACTTTTTTATATTTTTTTGAAAATAACACTTTAAAACTATATAATGAAACTGGTACTGTGATCTTAAAAAGACAATGATAGTAAATGTTATTTTATGAAGCATATAATAACATAAAATGAAAATATTTTCATTTTTTGTTTTAAAAAAAATTGTAATTTTAAAATTTTAATAATATATTTGTTAAAATATTCAATATAAATAATTATGAAAAAATTAGTTTTATTTTTTCTATCAACTATTGTATCAATTTACATTTTGGGCAATGGTGGTCCTATTGATGGCTGTGCTGTTTATAAAACAGGAGATATAATATTAATAAACTATCCAGATATTAATATTATAAAAGAAGATTTAAATATTAAAATAGTAGATGATTACTCATATGTAAATGTTTGTTATAAATTAAAGAATAATAGTTACGAAAATAACAAAATAACTTATGGTTTTCCTGTAGATTTTAGACGCGATGATTTACATTATGATTTTGTATGGCTAGATGAATATGTCCCTGAGATAGAATTTTATTTAAACAATAAATCTCTAGAAATAAAACATCAGGTTGATTATTCTATTTCCGAAGTAAAATCTTTATTTTATAAAAATACAAATGATGAAGTACGTAGAAGCTGGTATATAGTAGATTTCGAAATACCTAAAGATAGCACAGTAACACTAATGGTTAAATATAAAATAAAGAACGGTTATGAAGATTGGGGTTATTCAAAAAATTTTTTCCCAGTGCTAAACGATCGTTATTTTATATATGACTTTTCACCAGCAAAAAATTGGGGTGATGGTAGTATAACAGAATTTAATATTACCATTGATGCTCAAGATATCATAAATAAAGAAGGAGAAATTAATATTTCTGGTATTGAACTTACAGAAAATTCTGGCATATATTCAGCATCTATCAAAAAATTTGATCTAGACAAAGCTCCTGACATGGTTATTTCTTATAATTGTAATAATTTCAAACTTTCTCAATATATTAAACAATATTTATTACCACGAAATTACATCAAAGAAATAAAATCTTCATCAAATCTATCTCCTGAACACTCTGATAAAAACATGTTTGATTTTGATTTTAATACAACATGGGTATCTAGGGGCAAAAATAATGGCATTGGAGAAAAAATAGAAATAAAATTGAATAAGTCACCTTTAAGTTCCATTGGTTTAATAAATGGAAATATGATAGATTCTAATTCTTACTATGACTATAGCAGAGCGAAAAAGGTTAGAATAGATTTGGAAATTGTTGATTATAGAGATTCTACAAAAACTGTCACAAAAACTGAAGAAATGCAGCTCGACGATATCAAATATTCAAAAATCAATAATGATAATTTTGCAAAAATGGTTAGCACTATTGCAGATTACGGAGATGGGTTTACACAAGTAAACAAAATAACAATTACCATTTTGGATGTGTACAAAGGTAATAAATATCCTAATATCTGCATCACTGAAATATTATTATTAGCATACTTATGATTTACCTTTTGATGTTTCTCTTTGCTTTTAATCAAAATATTGATAACATTAAATATTCTCTCAACAGTCAGGACCTTGCTAGCTCTTCTGTTATTTTCACAAAGACTACAGATACCATTGATTTTTATTGCTCTAATGACTCTTATTGGATTTATTACAAACCAGAATTAAAGGAATATGATAATATACAAAATGGGAAAATGTCTTTATCAAAGATTATCTATAAGCCAGAATTAATAACAAATGAGAAAACAAATCATATTAAATTAACAAATCCAAAGCCAGGGACTTATTATGTTAGTATTTCAGATTTATCTAGCAATGCTACGATAGAGTCTTTTTTGCCAATAAATCTCACAAACGAAAATATAGTGCAATTAGTAGTTAGAGAAAATGATACATATATTGGCTACATGACAGAGCTGCTTGGAACTCCATTTATTTTACCGCCAAAATTATTAGGTGTTTATGGACATCAAACAGATTTGAGAATAGGAACAGACTGTGCAGAATTGGCTATCTATGGCATGCGTAGAATGGGATACAATATCCCATATTGTGGGCCAGCAGGTATAGTAAAATATTTGGAACCTACAAATGATTTAAAAGAAGGCACCATCATACATTTCGGCTTTCAAGTGTCAGTGTTGTATAAGGATAATGGGCTAATAGGACAATTAGACGATCAGGATTTAGTAATTCATGCATATTTAGATAAAGTCAGCATTGATAAACTCGGCGATACAGGATTATTGCGAAATAATTATAAATTGTACAAATGGAAAAATTGAAATAATGATGTAATTGATTTATCTACATTTCGCAATATTCAATATTTAGCTGATATTAGAAATAAATGTGATCATAATGCTGGAGAACTATCTCAAGAAGAAGTTAAAGAAATGATAGAAGGAGTAGATAAAATAATTAAAAATGTAAATTAATTCTTGATGCTTCAGATAATCTTGTTATCTGTTCTTCAAAAATAAATTCTTTTTCATTCATCTATTTCACTTTCTTCATCATAAAAATTACCTTCTTCAGTAATATTTTGAGTCCTAGGAATAGCTTTGCCCATAGCTTTTTCTATTTTTTGTAATATTTGTTCTTTCCTATATTCATAAAAACTGAAAAAATCATTTTTATTCATAGAATCTATATCTACTAAATGAGATTTCAAAATATTATAAAATTCATCATATGAAACGCCAGCATTCCTTTTAAGTCTTTCTAAATATACACTAGGTGCATCACCACTAACAATTCTATTTGTTCTACCAGATAGAGGTGTTTTATTAACAATACTATCATAATATCCTTGGGGAATATTATTTTTTCTACACCATGCAACAGGAAATATATGGTGGATATCAATAGCTTCAGAAAAATAAGTACTAAAATCAATTTTTGTAGCTGTTAGCCAATCTCTAATATTATCATCCATCAATATTGCATAAACACCTTTATATGCAGCACTATTCCTAGATCGTAAAGTGTACAATCTATCAGGTGAGAAATTAGCATCGTATATTGTTCGTGGTATATTATTAGTAATATTCCTGATCCAATCAGTCACTTGAATCATATCTAATGCATAACGAGTTTCGTTAGCAGATCCATATAATTCTCCAAAAACACCACACCAAAACCACTCCATTAATTTATTTTTATTTCCGATATTATCTATTGTATTTCCTAATTCAGCTAATATAGCAGCCATAGGTATTAACTGAGTTGTATATGGTAAGTCATTTGCTTTATATATATGATTTTCTATTAAAATTTTAGCAGCTTTTATAAAACCATTTACAATAATGTCTTTATACTTTATATATTCTTCTAGAGGTAGATTTAGCATATCTTTCCTTTTAGCACTTACAGTAGTAACGTTACTTTTACCATGGGCAATATCTTCACATCTTTTCTTATATGTAGATAATAAAGTAATAGCTTGAATAATATCTATACTACTTGTATTCAATAAAACATTATACTTTTTAAAATTATCTTTTATTAATTTCCAATCTGCTTTTAAATCATAATCATCTGCAGCATATGTAGCTGTTAGCAGTTCAAAAACAGTCAATGATATACCACCTGTATTTACTTTTTCAAAAACTTGACATACTGCTTCTTTTGGATTATCCTTTTTTAAAACAATAATGGGTATATTATAACTATTGAAATTATTAATAATTTTCTTTTCAAAATCATTCCAAAATTTTATTTTTTCTTTATCATAATCCCAATATTCAATAAACTTTGTTCTCCATTCATGATATTGATACAATTTACAAATAGGATACATGAAATTTTCAAACTCTTTTTCCTCAGTTGATAAGTCTAAAACAACATCACGTCCAATATTTTCAGTGATAATTTTGTTTTCATTTATAGAGAAAATTGCTTCCTCCATATCACAATCAAAATCAAGAGCTTTTTTCATATTAATATAATACCATCTCTTTATTACATAGCCTTTTGAGTTTCTTGTATTTACAACTTCATCAGATATTATTGACTGATACAATGATGTTATCCTTTGTTGCCCATCTAAAATTAACATTTCTGGTTTATTACCATTCAAATTTTTTACTCCTTCCAAAGGGTTAGCTTTAAATCTTATATTTTCATTACCATTTTCTAATAACATAATTGCACCAATTGGGTATGTTTTAGCAATTGACGCTAATAGTCCTTTTATTCTATCATCATCCCATACCCAGCCTCTTTGGAATTCAGGTAATTGAATTTTACTATTATCTACTTGTTTAAGGATTTCGTACAAATTAATTTTGGTCAAATCAAATGCTTCCATAAAAATTCATTTTTTATCACCAAAATTACAAGAATAAATTATATTACTTATTTTTTAATTTTAAAATTTACATGTATTTTCATTCGCTTATGTGCAATATATAATTTTAATTGAAATTTGTTTATTAAATGAAAAAGTTTTTTTACTTTTGAATGAAAATAAACACACAAAATTATAGCATCTATTTATGCAAATTTGTATGTAAGTTAGTAGCTATAGAATTAGTGTGTATAAATGAGTTATAGGCAATTTTAAAAAAAGAAATATTATGAGCACAAAAAATTATTGGTGTTATAGAATTGATACAAATAGAATTAAATTCTTTATGGATGAATTGAATAATGGTCGTTTAAGACAAGGCTGGGGCTGGGATGAACGTCAAAACCTAAGAGAAATTAAAATGGATAAAGGAGCTCGTAGAAACCTACCAATGTTCAATAAAGTTAAAAAAGGAGACATTTTACTAATCCCTCAATTACCAACATGGGGAGAGATTGCCGTCGTTGAAGCAACTGATGATTGGTCATCAGGATATCAATTTAATATTGACAAAACTTTTAATGATTATGGACACATTTTCCCTGCAAAATTTATCAAACGATTTACTAGAAATAATGAAAATGTATCAGGTAATTTACGTTCAACTTTAAAAAATCCATCAAGGTTTTGGAATATAAATCATTATTCAGATGATGTTGAGCGACTTTTAAATGTACCACAAGACGAATTGATAAAAAAACAAGACATTCAAAGTAGATTAACCAGTGTAATTGGTGATGTCTTCAATAATGTTTTCGATGAGCAAAAATTCACTAATGAACTTTATAAAAAATTAATAAAGCAGTTTACAAGGGAAGAATGGGAATTTGCATTGGTTAACGGACTAAAAGAGTTATTTCCATTTTATCAAATTGAACGTGTAGGTGGTAAAGAAGAAAAAAATCATGGAACTGATATATTAATAAAACTACCAAGCCTATTAGATAACTATGAATATGCGATTGCAATTCAGGTTAAAGACTATGAAGGCACAGTGGGGCAATCTGTAATTGACCAAATTAACAAAGCAGATAATTACTGGGAAAGTGAAAACTTGAAATTGATTGAAAAATGGGTAATAATTACTAAATCATCTAAAGATGTAAATACTGAACTCTTGAATAATAATAGTAATGTGAAAATAATTTTTGCAGATGAGCTGAAAGATCTTTTCAACCGAATTGCAAAAAATATTATTGGAATGAAATAAAGATGTATATCTTTTTATTTCTTATATTTATTCCTAAAATATAGAATATGACATACAAATAAAAATTAATTGAATTATGAAACAACTTAATAATAATCAAAATAAAGTAAATAATCATAACACACTTATTCAATTATCGGAGAGTATTGTTATTGGCACAAAAAATATACTTCGCGTTGCTAAAACAGAGGAAGATTTAAGAATTGGTTTTGAAAAACTTTTAGATCCAATAAAGACGGAGTTAAATATTAAATCAACTCCCCAATATGAGAAATCTGTTTATAGCGGTCGTTCAGATGCTGTACATGGACAAGTAATAATTGAATACGAAGCGCCAAAATCATTTTCTTCCAAGAAAAATATAGATCATGCATATGAACAATTAGTAAATTATTTGTCCGATGAAGCCAAAGAAACAAAGTTAACTCAATTAGTTGGAGTAGGCTTTGACGGTGAAAAGATTTTCTTTGTTCAATATCAAGATAGAAATGGGGGAAATATAGTAGATAAGACCAAATTTTTTATTCGTGGCCCTTATGATTTCAATTCGGAAAGTGCCAGAACTTTTTTAATTCATTTGAGAGCATTATCTCGGCTTCCCCTTACTGCCGAAAATTTGGCTCAAAAATTTGGTCCTCGAAGCGAGCTTGCGCCAAAAGCCGTTTCCGCTTTTGCCAACTCCTTAAAATACTGGGGTGACCAAACGCATATTCTTACTTTCTTTAACGAGTGGAAAAGATTGTTTGGCATTGTATATGGCGAACAATTTACTGGTGGAAATCAAGAAAAAGAAGCAGAAACTCTTTCAAAACTTTATAAAGTAGGCAAAGAAACAGATTTTCAGGAGCTTCTATTTTCCGTCCATACATATTTTGCTTTCTTAATGAAACTTATAGCCGCAGAACTTTTAACTTTACGAGAAACATCTTTCGGTTCATCTCTAACTTCTCAACTTGCTCATATCTCTGATGATAAACTTAAACAGCAACTTGAAGATATTGAAAACGGAGGAATTTATGCCAGAAAAGGGATTACAAATTTTTTGGAAGGTGACTTTTTCCGTTGGTATCTTGATACTTTTGACTCGCCAGAATTAAAAGATGCTATCAGAGAAATTGCCCGATGTCTTTCCGAATTCGAACCAGCTACAAGTACATTAGAACCGACAGCAACCCGAGACCTACTCAAAAAACTTTATCAGTATTTAGTTCCCCAGGAAGTACGTCATCGTCTCGGTGAATATTACACGCCAGATTGGCTGGCGGAATTATTGTTAAACGAAGTCGGCTATGACGGCAACACGCTTAAAAGATTTTTGGACCCTGCTTGCGGCTCAGGCACTTTTCTTGTTTTGGCGATTCAACGAGCGATAAAACATGGCAGAGAAAAAGAAAAAATGCCTGATTTAGAAATAGCGAAAAGAATTGTTGCAAACATCTGGGGTTTTGATTTAAATCCTTTGGCAGTAATTGCCGCCCGCACCAATTATCTCTTTGCTTTAGGAGATTTAGCCAATGAGCTTCAGAATATAGAAATTCCAATATATCTTGCGGATTCTGTTCTCTGGCCCGAAAGAAGCGGCCAAATGACATTGAGGCCTAAGGGCGAATCTATTGAAATTCAGACATCGCTTCAGACTTTTTATGTGCCAACAATCTGGGTTTCAAATAAGGGGTTTCTAATGGGTAAAGCAGCTCCACTTATAGAGAATTTAGTTAAGAATAACTATAGCATGTCAGAGGCTATGGAGGTTTTTAAAAAAGAAGGTTTAGTTTTTCCTCCTCATGAAGAAATTGTAGAGAGTTTTTATAAAGATATTTTGGAACTTGAGAAACAAAACCAGAACGGCATTTGGGCCAGGTTTCTGAAAAACGTTTTTGCGCCGATGGTTGCCGGCAAATTTGATTTTGTGGTCGGCAATCCGCCGTGGATTAGATGGGATTATCTTTCTAAAGAATATCGCAATGCAACGTTACAACTTTGGGAAAATTACGGATTATTTTCACTTAAAGGATACGCCCAAATGCTCGGTGGAGCTAAACCGGATTTTTCAATGCTTTTTGTTTATGCATCGTCGGATTATTACTTAAAAGATGGTGGAAAATTGGGATTTCTTATAACACAAGAAGTTTTTAAATCAAAAGGAGCTGGTGAAGGATTTAGAAGATTCCAATTAAGAGAAAATAAATATCTAAAAGTATTAAAAGCTCACGATTTTGTTTCAATTCAGCCATTTGAAGGAGCGACAAATAAAACAGCAGCAATAATTCTTAAAAAGGGAGAGAAAACCAAATATCCAGTTCCTTATATTGTTTGGACCAAGAAAAAAGGAGTTGGAAAAATTGCAACAGATAAATTATTGGATGAAGTTTTGACTTCATTAAATAGAAAGAAGTTAGTAGCAAACCCGATCAAGACAAATGTTGGTGCTTGGCAAACAATTGCATCTGGCGATGAAAATTTACTTGCTATTGAGGGAACAAATTCTTATAAAGCTCGTGCTGGAGCTTGGACTGATCCATATGGTATATTTTGGCTTGATGTAAAACAAGTGCTATCAGATGGTAATCTGATTGTTTCTAACCTATCTGAAAGAGGTAGAACAAAAATTAAGAAAATAGAAGAAAAAATAGAACCTGATTTAGTCTATCCTGCAATTCAAGGATCAAATATAAAACGATGGGGACTTGACTCAAATTTTTTCGTTCTTCTAGTAAATGACAAAAATAATCCAATGAGAGGTTATGACGAATCTGTAATGAAATCTAAATGGCCTTTTACTTTTAACTATTTAACTAAATTCCGTGTAGAATTATTACAAAGGACATCGTATAAAAAATTTCATCTAAAATCAGGTGCACCTTTTTATAGTCAATATAATATCGGAAGTTACACTTTTAGTCGCTATAAAGTGGTTTGGAAAAGGATGACCACAGATATATTTGCAACTGTCATTTCAGAAATAAAAACACCCTATGGTCATAAGCAAATAATATCTCTTGATACGACTGTTATTTTCCCAGTAGACAATGAATCCGAAGCCCATTATCTTTGTGCTATAATTAACTCAAAACCAGTTCGTGATTTTATCAAATCATTTTCTTCTGCTGGCCGTGGCTTTGGCACACCTTCAGTGATGGAACATATTGGAATTCCAAAATTTGATCCAGAGAATCAGATACATCAAAGACTTGCCGAAATCTCTAAAAATTGCCACCAGCTCAAATCCGAAGGTAAAGATAAAGAAATTGAAGATTTAGAGAAAGAAAACGATAAGTTGGTAAAAAAGTTATTTATCAAAGATTTTACTGATAAAAAATGATGAGTAAAAATATGAATACGAATAACTTACAAATTTTAATTCTTAACTTCTAAATTTCTATACAATAAAATGTTAATAAATATATAGAAAACACAGGAGATTTTTATATGTATTTTTGCATATTGCCTAAATAGGTATATATAATAAAAACAAAAAAACATCTTGTGTGTATCCATAAATATTAATACCGATAGTACTTACTTGCAAAACTATATTTCTATTGAAACATCTATCTTATTAACTTCATTGCTAATCAAATGGCATTATATAATATTTAATTTGCTCAAAAAAAAACTTCTCAATATATACTTCATATCGGACTTAATGATGAAATTAACCGAAATTAAAAAATCAAAATAAATGAGCAATGGTACATGTCATAAATTATACAAGATACAGTTGATTTATTGAATAAACTTAAAATTACTGACCTTTTCCATAAAATAAGAAGTTAGAGTTTAATAATATTATCATTCATTTTATCTATATTTTTATCCTGTAAAAAATTTTTTCATGTGTTTGTGTGTAAATTTAAAATTTTTATGTAAATTAAAATCATTATAAGTTGTAGAAATGAAAAGCAATAAAAAAATAAATCGTAAAATTCAGGAGTGTAATAGAAAAATAAATTTTATATTTTACAAGATTAAATAGAAATTACAAATTTTCAGCAATTTTTATTTGGATATTATTATCTAAAACAAAAAGATGAAAAAAAATCTATCTTTTCACTATACCATATAGCACCATATCTATGAGGCTATCCATCATTTCATCATAATTAGAAATATAATCAGGTATGATAAAAGGTAATTCTGAAATTTTCAATGCAGTAGCTATGA